>ENA-OZKI01000714-OZKI01000714.1-human-gut-metagenome-genome-assembly--contig:-NODE-714-length-9516-cov-6.630906_pt1 | contig 9516 bp, 9 predicted proteins | sample MGYA00244178_ERZ653754 | MGnify/ENA primary metagenome ERZ653754 (study PRJEB26926, sample SAMN06165253) | human gut metagenome | biome: ENVO:00009003; feature: ENVO:2100002; material: ENVO:00002003... | reverse complement strand
TGCCTGTCTCGTGGGCTCGGAGATGTGTATAAGAGACAGGTATAATACAAACAGCTTTGTAAACATGAAATCTTGTTCATTATATTGATAATCACTCATAATGTGTGATATAATTAACAATATTTGTGGAAATGAGGTTATTTATGAAATTTAAGGATTTTGCCCGAAAGCACTGGCGGATTTGGTATGTATCATATATTTTTATATATCTGCCATGGTTCTTTGCCATGGAGCATCTTGTAACAGATGCAACTCCCAACCTTCATATCATGCACTCTTTTGTTGATGATATGATTCCATTCTGTGAATATTTTATTATTCCTTATGGCATATGGTTTGTGTACATAGCAGTATCATGCTTCTTCATGTACTTCAAAGGAACCGATGAAGAATACCGGCGCTTTGCATGGTCGCTTATAATCGGAATGTCCACATGCATGATTATATGTCTCATATATCCGAACGGAGTTGACATGCGTCCCGCTTCGCTTGAACACAACAATATATGTGCAAGGATAATCAAGCTGCTGTGGGCGACAGATACGTCAACGAATGTATTTCCAAGCATTCACGTATATAATTCACTCGCGATACATATAGGTCTTGTACGTTCCAAAGTGCTCGAGAACAACAAGGGACTTAAAGTTCTCTCCCTTGTTACATGCATACTCATATGTATGTCAACGCTCTTTCTTAAGCAGCATTCATTCATCGATGTACTTGGGGCATGCGTACTTATGACGATAATATATTACTTTCTTTATGTACCTGCAGAAGAACGCCGGCTTTCGTTCAGGCGCGCTTAAGCGGTCTGTGACGCTTATATCAATCGAATACCTGCAAAAAGGCTGACAGCCTGACCGGTGATTGCATCAATCCCGTTTCAGGCTGTCAGCCTTTTTATATACGCTTTTATGTACTTAAAGTTCCGGCATTACTATCTTGCAAGCCATCCTCCATCAACAGCTATTGTAAATCCGTTAACATAATCAGAAGCAGCTGAAGCAAGCCATACTACAGTTCCCTGCATATCCTCCGGAGTTCCCCAGCGTCCGGCAGGAATTCTGCCAAGAATCTCTTCGCTTCTGTCCTCATCATTGCGAAGCTGTGCTGTATTGTTAGTAGCCATGTATCCCGGTGCAATTCCGTTAACATTAATATTGTACTTAGCCCATTCATTAGCAAGTGCTCTTGTAAGTCCAAGTATCGCACTCTTAGTTGCCGTATATGCAGGAACGCGGATACCTCCCTGATATGAAAGCATTGATGCAACATTTATAATCTTGCCGCCCTGACCCTGCTTAACATACTGCTTTGCAAATGCCTGTGAAAGGAAGAACACAACCTTCTGGTTAACACTCACAACCTGATCCCAGCTCTCCTCATCATACTCTATGGCATCTATTCTCTTGATAAGTCCTGCATTGTTAACAAGGATATCAACCCTGCCATATGCAGCGAGTGCCTCATCAAGGATTCTCTGTACAGGCTCTGTTGTAGAAAGGTCTGCTATAACCTCTGTAAATTCACCGCCAAATTCTTCTATCTTCTTCTTAGTATCTTCACATGAACGTCTTGCAACGCCAACTACCTTAGCCCCTGCCTGTCCGAGTGCTACAGCCATTCCCTGCCCAAGTCCTGTGTTGGCACCTGTTACAACGGCAACTTTTCCTTTGAGATTAAACATATCAAGTATCATCATTATTCTCCTCCCTTTTGATTGTCTAATGATATCTATGTGATTCAATGCTGTTTATGCAGCATTAATTGAATCCTATTATTCTGTTCATGATTCTGTATCCTCTTGAAGATACTGCACGTCCAGCCTTGCCCGGAAGGTTGACTGTCCACCCGAGAATGCTGTAACGCAGCTTTCTGTACAGCTTCTCATCCTTCCTTCTGGCATACTGCCACAGCTCTTCCTTCTTCGCAAGAAGCTTATCATCCTTAGATATGATAAGCATTATCGAAGACACTTCCATCATTATTCTTAAATACTTTATCATATAATTAAGGCATTTGTCATTGTCTGTTATGTCAAATGAGAAATAATCCAGCATAATCTTAGTGACACTTATCTGCTGGTCTATACGCTTAATCATTATCTGCTCATTGACAGACTGGTCTTCGCGGCCAATAAAATATCTGTAAAAATTCGTATCAAGATAATACATATTCTTGACGCTCGGAAGCGGCTCAAACACAAATATGTTATCAACATAAAATGTATGCTTCGGGAGCTGTAATCCACAATCTTTAAGAAGCTGTGTCCTGTATATTACCGAATGCATAAGTATATACTGGTCAAGCTTAAAATGTCCTATCTCATCCCATGTGAACATTCTGTCCTTAGGAAATACATTCTCATATCTTATAACCTTCTTATGCTTTGCACCAACCTTGTCATAAACATAATTGCATACAAGCATATCAAGCTCATCATCCCCCTCAGATGCCTTCCTGTCAAGCTCCTTAAGCGTTGCAAGCACTCTCTTATAGCTCTTTGCATCAACCCAGTCATCGCTGTCAACAACCTTGAAGAACTTGCCAGTTGAATTCTTAAGGCCGGTATTAACAGCCTCACCATGGCCGCCGTTCTCCTGATGTACGGCCTTGATGATGCCGGGATACTTTGCAGCGTAATCATCTGCAATCTGTGCTGTATTATCCTTCACAGAACCATCATCAACAATTATAATCTCGACATCATCGCCTCCCGCAAGAAGTGATTTGATGCATTTGTCCATGTAAGCTGCTGAATTGTAGCATGGTATCGCCACTGATAAAATCTTCATTCCAATTACCATTCCCTTCCGCTATTATAACTTTATTAAAATAGTTATAAGATTGGCAGCCATATGCATCGCAACCGGTGCCAATATTGTATTACGCCTGTCATACAATACCGCAAATACAATTCCCATAATAAATCCATACACAAGCTGTAGTACGCTTGCATGACCCACCGCAAAAAACAGTGCTGATACTATTATCGCAGTGTGTCCCCTGAATACACACTTCATCCTTCTGTACATCAGCGCCCTGAACAAAAGTTCTTCAACCACCGGTGCAAATATTACAGATGAGACTATTGTAACAGCAATATTCTGTCTGTACACAGTCTGTATTCCTTCAAATCCGGGATCTGCCGATGCAAGCATTCCTGCTGCCCACGTTGCAGCCGCACCTATTATTGCGCCTGCTGCAAACGGAATTATCAAATCCCTGACCGCATCTTTTTTCCATTCAAATACAAACTTAAGCATGCATTCCCTGTGCAGCATAAAAATCAGCACCGGAATCATTATTATCTGTCCGGCAAGCCCTGCCGTAACAGAGCTGCTGTCTGTTCTTCCTGTAACATACGGCACTATCGCCGTAACAAATTCCATAACAATCAGATATATAATATACGGGAATAATGCTTCCCATACCCAGACCGTATTTTTCCTTTTATTATCACACATGTCTTTTATTATACTTCCTGTCACATTAACAGTCAACCGCGCAGAATTACCGTTATTCTTGTTCCTATATCTTTGCGGCTCAGCACATCAAAATATCCGCCGTGCCTGTCAATAATCCATTTGGCGATTGACAGCCCCAGCCCGCTTCCCTGGGCTTTGCTGTATCTTGCATTATCAGCCCTGTAAAACCTTTCAAACACATGCTTTACGTCCTCGCTGCTCATTCCGATTCCGTTATCCTGAACATAAAGCATCGGTCTGCCATCATCATTATATCCGCATCCCAGTGTAATCCCGTCACCCTTGTCAGTATACTTTGCAGCATTATCAACAAGTATTCTTACAGCCTGTTTAAGCATAGCCTCATCAGCATCAGCCTCAATATTCCCGCTGCTTTTGAATTCATATGTATGATTTCCGTCTATCATAAGAGATTCCTCATACACTTCCTTCATAACCTCATTAATGCTGATATGCTCTATATTGACCGGCTGCCTTCCGCTATCTCCTCTCGCAAGGAACAGAAGCTGCTCAACAAGTTCGTTCATATGTGACGATTCCTTACGTATCGCCGTTATTGACTCCTCAAGAATCTTAGGGTCATCCTTTCCCCATCTGTCAAGCATGTCAGCATAGCCCTTTATTACTGCTATAGGTGTTCTCAGTTCATGTGATGCATCCGATACAAAACGTACCTGCTGCCTGTATGAATCCCTCAGCCTGTCAATCATTGAATTGATGGCAGCCTCAAGTCCCTTTAACTCGCTGTCATTTGTCATAAGCTTCCCCTGCGGTCCGTCAGGCGTTATGCGCGATATGGCATTCTCCAGGTCATGTATTCTCGTCTCATCAAATGGCATAGTACTTATCTTGAATGCATCTTCTGATATCTCATTAAGCGGCTTCAGCCTTTTTCTTATAGGACGTATTCCCGTAACAGCATATACAGCAAGTCCGATAAGCTGCCATATATTGAGCACAGTCCACATCCATATGAACATTCTCGCAACAAACGTAATATCTGTTGTTTTTGTCAGACCCCCCGAATACAGTTCATACTCAGCCGTTCTGTCGCGCAGGTTAACGCGCAGCAGATATCCGTCTGCGGGCATGTTATATGATGCCCCCGCATCCCTGTTAAGTCTCGCTTCGTATACGAATGTATACTGCTGCTTATCATATGATACATTACGTGTCACAGCAGGCACTCCCACAGGTGCATACACATACATTGCTTCAGGCAGTCCCCGTCCCCATGCAGTCCTGTTCATATATATGGCTGACAGCACAACAAGCGTAACCGCAAATATAATGTTAAACCCTGCAATTCTTCCCACAAGCTTCGCAATCCACATAATATGCAGATTGCGCGCTGTCGAACCGAGTTTTTTTGATTTTCTGTCACCCTTCATAGCCAAGCCCCATTCTTATGACATCTTCAGTCAGTGTGACCTTATAACATAACCCACACCTCTTACAGTCTGTATCAGCTTAATTCCAAACGCATCATCAATCTTGCTTCTCAGATATCTGACATATACGTCTACGATGTTAGTCTCTCCTACATAATCATAACCGCACACCTTATCAAGGAGTGTCTCTCTCGACAGGACTATATCCATATTTTCAAGAAGTGTCTGCAGCATTGCAAATTCTCTCTGCGTCAGTTCAACATTATTGCAGTCAACAGTTACAATATGCTGTTTCTTATCAAGTTTCACGCGTCCGTCACCATTAGCAAGAACCGCAGCTTCTTTTACATCATCAGCACTCCTGCCGTCAGTGCCCGCACCGTCAGCCATGCTGCTCTTCTTAAGTGCACGCCTGATTCTCGCAAGCAATTCCTCTATTGCAAATGGTTTTGTAATATAATCATCTGCCCCGGCATCAAGTCCCGATACCTTGTCCATGACCGCATCCCTTGCTGTAAGCATTATAACAGGCAAATTGGAGGTTCTGCGCAATCTGCGCAGGACCTCCAATCCATTAAGTTCAGGCAGCATGACATCAAGCAGTACAAGATCACATTCTCCGGACTGTGCTGTCTCAAGACCGCTTCTTCCGTTATCTGCCTTGCATGTCGTATATCCCTCATGCATCAGCTCCAATTCCAGAAATCTTGCAATCTGTTCCTCATCCTCAACGATCAGAATTGTTGCCGCCATTGAATATATCCTCCCTTATATCGTCAGCCTTATCCGCTGCTTTGTCCATAAAGTCATTCACGCTGTCAACAGTGCTGTCCTTGATATCCTTGCCCTGAATCGAATATCTGAAACCCATGAAAAGACCTATAAGCATAACAATGACAACCGGCCAGAAGCCAACTACAAGCAGAATGACAAATACCGTTATCGGGAGTCTTATCATCTGTGATCCTGTCTTTTCGGCACATAAATAGTTCTCATTGCCCTTGCGCAGCGTATCGGCGCACCATCTGAAGAAAGCATTTATATAGTCGGAAAATGTCTTCTTATCAGCTGATGACTGCGTATTCTGGTAATCTCTGTACTGCTGCGCATACTGTGTCATCGGCGGGTTAGGTGCCTGTGTAGAGTAATGCGTTTCCTCCGGAGCCTTAACCTTACCAAGCTTTTCAAGATAAACAACTGCATCAAGCATATCCCACCCGCAGGCATCCAGCGCCGCTTTTGCATCCTCATAGGTTACTCCGGTCTTTTCCCTGAGTTTTTCAACTTTGTCCATTCTTTCCATGTCATCCATATTAATCTCCATTCCGCAGGTGTCAGAGTTTCGGAAGTTTCTCTCAATCTTCCAGCCTGACATTATGTCCGCCTGCATATTTTTAATCACTTCTGCATCCATGTCTTATTGGTTCTTCTGAATGTATCTATATAATAAATTCATAAGATTAAGATATAAATGTGAAAAAGATTAAAAACAGATTAAAAGTTAATATATAAATTAATTACATTCTCTCAGGAGTCCTGATTCCAAGGAGGTCAAGACAGCACTCAAGAACATTACGTGTAAGTCCGAGAAGTGCTATGTATCCCTGCTTCTTCTTTTCATCAGTCTCTGAAAGAATCATCGTATCATGGTAGAAACCGCCGAATGCATCAGCAACTTCATATATAAACTGGCAGAGCTTATGAGGTGCATTGTCCTTATATGCGCTTTCAAACACCTCATTGAACTTAACAAGTGAAAGCATAAGCTTCTTCTCACTTGCATTCTGCGCAGTATCGATGCTGCAGTTCTCAGGCTTTCCGCCATTCTCGGCAAATTTGTTGAAGATTGACTTTATTCTTACAACTGTGTAGAGGATATATGGACCTGTATTACCCTCAAATGATGTAAATCTGTCAATATCAAATACATAATCCTTAGATGCCTGATTAGACAGGTCACCATACTTAAGCGCTGCAAGTCCTACAATCTTAGCTGTGTTCTTTGCTTCTTCTTCACTCATCGAACGGTTTTCAGAAGACTTCTCATATACAGCCTTGTCAATATCTTCAATAAGATACTGCAGGCGCATAACACCGCCGGATCTTGTCTTGAACGGCTTGCCATCCTTGCCGTTCATTGTACCGAAGCCAAGGAACGTCATATCTGCATCCTGTGGTACTATTCCTGCCTTCTTTGCAGTTCTGAATACCTGTGTAAAATGAAGCTCCTGTCTCTTATCAGCAAGATAAATGTATGCATCAGGGCTGTAAAGCTTCTCTCTCTCAACAAGTGTTGCAAGGTCTGAGGTCGCATAAAGTGCCGCACCATCTGACTTACGGACGATACATGGAGGAAGCTCCTTCGTATCAGTCTCCTCCTGAATATCTACAACAATTGCTCCCTGGCTCTCATGTGCAATGCCATCATCAATCATCTTCTGAATCATATCCGGAATATATGGCTGCGCATCACTCTCTCCTTTCCAGAGGTCAAATGTAACATCAAGATTATCGTAATTCTTCTTAAGGTCTGCCTTGGAAACAGCCATTATGTGATTCCATATTGCAGTACATGCAGGGTCACCATTCTGCAGCTTTGCCGTTGCAAGATGTGCTCTCTCCATGAATGCAGGGTCTTCCTTGGACTTGGCACTGGCTGCAGGATATATCTCCTCAAGTTCTGATATTGTAAATGGTGCCTCCTTCGGATATTCGCCCTTGTAATTCTCATCAAAATATACAAGCTCCGGCTTTCTGTCGCGAAGCTCTTCTATAATAAGGCCCATCTGAAGTCCCCAGTCTCCAAGGTGGACATCGCCGATTACCTTATTACCTGCAAAGCGCTGTATTCTCTTAATACTCTCACCGATTACTGCCGAACGCAGATGCCCTACATGAAGAGGCTTTGCTGCATTGGCTCCGCCGTAATCAACGATTACTGTCTTTTCCTTACCATCATTTGAATAACCATACTTATCATCTTCTGACATTGCTGCAAGGTAATTCTTAAGGAACTCTCCGCTAAGCGAAAGATTGATAAATCCCGGCTTAACACTCTCAACCTTCTCAAACACTTCACTGCCTTCAAGCTTTGCAGCTACATCATCCGCTATCATAAACGGAGCCTTCTTATATGCCTTGGCTGCTGCCATCGCTCCGTTACACTGGTACTCGCACAGATCCGGACGGTTAGATACGGTTACCTTTGCATACTGCTCGTCATAGCCGCATTCCGCAAATGCTTTCTTAAGCTCGTCCGTTAAAAGTTCAACTACTGTTTTCATTAATCCGACCTCATTTCACTGTATTTATTGTACTAATACTCAATCTCTGACAGATACATTCCATAGCTCTCGGCAGGTTTGCTTATCTCAACGCCTTTTACGCCATCAAGCAGTTTCTTAACATCCTCCGGCTTACGTTCACCGTTTCCTACATCAAGCAGTATTCCCACCATCAGTCTTGCCATATTATGAAGAAAATCATCTGCCTTAACCGTTATCTCAAGCGTATCTCCGTCATCATATATATCGACATTTTCAACTTTTCTCACTGTTGACTTGTTCTTTTTAACTGTCGAAAATACTTTATAATCATGTTCACCAAGGAAATACTGTGCTGCTGTCTTCATCGCATCAACATCAGGTTTGTGAAATGTATGATACATATATCTTCTTTCAAATACATTGGCAATATTCTTGGTATCAACCCTGTATACATAAGTTCTTGACTTTGCATTAAGCTGGCTGTGAAAACGCTCCTGCGTCTCCTCAAGCTCAAGCACTGCTATATCCTGAGGCAGATATCTGTTAAGGTAATTCTGTATCTCTCTTGCCCTGTATTCACGTTCAAGCTTAAAATTAGCGACCTGTCCGTATGCATGGACTCCTGTTTCTGTTCTTGAGCCGCAGAATATCTCGACATCTGTTCCTGTCATCTTCTTAAGCACTTCTGCTATTCTGGCTGATACAGTATTGGAATTGTCATCTTTTCCCAGCCGCTGCCAGCCTGCATATCTTCCGCCGTCATATTCCAGCGTCATCTTATAATTGTACATATCTCTCCATTCCCGTGCATTCCGAAAGTCTCTGCACTGAATCCGGTTATTAAACAGCTTGCCTTTTATTATACACTACCTGATTCTGCTTTGGCAAGGCTATCATCATATCCTCAAGCATCTTACGCCCTTCCTCCGGGTCTGCCTCCAGCAGATATCTTGCAGCCTGTAGCTGTCCGTAGAAATCATGGCGCAGCTTTGCCATTGCTTCTATTCGTTCAAGTGTCCGGCGGTAACTCTCCTCCTCAAGGCTTCTCGCTGTCTCAAGCTGTGTCAGCTTATTGGTTCTCTTCATAAATACCGCTTCTATATATCTTTGTGAATATCCCGTAAAAAATATAAGCTTAGTCTCAGGAGCCAGGTGGTATAGCTGTGAGGCATAGTCTATTCCCGTCCGTCCAGAATTCCAGTCGATATCCATCATGACAATATCGTAATAAATACCTGTATTTATCCTTTCCATAAATACATCCATATCACTGTAGTATTCTGCCTCATCAACTACGCTCAGCTTATTGATAACACTGCGTACCTGTCTCTTATACACATCTCCGAGCCCACGAGACAGGCAGAAATCTCG
>ENA-OZKI01000710-OZKI01000710.1-human-gut-metagenome-genome-assembly--contig:-NODE-710-length-9538-cov-7.852367_pt1 | contig 9538 bp, 14 predicted proteins | sample MGYA00244178_ERZ653754 | MGnify/ENA primary metagenome ERZ653754 (study PRJEB26926, sample SAMN06165253) | human gut metagenome | biome: ENVO:00009003; feature: ENVO:2100002; material: ENVO:00002003... | reverse complement strand
TCGTGGGCTCGGAGATGTGTATAAGAGACAGGCATTGGAGGTGTCGGTGGGCACCTCCCACTTTTCCAGCAGAGCGCCCGCCGTGGTGAACAGGCCCACCTTGGCTGTGGTGCCGCCCAGGTCGATGCCGAATGCGTACTCTTTCATATTCATTTACCCCTTCTTTGCGGCGGTCAGGCCGCCGGTTTTTTCATCGTTATCATTATAACATATCCATTTGCAAAAGACAGAGGCTGAAACAGGATTTATGCAAAAAGCCGAAAATCCGTTTCGATTTTTGGCAAAGCAAAAGGCCCTCCCGCAGTGGGAGGGCCGGAAAGCCTTGGGAGAACTTACTCCTCGTCAGAGGATTCCTCTTCGTCATCCTCATCCTCGTCGTCATCATCCGTCTTGGGCTTATAGAAAATGCCGCTGAGGAAGATGCTGATAAAGTACAGCAGGCACATGGGCACAGCCACGAAGCACTGCGACACGATATCGGGCGGGGTGATGATGGCTGCGACCAGGAAGATCAGGACAATGGCAACGCCGCGGCCCTTCTTCATGATCTCGGGGTTTGCAATGCCCATCTTGGCCAGAATGATGGTGACCAGAGGCATTTCAAACACACAGCCGAAGATGATGAACATGGTCAGGCAGAGGTTGATGTAGCTCTCGATGCTGATGGATGCCGTGATGTAATCGGTACCCTCCAGCGTGACGAGGAAGTTCAGCATGAACGGCAGGGTGACCTTGTAGGCGAACAGCACACCCACGCAGAACAGAGCCAGACCGAACAGCAGCACCAGCCGGAAGAAGAAGCTCTCGCTCCGTTTCAGGCCGGGCTTTGCAAAGGCGTAGACCTGATACAGCGCCACCGGAATGGTCACGATCACCGCAGCGATCAGGGACACCCGGAAATACTGCATCAGCTTTTCCTGCGGGGCCAGGAACACGAAGGTGTAGTTCGCATTCATTGCCATGGCCGTCAGCAGGTCGATCAGCTTATCCGAAATTGCCAGGAAGCCGATCACGCCCACTACAAACACCGCCGCGCAGATGATCAGCCGGTTCCGCAGCTCTTTCAGATGTCCGGTCAGCGTCATGCTGCCGTCGTCCGACATGACTTCGGCTTTCTTTTTGCGCTTCACGTTGGTAGCCACAAATTACTCCTCGTCCTTCTTCTCAGCCTTTTCCTCGGTCTTGGTCTCGGCAGGCTTGGCATCGCCGTTCTCATCCACGTCGTCCATGCCTTCCTTAAAGTTCTTCATGGTCTTGCCGAACATCTTGCCCAGCTTCGGCAGGTTCTTGGGTCCAAAGATGACCAGAACGATGATCAGAACAATGATAAACTCCTGAGGTCCGATTCTCATAATAATAATCTCCTTTTTACTCTTGCCGCGCCGCTCTGGCGGGCTGGATTCCAGTTTTTATCCTACAACCGCGGGCGCGGGTGTATCCATGTACTTAGACCTTTGCCTCTTCGGCAGGGGCAGCCTCCTCAGCGGGAGCAGCCTCGGCAGGGGCTTCGTTTGCAGCGGGGGCCTCCTCGGGCTTCTCCTCTGCTTCTGCCTTTTTCTCTGCCTTCACAGGCTCAGCGGCAGGCTCCTCAGCCTTGACGGGCTCCTCGGGCAGCTCCTCCACGGTATCCTCCAGCTCGGCCACTTCCTCGACCTCTTCGGCCTTCTTGGCTTCTTCCTTGCTGGTCTTACCAATGTTGGTAAAGCTCTTGGTGACATCCTTCATGCTGTCGTCGATGTCCTTCTTGATGTCGGTCAGGGGAGCAACGGCTTCCTTGATGGGGGCCTGGATCTCGTTCAGGGGCTCCACCACGTTCTTCTGGATCTCCTCGGAAGCGGCACCGGTGTACTTCTTCAGCTCCCGCAGCATCTTGCCGAGCTTGCGGGCGTACTCGGGCAGCTTATCGGGGCCGATGACCACGAAGGCCACGATGGCCACCAGGATCAGCTCTGTAAAACCAATTTTCATAGCGTTCCAATTCCTTTCCTCTCACACAACAGGCATCCTTTGCGGCCTGCCGTGCTGTTACTGCACAGGGGATGCGGCGCGTTGTGCGCCTTTGTTGCCCTATGTATACCGGAAGTGTGTGAACTTCAAATGAACTTATTTTGAACAGTATATGAACAAGAGCAATTTTGTCATCAATTATATAACCGTTCGGATATTTGCAATCAGATATTGCATTTCGGAATCACTTGACCGGATTTGTCAGTGTGCCAATGCCATCGATCTCGCACCGCACCACATCTCCGGGCTTGAGGAACTGCGGCGGGTCCATGCCCATGCCCACACCCGCCGGGGTACCGGTGGCAATGATGGTGCCCGCTTTCAGGGTCATACCCTGCGAAAGCTCGGCAATGACATGGTCGATGTCAAAGATCTGCAGGGCGGTATTGGAATCCTGCCTTTTCTCGCCGTTGACAAAGCTGCGAATGCCCAGCCTGGGCGGGTAGTCGGCAAAGGCATCTGCCGTGACGATGCAGGGCCCGATGGGGGTAAAGCCGTCCAGACTCTTGCCGAAGTACCACTGCTTGTGCGCCGTCTGCACATCCCGGGCCGAGACATCGTTCAGGATGGTATAGCCGAAGATGTAGTCCCGGGTCTGACCGGCGGGCACATCCCTGGCATCCTTGCCCAGCACCACAGCCAGCTCACACTCATAATCCAGCTTTTTCACCAGATCGGTGTGGGCCTCGATGGGGCCGCCGTCCGGCACGGCGCGGGTCACGCGCTTGGAAAAGTAGATGGCATCCTCGTGCTTGGTGGCAAAGGCAGCGGCAGAGTATTTCTCCGCCTCATCGGAGTGGGCCATATAATTGATGCCCAGACAGATGACATCCTGCGCCGGGGCCGGGATGGGGCTTTCCAGCGTGACGGCCTCCACAGGCAGAGCGGGAATGCCCGCAATGGCCAGCGACAGCCCATACCGCACCTGCGGGGTCAGAAACGGGATGGCCTCGCTCAGGGTCTCATAGCTCAGGCCCAGCCAGCTCAGCGGCCAGACCTGTCGTCCATCCTCCGATAAAATCGCCGGGTCTTCCACGCCGTCCGGCAAACGGCAGGTAATAAAGCGCATACCGTATCCCCTTTCTCAGTGCCGATACGCAATGGCGTTCCGGATACGCTCCGCCTCGGCCTGACCAGCCAGCTGGCGCACCAGTTCCAGTGCAAAGGGGATGGCACCGCCCAGCCCATAGCTGGTGGTGATGTTGCCATCCACCACGACCTCTTCATCGTGGACGATGGCACCGGCCAGCTGATCCTGGAAGCCAGCGTGGGCGGTGGCGTTCCTGCCCTCCAGCAGGCCCAGAGAGGCCAGGATGCTGGGGGCGGCACAGATGGCGGCCACCTTCCGGCCTGCCTTTGCAAAGGCGGCACAGGTCTCGGTGACCGTCTTGTTGGCGGCAAGGTTGGGTGTGCCCGGGATCCCGCCGGGCAAAACGACCATGTCCACATCGGAATAATCCACTTCCTCAGCCAGCGCATCGGCGGTCAGGTGGATCTTATGGCTGCTCACCAGCTCCCTGCGGCCCATGGCAGAGGCCACGATGACCTCCACCTTGGCGCGGCGCAGCAGGTCAACCACCAGCAGAGCTTCACACTCCTCGGTGCCATCGGCAAAAAATACAACTGCCTTACTCATCTTTACAGACTCCCTTCTAAAAAAGCGCACCGCAGGGCGGGTGCTCCCCTGCCCCGCGGCGCGCGGTCCGTGTTATTCTTCGGCGGGCTGTTCCGCCTTTTCTTCCAGCAGACGGCGCAGCACACTGTCATCCTTGCTGATGACCCGGCTCACCCGGCTGATGATGGCGCTGGACGCACCAATGTTGCCCATGATGCTGGTATAGCTCTGCTTGTTGACCAGCTTTTCCGCGATGTTATACCGCTGCTCCATTGCACTGAGCTCAGCGTAGCTGCACACATCCTGCAAAAAGCGGTAGCACTCCTCAGGCGTTTTCAATTCCAGCAATGCAGAATACAGGCCGGACTCTCCGGTGGGATGATCTTTTGCCATGGCTTGTTCCTCCCCTATCGTTCAGGTTGGGTCTGGCCCGCGCGGGGCACTTCAATACACTACTTTATTGTAGTGCAAACGCGGCAAAAAATCAACGGGAAATTTACAGCATTTTTTCCAGCGTGGTCAGCTGCATGGAAATGCCCGCAGCTTCTGCCTCGGCAGGGCCCAGCACACGGTAGCCCTTGGTCTTGAAGAACTGCAGCACCGGCAGGCACTTGGTGTGCACCTCGCAGTACAGGCGGCCCCGGCCCTCACCCCGGGCCAGGCGCTCGCAGGTGGCCAGGATATCCCGGCCCAGTGCCTTGCCCCGGTACTCGGGCTTGAGGTAGAGGTGGAGCAGGTGCAGGGCCGTGTTCTCCATCTTCCAGGCAAAGTAGCCGATGGTCTTGCCGCCCAGCACCACGAGGAAATAGTTCACATCGTTGTCGATGTCCGCCTCAATGGCATCGGCGCTCTGCAGCGTTTCCACCAGCGTGTCCAGCTGCTTTGCAGGGTAATAGCGCTTGTAGACCTCGTGCCAGATCTCACTGGCAAGATCAGCGTTGGCGTGAATGTATTTGGCCTTTGCGACCAACTTGTAATCGGGTTTCATAGTGCTCCTTATGCGTATACGATATAATCCGGCTTGCGGGGGGCGGCGGGCCGGGGTTCCTCTGCCGGGTAGCCCAGAATGCAGTGGCCCACGCCGACGTAATCTCCCTCAATGCCCCACTTTTTCAGCAGGGCCTTGCCCTCTTCGGTCTCGAACTCTTCCTTTGCGCGGTTGATCCAGCAGCTGCCCAGCCCGATGGCGGCAGCAGCGTTCATCAGGTTGCCCATCACAAGGCTGCCATCCTGCACGCCACAGCGGGCATTGGCATCCGCCAGCACCACCAGAATGGTGGGGGCACCGTACATGGGGTCGCCCGTGTTGCCCATCACGGCGGCATTCATCCGGGTGAGCTGGGCGCGGGTCTCCGCATCCTGCACCACCACGATCTTTGCGCTCTGGCGGTTCATGGCGCTGGGGGCAAAGGTGCCTGCACGCAGAACGGCTTCCAGCTCCTCTTTCGTGATCTGCTCCGGCTTGTAGGCGCGGCAGCTGCGGCGGGTCTCAAGGGTATGTAAGGTCTCATTGGTCATAGCAATTTCCCTCCCTAAAAGTTCTGGTGTTATTGTACCATACAACGCCGTAAAGTGCAAAACAAAAAGGCGGCCGCGCCTTCCTTTTTGAAAGCGCAGCCGCCTGATTGCTCTTCGTTGGTTTGGAACGAGATGTTTTACAGCGCGGTCTTGATGTTGTGATGCGTGGAGCTGTAACGAACAACTGCTTCCATCAGGGCAACGGGCCACAGAATGACCTTACCCAGGATCTCGGCCGGCTTGACATCCACCGTATCCATGCTGTTGATGCCGAACAGAACCAGACAAGCAATGCCGCAACCCAGAATGTAATAGTACATAAGTCAAACCTCCTATATTTTTCTCACAGGCTTACGCCTGAAGCTCAAGTGTCGGCGGGGCGTTTTCCGCTCTCCGCATCCTTACTATACCGCAGTTTTGATATAAAGTCAATATCCAAAAACGTGAAACAAATTAAAGCTTCTTTTGAAAGGTGTTTTGCTCATGTAAATAAAGTGGTGAAGTTCGCTTTGCTTTATAAATGTAAAGTCAGTGTCCTGAATTGGCCGTGAGCCGGAAACAAATTGTTCATATTCTGCCCTGAAAGAGGCCGAAAACGGTCGTTTTGTACTTGCAAGAAAAACAGGAAATGGTGCACAAAGCTCCATCTGCAATTTTGTGCAGAGCGCCCTGCAATAACAGCTGTTTTTCATACGTTTACAGGTTAAGGAAAGACGTGTCGGAATTTTTTGTTTTTTGAAGTGAGGACACCGCCATGAAGAAAATTTTTCGCAAAAAAATTTTTGCTTTTTTCCTCTCGGCCCTGCTGGTGCTGGCCCTTTCCCTGCCCGTTTTTGCGGACATGGGCCCCAAGCCCTCGGTCACGCTCAAGCTCTATTACACACCGGGCCAACGCTATGCGGTCACCCTGTTGGGCAATACGGCCCTCAACGGCCCCTGGACCGCCCCGGCAGACTACCGGGAGCGGATGGGTTCCCGGGAGGCCTGGGAGGCCTTCCTGAACTACCCCGCCCCCGAGGGCTACTACTTTCTGGGCTATTTTCAGGAATACCCCGGCACGGCCGACGAGGAGTTCGTCTGGGGCTACTACCCGCCCAACAAGTTCTATGTTCTGCTCTATAATATAGAGACTGGTACATTCTACCGCAGCGAGGAGCCGGTGGAGCGCTATGCCTTTTCCAGCGAGTGGCAGGTGCTTCTCGATTCCCAAGACGGCCTGCGGGTCTACCACAACCGCAACGATTCTGACATCCTTTCCTCCTTTGCCGCCCGGGTGCTCATTACCCTGATTTTAGAGCTGACGTGGGGCATCCTGCTTTTCGGGCTGCGCGGCCCCGCCCAGCGCAATCTCATCGGCAAGGTCAACCTTGCCACGCAGATCATCCTGAACCTCGGGCTGTGCTACGGCACGCTCTATCTCGGGCCGATGTGGGGCAATTTCCTTTATTTTACACTGGAGGTGCTGGTGTTCTCCGTGGAAGCCTTTGTCTACAACCGGTATCTGCCCTGGCCGGAGGGCAAAAAGCCTCACCCCATCCTCTATGCGCTGACCGCCAATCTCCTTTCCTTCGGCATCGGGCTGGAATTGAACACCCACTGCACCAACACGCAGATCCGGCTGATCGCGCTTGTCTGTCTGGTGCTGTGGTACGCCGGGCCGTGGCTCTGTCGAAAGCTGCGGAAAGTGCAAAATGCACAATAAAAAGAAAAATATTCGTCAAGAATCAATCTTGTTGCGCACCGGGAAATCCGCTATAATAGAAGCGTCAAACCAGATTTTACCGGAAAGGAGACACGGACGTATGGCAAAAGCATCTCAGGTCGTTTTACTGGAAAATGAGTTTTACCTCATCAAGGCACCCAATGGGAAGGTGTTGGAGATCAAGAACTTCAACACGGAGAACGGCGCGGCCATCCGTCTGTGGGACTACGCCGGGCATCCGTGGCAGCAGTGGCAGTTCGTGGACGCCGGCGAGGGACGCTGGCGGATCAGGAACCGCTTTACGGGCAAGTTCATCGATCTGGCCCTGGGCGGCGTGGTCGAGGGCACCTGGCTGCACCAGTGGGGCCGCACCAGCGGGCTGAGTCAATGCTGGGAGCTGGAGTCCACCCGGAACGGCCGCACCCGCATCCGCAACGTACTGGCCGACAAATACATCGATCTTGTGGGCATGAACACCTCCAACGGTGCACAGGCCCAGATCTGGAATTACGTCTCGGGCGGCAATCAGGAATGGAACCTGGTGCGCGTTGACCCCGACACCGCGCAGACCAACGCCCGTGCCGAGGAGAAGCGGGACCCGGAGCCCACGCCCTCCCAGCGCAAGCACCAGAATGATCTGGTGCGGAAGCTGAACAACGCCGGAAAAGGCCGGGCCGCACGGAAATAAGAAACGATAAAAGCGTCCCACAGGGGGCTCCCTGTGGGACGCTTTTTGTAATGCTGACAGAAACGGAGAATTGCTGATGGATCCCAAATTTCCCATGCGCAACACCACACTGTGCTATCTGGAACAGGATAATGCCTACCTGATGCTCCACCGCGTGACCAAGAAAAACGACCTGAACCACGACAAATGGATCGGTGTGGGCGGCAAGTTTGAGCCGTTTGAAAGCCCGGAGGACTGCCTGCTGCGGGAAGTGCAGGAGGAGACCGGCCTCACCCTGACCTCCTACCGCTGCCGGGGCGTGGTGACCTTTCTTCTGGGCGAGCTGACCGAATACATGTTCCTTTACACCGCCGATGCCTGGACGGGCACACTGGTAAAGGATGCCGCCCGGAACGAGGGCATTCTGGAATGGGTGCCCAAAGAGCAGGTGGAGCATCTGCCCATCTGGGAGGGCGACAAGATCTTCTTCCGCCTGCTCGAGGAGGACAGTCCCTTTTTCTCGCTCAAACTCCGATATGAAGATGATACGCTGGCTGAAGCCGTGTTGGACGGGAAATCTTTATCACTCCCTCAGTCACGGCTTTGCCGTGCCAGCTCCCTCAGAGAGGGAGCCTTTTCGCCTCCCTCATTGAGGGAGGTGGCATCGCGTAAGCGATGACGGAGGGAGTTTAGTTCAGCTTCAGATCGCCCTCTTTGATCCAGCCCAGCTTGCGCTCGATCTCGCAGAAGAGAACGCTCAGGACAGCGGGCAGAACAAAGCAGATGAGGACCATGGCAGCCCAGTCCATGGGGGTGATGGCGGCCTTGGTGCCGGCGGCGATATCGTTCACCCAGCCGGTGTACACGCCGATCTGGCCCACCAGACCGCAGGTGCCCATGCCGGAGGAGACCGCCGCGCCGTTCATCTCAAAGTGGAACAGGCAGGTCGCCAGCGGGCCGGTGATGGCCGAGGCCAGCGTGGGGGCGATCCAGATGCGGGGGTTCTTGATGATATTGCCCATCTGGAGCATACTGGTGCCCAGGCCCTGGCTGACCAGGCCGCCCACACCGTTCTCCTTATAGCTCATCACGGCAAAGCCGACCATCTGAGCGCAGCAGCCTGCCACAGCAGCGCCGCCTGCCAGGCCAGTCAGGCCCAGAGCCGCGCAGATGGCGGCAGAGGAGATGGGCAGGGTCAGTGCCACACCCACGATGACAGACACCAGAATGCCCATGACCAGCGGGGCCTGCTCAGTGGCCCACATGATCAGGGTGCCCACCTGGCTGGCGGCAGCACCGATGGGAGCCGCGATGAGCATGGAAAGGCCCACGCCCACAAAAATGGTCACCAGCGGGGTGACAAGGATATCGACCTTGGTCTCCTTGCTCACGGCCTTGCCCAACTCAGCGGCTACAATGGCAATGATCAGGACAGCCAGCGGTCCGCCTGCGCCGCCCAGCGCATTGGCCGAGTAGCCCACGGTGATCAGGCTGAACAGCACCAGCGGGGGGCAGTGCAGTGCCCAGCCGATGGCACAGGCCATGGCCGGACCGCTCATGGCCGAGGCATAGCCGCCCAGATCGACCAGCACCTCCAGCCCGGTCTGCTGGCCCAGCGTTTTGATGATGGTGCCGATCAGCAGGCTGGCGAACAGGCCCTGTGCCATGGCACCCAGAGCCTCGATGAGATAACGTTGCGGAGTGATAACGATATCCTTCCGCTTCAAAAAGTCCTTTACACTTGACATAGACTCTTCCTAACCTTTCTCTCCCGGCCCATTGCGCGGGAGCTTTCCGTGTCAAGTATCATACCATACACCTGTCAAGACAGCAAGAGGAGTTTGCGCATTTCGTCCAAAGCGACAAATTTCACAGCTTTGGATGCAATGATTCTGCCTTCCTGCTCGTTTTTACTGTGGAGCGTGTTTTTCTTTCCGCTTTTTCTGCCTGACGCGATGCCGGAGCACAGCGAACTGATTGACGGCGACACGGGTTTGGGTGTATACTGGGAGAGTAAAAATAGCTTTAT
>ENA-OZKI01000703-OZKI01000703.1-human-gut-metagenome-genome-assembly--contig:-NODE-703-length-9564-cov-7.790935_pt1 | contig 9564 bp, 9 predicted proteins | sample MGYA00244178_ERZ653754 | MGnify/ENA primary metagenome ERZ653754 (study PRJEB26926, sample SAMN06165253) | human gut metagenome | biome: ENVO:00009003; feature: ENVO:2100002; material: ENVO:00002003... | reverse complement strand
CACCTATTAAGTCGTCGGCAGCGTCAGATGTGTATAAGAGACAGCGATTCCTTACTTAATTTGTGCAAAAAATCACACTTATTAAAGTATATTATTCAAAATAATTTAATTGGAAACTGATGGAGTTGTCTCGCTTGCAATCCAGTCTCTTATAAAATTTTCTGTTTTAGAGATATTTTCTTTCTTTTTCTCTTTGGCTGAACCATCAACCTTATTTGTTTCAGTTTCAATCCAATCAGTTAACCAATCCCGAGTTTTATTAGACATCTTTTTTTCTCCTCTTTCGTTTAAGATTTTAGTATTTTGGTTTTCCATTATTTTTCTCCGTAAAATTTCGTTATTTCTTTAATTATTTTTGTGTTATAATCGTTTAAAGCCTCTATATCAGGCATCTTCATTGTGTTATGTCATTGTCTGCCCTCCGTTAAATTTTCATTATTTCCATCCGTTTATATCAATGGTTTTATCCCTGACAGAGTTCAACAATTCGTCAACTTCGGAGCACCATAATAAAAACAGACCCCTAACGGGTCTTTTTTTTATGTTACAAATACTTTGCAAAAGCAAAATTATCGAACCTAACGGCGAAATTTACGGGTAGAACATAACCTTTACAGTCTCCTAAATTTGATAGGCGGTAAGGTTTTTATGATATAATTTAAAATTAAAATAATGGGAGCAACAAATTGCTCCCTCATCTTACGGCATTTCCAGCCTTATTATATATGTGTTGACCGTCTAATTAATCTCTGAAAAAAATTACGTCATTCACATAACACCTAATATTATGCCGATATTATTGTTGAAATGTCAATAGTTATATTATAGCCTATATCAAGTTGTTTGCATATACGGGAGATAGCCATGAAATATCGTCTAGGTCTTGATTTGGGTGTTGGTTCAATAGGAAGTGCAGTCATTGAGCTTGATAATAAAAATAATGCAAAAGATATTATTGATGCAGGTGTCCGTATTTTTGAAGTTTCAGAAGGCGCCGAGGAGAGAAGACTTAAAAGAACAGCCCGCAAAAATTTGGTCAGGACCAAAAAACGGTTGGAGCTCTTAGCTAAAAAGCTTTTTGAAAATGGCTTATGGCCGAATGAAAATCCTGAAGGAACCGATAAACTAAAAAGCAAATCTCCTTATAAAATCAGAACAGATGCCCTAAACGAAAAATTGGCAAGCCCTTATTATGTCGGACGAGCCGTTTTGCACATAGCCAAACATCGCGGGGCAGGTTTTGTCTCGGCCATTGAAGAAACAGAAGAGGAAATCTTAGAAGAGGGTGAAAAGTCAAAAGCTAAAAAGTCTTCTTATGATATGATGCTACATCACCTGAAAGAAACAAATTCCAAAACCATCGGTGAATTTTTTTATAATAAAATAATCTCCGGCAAAGGAAACGATAAAACAGTTCGTCAGAAAAAATATGCTATTGAAAAAAATATTGTAGATTACGCAATCCCTCGCTACCTTGTTAAAGATGAATTTAATAAAATTTGGGATAAACAAGCCGAATTTTATCCGCAAATGAAAAAAGAAAATTTAAAAAAAGAAATTTACGACATTTTATTTTATGAACGTCCGGCAGCACCTTATGCTACAGGTAAATGCATTTATTTCAGAGAAGAAGACCGTTTGTTAAAAGCCCACCCGTTATCGGAAATGCGTCGTATTTATGAAGAAGTCAACAACATCCGCATTTTAAACGATATGAACAAAAGAAAATTAACCTTGGAAGAAAGAGATTCTATCGTTAACGAACTATTGCTGAAAGGGCAAAATGCAGGTAAGCAAGCAATAAAAAAATTGCTCAATTTGTCAGCCCAACACAAAATTTCTTTGGTTGATGACAGAGTAATCAAGGCCTATTTATATTCTCGTCCCGAATTTGCAAATAACGAACATTTGCAGAATATGAACGAAAATGAGCTTTCATCTTTTATTGAATTTTTGGCCGAGCCTAAAATGTCAAAGGATAAAAATGCTCGTTTATACAACGAAGATGCGTTAATCGAATATCTTAAACCTATTCTGAAGATTGATGACGAAAAAGAAATCGGCAACCTTTTAACCAAATTGCCCAAAGGACGGGGAATGTTAGGCATAAGTGCCACAAAAATTATCCTCGAAAAATTAAAAGAAGATGTATTAACTCATCGTGAAATTACCGACAAATTGGCGGAAACGGATAAACGATTTATGGCAGAGGAAGAAATCGCTCGCCAAAATCAGGGAAAATGTTTCCAGCTTCCTTATTATGGAGAAATTTTACAAACAGATACGGCCCCGCTTCCGCCTTTAATGATAAACAACAACAAAAGCCTTAACCCTGATGAGATAAGATGGGGCAAAATCGCCAATCCTGCCGTACATATGATTCTCAATCAAATTCGCTTGGTTGTTAATGAAATTATTAAAATTTATGGCAAGCCTTATGACATCAATATTGAGCTTGGTCGTGATGTCGGTATGTCAACAAAGAAGAAAAAAGAATTTGAAAACCAACAAAAACAAAATGAAAAACTTAATGAAGAGGCTAAAAATTATTTAAAAGAGCATAAAATTGCCATAAATAACAAAAATATTTTAAAATATAAACTAGCCAAAGAGCAAGGCTGGAAAGATGCTTACAATCCGACACAAAATATTTCCTCTATATTTACGGGTATGGAAATTGAGCATATTATTCCTCAAGCCAAAGGCGGAACAGATACATATAACAACCTCTGTTTAGTCAACAGCAATGACAACTTAAACAAAGGCAACCGATATGCCTATGAATATTTTGAAGAAACAAAAACACAAGAAGAAATAAGAGAAATTTTAAAAAATGCCCGTTCCCGCACCCCTCAGAAATCCTGGCGTTTTGAAGCAGATGCACGTGAAAAGTATGAAGAAAGCGGCGATAAAGAAGAGAGCACACGTTATCTGACGGATACCCGCTATGTGGCAAAAATGGCTCAGCGATATTTGCGGGCTATTGTCGATTGCTCTGATTGTGACGAAGTTATGCAAACTCGTATTTTGGCGGTCAAAGGCGGACAAACGGCCAAATTGCGCCAACATTGGAATTTATATGGTCTGGAATATGATTTAATGGGACTTGATATTCCAAGATATGTCAATTGCCCTCCTTACTGGCTGGAATTGGATACAGGCGAAATTATAGAGGGAATAAACAAACCCGATATTGATGGCAAATGGAAATTTTTTGATAAGGCAAAAAATAAAGAATGGCAACCCAAACCGCGTATTGACCACCGACATCACGCCATGGATGCCATAACGGTTGCTTGCGCAAATCGCGGATTGATTCAAAAAATGGCAGAAGAAAATGACATTAACAAAATTCATTATCCGTTGCCTTTAACTTCTGTCGAATCTTTGGCCGATTTCAGGCGAAAAGTCATTTCCTGCCTAAAAGATATCAAAGTCTCGCACAAGCCTAATCATAGCAAAGCCGGACAATTTCATAAAGAAACAGGTAGAACCGTTTTGTGTCAAAATCCTGATGACCCAAATTCTTTAATCACTGTTTATTCTCGCAAAATTTTACAGGTGGTAAAATCGGCTAAAGATTTAACGAAACTGCTTATTCCCGAAACAATAAAAAATGAATGGCACGAGGATATTGCAGAGCATAAAGCTAAACAGGCTAAGTTAGTACAAGATTTTGAACTCTATATGAATACGGCGGAACAAATTTTAATTGCCGAAAATGAACAGGGCGTGGCCGAAGGTAAAAAGGAAATCAAAATTACCGAAGGAAGAATTTTATTAAAAGCGTTCCGCATTATTCAAGATAAAGGCCTATGGAAAGGCGATAAATTCAGATGTTATGAAAATAATTCTTCTTTAGTTTATATTAAAAAACACGGCGTTGCTTATGAGGGGCGAAACAACCATTGCGTAGATTTTTACCAAAAAAACGGTAAAATCGGCTGGGAAGTTATTAAACGCTTTGATGCAAACCAGGCCGATTTTGAGCCTCAATGGAAAAAAGAAGGCGGAAAAATTATCTGGTCTGTCCAACAAGGAGATATTTTAGAACTTGATACGCCTGATGAATGGAAACAATATACCGACAAAGAAAGATGTTTGGCAAAAGTGAAGAAGTTTAGTAATGGTGCTGTTACTATTGATTTTGTTAGCGATGCCCGTATGACTTCGCCTAAAGATAAAAATTTACAATATATGTTTGTTGATAGTCTTGTAAATAGAGGATTAAGTTATTTTACAAACAACAAAGCACGTAAAATTGAATTGACACCATTCGGCAAAATCAAAAAGAAACATAAGGCTCTCTGGAATGGCACGAAGACAGCGGCTTGAAACTCTGACAGGATGGTCAATGATGTGGATAATCTGTATGTTTGACATTCCTGTTCGCACCAGAACTGAAATGCGCAAAGCAACAAGATTTCGCAATTTATTACTCGATAATGGTTTCGTGATGAAACAGTTTTCGGTATATATTAAGCCGGTTAAAAGTTTATCCGTCGGACAAACAACCACGAAAAAGCTTTCAAAATTTATTCCTGATAACTCATCTATCTCATTTATATATATTACAGATAAACAATATCTGATGACGGAAAATTATTTAGGCAAAAATTTTGAAGAAAATGAAGAATCGATTCGCGAAAAAAATGGTCAATTACTGTTGTTTTAACCATAAGAAAATATGTTTTTAAAGTTACAATAAGGCCTTGAAATTATTTTATTTCAAGGCCTTATGCTATTAGATAAAGTATCAGAGATTAATTAGACGGTCAACTATAACGATACGACGCCGGTTGTCTTTTCCGTTCATAAAGTATCAGAGATTAATTAGACGGTCAACTATAACCAAGTTCTTTGAATTGCATCAAGCATTCTTAAAGTATCAGAGATTAATTAGACGGTCAACTATAACCGGTTGACGGGATATCACCTGTGAATATCTAAAGTATCAGAGATTAATTAGACGGTCAACTATAACTCATGTCAGGAGATGTGTTGGGAATATATAAAAGTATCAGAGATTAATTAGACGGTCAACTATAACTGGCTTGTTTCTTGGTTTTAATATTTTCTTAAAGTATCAGAGATTAATTAGACGGTCAACTATAACCTCATTTGTCAAATAAATGAGGCGGCCGCGAAAGTATCAGAGATTAATTAGACGGTCAACTATAACTCTAAACAAAGGAGGCAAAATTATGGACCCAAAGTATCAGAGATTAATTAGACGGTCAACTATAACTCGTCGTCCGGGAAGAGAAGGAGCGCGAGAAAAGTATCAGAGATTAATTAGACGGTCAACTATAACCGAATTTCGAAAGCCTTGCTTGGGGCTTTCAAAGTATCAGAGATTAATTAGACGGTCAACTATAACTACGACTAATGGTTCGGATGAGTGGTCTATAAAGTATCAGAGATTAATTAGACGGTCAACTATAACCAGACGTTCCCGATTTACGACGGACGCGGCAAAGTATCAGAGATTAATTAGACGGTCAACTATAACATTGGTCAGTATCAGAATATACAGAATATGAAAGTATCAGAGATTAATTAGACGGTCAACTATAACTACAGGCTTATCAGCTTGAACTTTAAATGCAAAGTATCAGAGATTAATTAGACGGTCAACTATAACAGTCTAGCTTGAAGTTCTGGACTTTGGTTCAAAGTATCAGAGATTAATTAGACGGTCAACTATAACACACAAAACAGGGTAAAGACCACCCATTGAAAAGTATCAGAGATTAATTAGACGGTCAACTATAACAATTTCTGCACTTTCTTCTTTTTCCGCTTTAAAGTATCAGAGATTAATTAGACGGTCAACTATAACTCAAATCGGCTACTCACGAACTCTCTAATTAAAGTATCAGAGATTAATCAGACAGTCAACGCCCTCATGTCTAATTTATTTTTACAATTCATATTGAGGGTATTTAAGCAATACTTTTTTATCTTCAAAACTAGATACTAAACTGCCGACAAAATCGTATATTGCATCACTCAAAGTAACAGCCCCCTTACCTGTAATCACCGGAAAAACAATAAGCTTCGCTAAATTTCTTTTTATTTCTGCATTTAATTCAATATTATCAGTATTGATAATTTTATTTACTTCATCAAAAACTAATTTATCAGCTATTGCTCTGAATGGTTCAATCAAATCATCAACTAGGGGTAACGAATTAGTTTTTCCACAATGCTTTAACCCCAAATAAGGCAATAGACCATTACCAGAAACAGCTCTGGCTACCATAGCCCTTAATATGGTATAAGCATAATTAAGCAAAATATTTATATCGGGATTCAACCTGTTGCGCACAAATTTTTTGCCGAACAATGATTTAAAATATAAAGCTGCGGCCATTCCTTCATGATTGCGGGCATCATCACTTAGAGTATCTTTGGCTAAAATTTTTAATCTTTCGATATTTTTGTTATCAGGAAAAAAATATTCCAGAACAGAGGCTTGATTTAATATTTTATGCTGAACAATACTCTTCCATAAATTTTTTTGCAATGGTCTGGAACAATCTATTTGCTGCTTTATTCGATGTGACGTTAACCAATGTCCCGTATATGGCACGGCTATCGTTGATGGCAAATATTTTTTGTCGCAAAATATAATATTTCCACCCTGCTCAATAACAGCATTGACTATATTTTTAGATATAACAGTATTATCTGCCGACAATATTAAAGATAAAATATTATCTAAAGGTATCTCTTGTTTTTGTTTCTTCTCGTTTTCTATAACAAGAAATCCTCGATATAATGATAAGAAAAAACCATTATTTGAAATTTCAATAATTTGTCTGTCCATTATTTCAATCTCCTGTTATATATAACACAAAATATGCGAAAATTATGAGTGCTATTCTCCGCAAAAGTCAATATGATTCATTTAATTCCTCCGTCAAACGCCGGAGTCGCATCTCTGACAGGGTTCAACGCTTCCACAACTCCAGAGCAACCAACATACTAAAAGACCTCCCTCGCAGATTTTCAGTATGGTATTTAAGACCTCTCGGACTTCCACAAAGAAGTAGTTTGACGGCAAGCAACAGAGATATCGGGAATATACCATAGCGGCAACAGACGCTGCGAACCAGACAACGCCATATAAAATAAATCAGAAAGCTTTTGATTTTTGTTGAATATTCGGACAAAAAGACTACAATAAGCAGAAATTTTACATACTATTGAGATTATTAACATATTGTCTAATTTAAAATTATTACTGTCATGGGATACATGGATTTCTTAGAACAGAGAATTATTATCATTCCGCCGGGAATGTGGTCTTTTTTGCCGCATTGGCTTTCTCTCGATTTTATCGGAAAAAACCGCCGGGTCCCCAAACTTTTGCAAACACGGCTGCCGCCGGCCGATGCTCTGAACCGACGCCATTGCGGACAATCACAGCAAAGCGCCGTCATCAGACGCCGGGAACGTCTTGCCGAAAGCAAAGCCTTGGGAACCGAGCGCAGAAAACATGCTAAAATCAAAAAGAAAAAAGCCAAACAGGTAGCAGCGGCATACAGTTTCAAACGAAAAGGAAAATAATATCTTCCCATACTAAAAAAGGTTTCTGTGGTTTCAGAAACCTTTTTTAGTATGTATAATTGCAGAGAAAATTAGACTTCCGCACATTTCTCCGCTATACTTGCCCCATGTCAAACGATTTGTCAAAATTGCTGTTGAATTGGTATGATAAAAACGGCCGCCGCCTGCCTTGGCGGGTCAGGGGCGGCGCTCATCCCGATCCATACGTCATCCTTGTTTCGGAACTCATGCTCCAGCAGACCACCGTCAAAACCGTCATTCCCTACTTTCAGCGTTTTATGGAGCGTTTTCCCACGGTTCAAAGTCTGGCCGAAGCGCCGTTGGAAGAAGTTTACTTTTACTGGCAGGGACTTGGCTATTATACCCGAGCCCGTTCGCTGCATGCGACGGCAGGCATCATTGTCAGCCAATATGGCGGAAAATTTCCTCAAACCCGGCAGGAAGTCCTCAAACTCAAAGGCATCGGCAGCTATACCGTTGCCAGCTTTTTGGCCCTGGCTTTCAATCAGCCTGAAACCGTCGTTGACGGCAACGTCATTCGCATCATCTGCCGGCTTTATAACCTGACAGAACCCGTTGACGAAATCGCCGGACTGATTCGCCAAAAAGCCGAAGCGCTGACCGACCGGACATGTCCTGCCGACTATGCCTCGGCAATAATGGATCTTGGCGCCGGTATCTGCACACCGAAAAACCCTCAGTGCCTGCTCTGCCCCTGGCAAAACTTCTGCCGGGCCAGAGGCCTTGAAAATCTGGAAAATATTCCCCGGCGCAAAAAAAGCGGCAAAAAAGAAAAAACCGGCTTCGTCTATCTTATTCATAATAATCAAAATGAAATCCTTATCCGCCAAAGGACAGAAAAAGGCCTTCTTTCCGGACTTTACGAATTTCCATGGAGCGAAGAAAAGCTTTTTGCCGAAGCGGAAGACACCGGACTGGAAGTTTCGCACGTCTTTACCCACATCAAGCTCACACTGCGAATATGCCTGAGGCAAGACAACGACGTTTTCGACAACGGTCGTTTTGTTCCGACCGCCGAACTCTCCGCCTACCCTTTCTCAACCCTGATGAAGAAAGTCTATCAGAAATTCTCAGCCCGCTGAACGAATTTCCGACATACATACCTGCAGGTATATAATTTTTGTTGCAATCTGAAAACCGCAAGCTAAAATAAAATCATAATAAGTTCCGATAAAACTGGAAATTAACCGCCGGAAGTATTATAATTATATTGTTCACATCTTAGGGAGGACCGCATGGAAGTAGAAAACATATCACTCGAAAACCTGCGTATTCAGCATGCTCATTTAGATGCTGTCATTAAGGAAGAAGAATCCCATATCTGGAAAAACTGCATTAAGATTGAAGAACTCAAAAAACAAAAGCTCAGAAAAAAAGACGAAATGCTGCGCCGGATTATGCAAACAGCAGAAGCTTAACCAAACGCATACTTTCTCGAAACGGCTTCTCGCAAAGAGCAGCCGTTTTTTAATGGATATTTAAATACGCCAATGCTACATTAAAAGTAAGATAAACAATTTCAGGAAAATGCCGATGCCGATACTGATTGCCTTGCTGATTGCCCTCACCGGTTTCAATGTTGCCGCCGATGTCCGCTTCATTACCGAAACGGAAAACACCGCCGACTATGAAAAATTTCAGAAACTCAATCCCAAATATGCCCCGCAGGCCGACAACTATGCGCTCGACGACGAAAGACGCTGCCGCGCGGAAGGCTATACCTACCAAAAATGTGACGACGGCATGCTTCTGGCCGATCCCTGCCCTTATGACCACAGCCTTTACGCCAACTGCTGCCCGGACACCTATCGCTATTCAGCGGCCGAATGCCGTGCCATGGGCAAAGGCCTCGGCGAATATTCCTGCGGCGGTTTTTATAAATGCCAGTAAAAAACCGCCAATCCCCCCAATATATAAATCCGCCAAGACACCGCCTCAACAGTCTATCCAATCAGTACTATAAATTTC
>ENA-OZKI01000697-OZKI01000697.1-human-gut-metagenome-genome-assembly--contig:-NODE-697-length-9594-cov-6.316176_pt1 | contig 9594 bp, 6 predicted proteins | sample MGYA00244178_ERZ653754 | MGnify/ENA primary metagenome ERZ653754 (study PRJEB26926, sample SAMN06165253) | human gut metagenome | biome: ENVO:00009003; feature: ENVO:2100002; material: ENVO:00002003... | reverse complement strand
CATTGATAGAAACAGTATATCATACTTCCGCCTTTTTTTCCATCGATGCCCGGAGCCAGTGCAGCAGGATGCCCGCAGAGATAGCCGCAGCGCCAACGTCTGCTATCAGGTGCGCCGCCGCAATGCCCTGCACGCCGCAAAGCGCATTCATCAGGTACAGCAGCGGTATCAGCAGCAGCCCCTGCCGCAAAAGAGAGAGCACCACCGCACCGCTTGCCCTGCCCACAGATTGCAGCAGATTGGTTGCCAGATAGGTCAGACCGATTACCGGGCTACCCAGGACCAGATAGACCACCAGCTGCGTTCCCAGACGGAAAGCGCCTTCTTCCTTGATGAACATCCCGATCAGCACATTGCGTCCGGCAAAGCTGGCAGCTCCGGCAAGGACGCCAAAGGCAACGGTCAGCAGAATCAGGTCCTTCAAAAGCTGTTTCAGACGTTTTAAGTCGCCTGCGCCGTAGCTGTACGCCAGAAGTGGCTGGCAGCCCATGCAGATCGCCATGGCGATCATGCTGATGACCATGGTCGTCTTGCCTGCCGCTGCCATAGCTGCGACCGCCGCCGTGCCGTGGGTCACCAACAGCCGGTTGCTGAAGGAGGACGCAAACCCGGCCAGCAGGCTGCTGATGCCGTTGGGCAGACCAATGGCCAGCAGCTCGCCCAGCATCTGCGGCTTTTTCAGGGCAGGGCGAAAATCAACCGTCAGCACCGTGCCGTTCTTGACGATGTAGCGCAAATAGCAGGCAGTCGCCACAAGGTTGCCCAGCACACTGGCGGCAGCCGCACCGCTGACACCGAAGTTCAGCACCAGAATAAACAGCGGGTCAAAAATGCAGTTGACCAGCGTGCCCAGAAGATTACCGATCATGCCCTCTTTTACTGCACCCTCTGCACGCACCAGCATCGCCATGCTGTTGGACAGGATAAAAAACGGCGCACCCAGTGCCAGGACCTGAAGATACCGATCCGCGTAGGGAAAAATTTCTGCATTGGAGCCCAGCATCCCCAAAAGCGGCACTCTGCCCACCAGCAGACCGATGCTGACCAGAACGCCCAGAAAAAAGCTGGTCCAGAAGCAGAGCGAGGAGCAGATCTTGCCCTGCTCGATCTCACCCGCGCCAAAGCAGCGCGCGATGATGGCACTGCTGCCTGCGCCAAGCATCGTGGCCACCGCCGCAAGAATCGAGAACACCGGCCCGACGACGGAGACTGCCGCCACCTGTGCGGTGTCGCCCAGACAGCCCACAAAAAACATATCTGCCATGTTGTACAGCACCATGACAAGGATAATGATGATGGAGGGCACTGCCATGGAAAAAATGGACTTCCAGACAGAGCCGGTACGGAAAAGTGCTTCGTTCTTCATGATCTCCTCCAAAAATCAACCGCACGCAGGCAGAACGGAAGCCCCTGTCAAGGGGCTTTCAGAGCGGTTTCGGTCACAGGTTATCCAGCGCATCCAGCAGTGCTTTCAGCGCCGTTTCCGGCAGACCCAGCATGGAGCCGATCTTGCCAAAGGTCATTCCGTAGGCGGCTTTTGCCTGCTGATTGTCAGCAAAGCCGGGCAGGTACTGCTCCACAACGGCTTTTGCGGACTCGTTTTCCATCAGGGCTGCAATGGTGCTCTGGCTGTTCAGCTTGCCGTCGGTCAAAATTTCCGGGTGCTTCCAGCTGCTGACGCTCTGGTGCCCGGCAGACAGTGCACCGTCCACAGGGATGGCTGCACCGGTGATGTACCGTGCCATACCGCTGGCAAGGAAAAGTGCCAGTGCGGCGCACTCCTCCGGGTCGCCCATCCGCTTTGCCGGGCAGTCGGATGCAAAAAAGTCCATGGCCGCAGCCGGTGCATCACCGAAGATGCTGGTCTTGGTGTAACCGGGGCAGATGGCGTTGACGGTGATACCGTATTCCGCGTAATCCAGTGCCGCTGCACGGGTCATGCCCACCACGCCGAATTTGGTGGCGCTGTACAGTGCCTGTCCGCGCTGGGGTACAAGACCCGCCACCGATGCCACATTGATGAGGAAGCCGCCCTCGCTGTGGCTCTTGAGGATGGCTTCTGCGCCGTACTTCATTCCGGCAAAGACGCCCTCGCTGTTCAGGGAGAAGATCTTCTCGTAATCCTCTACCTCATACTCATGCAGCGGTGTGCCGCCCATGCCGATGCCTGCGTTGCTGACAACGCCATCCAGCTTACCGTAGTGTGCCACCGTCTTGTCCACCAGTTCCTTGATGGCAGAAGCCTTGCTGCAATCGGTCTGGAGAAAAATGGCGTCGCCGCCCTTGGCGCAGATGCCGTCTGCCACAGCCTGCCCCTGCTGGGCACTGCGGGCTGCACAGACTACCTTCATGCCGTTTTCGCCGAAGCACTCGGCAATGGCGCGGCCGATGCCGCGGCTTGCGCCGGTGACGATAGCAACTTTATCTCTGACACTGTTGAAATTCATCATTTTCATAAAGCATCCTCCATTTTTTATTTTTCGTATTCACGAACTAGATTTGCAACTCTTAGTTGCTTATCCATCTCTATGGTGTTATAATAGCACTATGCCGCAGGGGCTGCAATCAGCAGTTTCCGGCGTGTCCGGTGTTTAAGCAACGGATCACGTTCCAAGCGTTGGTTAAGCATCCTTTACGAAATACATTGACGGAGGAATTGTATGGATATCCGGGTCAAAAAAACGAAGCGTGCCATTCAGAAAACGTTTATCGACTTGCTGCGGGAGAAGCCCATTGAAAAGATCACGGTCAAGGAAATTGCCGAACGCGCCGAGATCAACAAAACGACCTTTTATTCCCACTATGAAACGCTGGATGCACTCACCGCCGAAATGGAGCGGCAGACAGTCCAGCTCGTCTGCGACAATATGCGCGGCGCACAGCAGCTGCTGGATGAACCGGAGGCCTTTGTGCAGGAAATGTTTGCTGCTCTCCAGCAGGCAACGGATTACCTCGGTGTGGTTCCGGTATCCGCGATGAACCGCTTTACGCAGCATTTGCGGGATGCCATTCTGGAAAAAATCAAAGGTGACAATATCGAGCCGTCCCAATATGAAAATGTCGGTGCCATCCTGATTTTTGTAATGAACGGTCTTTCCGGGCTTTTGAACACCGACGCCAAACTGGCGCAAAAGCACATCAACGTAATTGCCGCCGTGGTTGCAAATGGTGTCCATGGTCTGCATCTTTCCCACTGAGCCAAAACAGGCTGCGAGAAGCATCTTCCGCAGCCTGTTTTTTGCTATTGCAGCTTATTTTTCTGCGTAACTGCCCAGCACCCCAAGGCTAGGCTTTGCGGTCCGCTCCATGGTTTCACGGTTCACGGCGATCAGGCCGAACTGCATGGCGTAGCCCTTCTGCCACTCAAAGTTGTCCATCAGGCTCCAGTAGAAGTAGCCCTTCACCGGGATGCCGTCGGCGATGCAGTGCTGCACGCCGTCCAGTGCCTGCCGGATAAACGCCACACGACGGGCATCCTCGGCGGTGGCAATGCCGTTTTCGGTGACGATGAGATCGCCCTTGAATGCTTCTGCCACTTTACGGATGACGTGCTCCAGTGCCTGCGGGTAGACCTCGTAATCCATCTGGGTCAGCTCTGCGCCCTCCGGTGCCGGAAGCTGCCCCTGCGGGCCATAAAGAGTGCGGGTGTAGTTCTGCACCCCAAGGAAATCGTCCTCTTTAATGTAGGGCAGGTAGTGGGTAAACTCCTCCTGCCATGCGGCCTCGGCAAAGGCTTCGCCGCCGGGCTGTGCCTGCAAGTCGTGGAGCGAGAGGGTCAGGCCCACCTTGACTTCCGGGCAGATGGCCTTGATGGCATCCCGTGCGGCGGCATGGGCGCGCAGCACCAGCAGGTCACCCTCCGGGGTGCGCTCGCTGACAAAGATCTGGGGCTGGGGTGTGCCGAACACCTGTGCGTTTTCCATGGCGGCAAACTTCATGTTTTCCATCATCTTCTGGAAGTTCATGCCCACCTGCACCGTGCCCTCGGCAGACTTTCCGGCTGCGGCGGCATTCTTGGCAGCCTGTTCTGCCATCAGGCGGAACCGCTTGGAGATGGCGGCCAGCTGCAGGCCCATATTGGCTTCGTTGATGGTGCAGACATAGCGCAGCTCGCTGCCCAGCTGCTCCATCACATAGGTCACATATTTTTTGAAGTCCTCGACCGTGGATTCTGCTTCCCAGCCGCCCTTGCAGATGAGCCATTTCGGGCTGGTAAAGTGCAGCAGGGTGGCGATGGGCTCTACGCCCTGCGCCTTGCAGCAGGCGATGACCTTGCGGTAATGTTCGATGGCTTCCGGATCAAATTTGCCTTCCTCCGGCTCCACCCGTGCCCACTCGATGGAAAAGCGGTAGGCGTTCAGCCCGGCATCGGCCAGGAGTTTGATGTCCTCTTCGTACCGATGATAATGGTCGCAGGCAATGCCGCTGGGCTCTGTAAAGCTGGAATGGGGCAGCTGCTCCTGTGCCCAGTAGTCGCTGTTGGTATTGTTACCCTCTACCTGATGGGCTGCTGTTGCAGCACCGATGAAAAAGCCTTTTTCAAATTTCTGCATGATGGTTCTCCTTTTATCCAGAAGCAGTGTTTTCTCTTGTGCCTATTGTAACAGGTCTGTGCGGCGCAAAAAGGATAATTTTTCACGTTATTGGTAGATTTTTCGTTGAGCGAGTATAACTGCACGAATTTTTATCCTCAATCCAAGTTTTTCATCCTGCGGTATCTGTTGCATTCTGTTATTCTGGTGTCAGGAAAAGCGGAAACCGGTTCACACAAAAAGGAGGAAAATCATTATGTTCCAAAAGAAACCCAGCGCCAGTGAGGTAGACGGTGTCCAGTACCGCCGTGCAAAGCTCTGGCAGATCATCTGTTATGCCTGCAACGCCTTTGTGGGTATGAGCGTCTACTCTCTGATCGGTATGGCCAGTTATTCGGCCAGCATCGGCTACGGCATCACCACCGCAACCGTGGGTCTCATCCTGATGCTGGCCCGCATTCTGGACGGCTTTACCGACCCGATGCTGGCCTTTGTTTACGACCGCGTCAACACCCGTTTCGGCAAGCTGCGCGTTCTGCTGATCAGCGGCTACCTGATCGAAGCAGTCGGCCTGCTGTGCATGTTCAACCTGTGCTCCAGCAAGGGCTTCGGCCTGCCGGTGTTTGCCCTGACCTACATTATTTACATCATCGGCTACACCGTCACCAACATGACCGCCCAGACCCTGCCTGCCATCATGACCAACGATCCCCGGCAGCGTCCCACCATCGGGGTCTGGTCCACTGCCCTGAATTACGCCGTGCCCATGGGCATGAGCATGCTGATCTACACCGTCATCCTGCCCAAGTGCGGCGGCACCTTCAATCAGGACTTCCTCAGCACCGTCTGCACCATCGTCCTGATCATTGCCGGCATCGGCACCCTGATCGTCTGCGCCGGCATCTCCGCCTACGATAAGCCCGAAAACTTTGAGGGCACCAACAAAAAACACGAGCCGCTGAAAACTGCGGATATTCTTGAGGTGCTCAAGCACAACAAGCCCCTGCAGTGCTACATCGCCTCCAACGCTTCCGACAAGCTGGCACAGCAGGTGGGCAGCCAGGCCATCATCAACACCATGCTGAACGGCATCCTGATCGGCAACATGGGTCTTGCCACCACCCTTGGCGTGATCAGCATGGTGCCTTCTATCTTCTTTGCAGCCTTCGGCGCAAAATATGTGGGCAAAAAGGGCAGCAAGAAGGGCATCGTGACCTGGACCTGCATCAGCATGGCCATCACCTCTGTGCTGATCCTGTTCTTCATCTTCACAGATACCCGTCAGATCGGCGTGATGGGCAGTTGGAACATGATCGTTTACGTGCTGCTGACCCTGCTGCAAAACGGCTCCAACATGTGCATCACCACCTCCAACACTTCTTACATGGCTGACACCATCGACTACGAGCTGGACCGCAGCGGCCGTTACATCCCGGCAGTCGTCTCCGGTACTTACAGCCTCATCGACAAGCTCATCACCTCGGTGGCTGCTGTCGTCGCCACCGGTGCCGTGGCTATTCTGGGCTACACCACCACCATGCCCCAGCCCACGGATGCCTACACCTCCGGCATCTTCTGGATGACCCTTGCCATCAAATACGGTCTGCCGATGCTGGGCTGGCTCATCACCCTGCTTGCCATGGTCGGCTGCCCCCTGACCAAGGAGGAAATGGTCAACGTCCAGAAGCGCATCGCGGACAAAAAAGAAGCCCTTCGCCATGAAGTAATTGCAGAAAACATGCAGTAATAACCTGCAAAGACCGAAAGGGCTCATACGCTCTTTCGGTTTTTGCCGATTTGATCCATCTTTTACAAAGGAGTTTTTACCATGAGCAAAACCATCCTGCTGAATCATAGCAACTGGCATTTTACCAAGGAGAACACCGGCATCCCCACCGCCATTATGGGTGAGGCCATCACCCTGCCCCACACCTGGAATGCGGTGGACGGTCAGGACGGCGGCAACGATTACTACCGCGGCACCTGCTGGTATACGCTGGCCCTGGCAAAGCCCACCATCCCGGCAGGCGGCAAAGCAATTTTGCAGTTGGACGGTGCCGCTATGACCGCTGTAGTCTACCTGAACGGTGAAAAGCTGGCCCAGCACAAGGGCGGCTACTCCACCTTCCGGGTGGACCTGACCGACCACCTCCAAGAGGAAAATCTGCTGGCAATTTCCGTGGACAACAGCGACAACGACACCGTATACCCCCAGAAGGCAGACTTCACTTTCTACGGCGGCCTTTACCGGGATGTGACCCTGCACATCGTCCCGGCAGAGCACTTTGCCCTGCCAGACAACGGTACCCCCGCGCTGAAGGTGACCCCCATCGTCACCGACCTTGCCGCTAAAACCGCCGAGGTCACCGTGGAAGCCGCCGTGGTGGGCGCACAGAGCGTAACCTTTGCACTGGAAGGACAGGCCCTCACTGCTCCGGTAGAGAACGGCACCGCAACGGCGGTTTTCACGCTGGACCATGCCCACCTGTGGGATGGTATTGATGACCCCTTCCTCTATACCGTATCTGCGAAACTGGACAACGGCGAGGAAGCATCTGCCCGCTTTGGCTGCCGGAAATTTGAGATTGACCCCCAGAAGGGCTTTTTCCTGAATGGACGCAGCTACCCGCTGCGTGGCGTTTCCCGCCATCAGGACCGCAAAGACGCGGGCATTGCCCTGACCAACGAAATGATGGAGGAGGACATTGCCCTCATTCTGGAGATCGGGGCCAACACCATCCGGCTGGCCCACTATCAGCACGCACAGCATTTCTATGACCTGTGCGACGAAAAGGGCCTTGTCATCTGGGCAGAGATCCCCTACATCACCATGCACATGACCAACGGCCGTGCCAATACCCTGACCCAGATGGAGGAGCTGATCCGTCAGAACTACAACCACCCCTGCATCGCCGTGTGGGGCCTGTCCAACGAGATTACCGCCGCTTCCGCTGTCAACGAGGATCTGCTGGAAAACCACCGTCTGCTGAACGAACTGGCCCACAAGCTGGACCCCACCCGCAAGACCACCATGGCAAATGTGTTCATGTTGGGCATCGACAGCCCCATTCTGGAGATCCCGGACGTGAACAGCTATAACCTCTACTTCGGCTGGTATCTGGGCGAATTGGAGCAGAACGACGAGTTCTTTGACAAGTACCATGCGGATTACCCGGACCGGTGCATCGGTCTGGCGGAGTACGGTGCAGATGCCAACCCCCAGTACCAGAGCAGCCACCCGGAAAAGGGCGACTACACCGAGAGCTACCAGTGCATTTACCACGAGCACATGGCAAGGATGATTGCCGAACGTCCTTGGCTGTGGGCGACTCATGTGTGGAATATGTTCGATTTTGCTGCCGATGGCCGAGATGAGGGCGGCAAGCACGGCGAGAACCAGAAGGGCCTTGTCACCTTTGACCGCAAGCTGAAAAAAGACCCCTTTTATCTCTACAAGGCCTATTGGAGCAAGGAGCCCTTTGTACACCTGTGCGGCAGCCGCTATGTGGACCGCGCCGAGGATGTGACCGAGATCAAGGTCTACTCCAATCTGCCGGAGGTCTCGCTGTACAAGGACGGTCAGCTGGTGGAGACCAAGCAAGGCGACAAGGTGTTTACCTTCCAGTTGCCCATCACCGGCAAGCACAGCATTGAGGCACGCTCCGGCGAGCACAGCAGCGTGATCCTGGTGAACAAGGTAGACGCCCCCAACCCGGATTACGCCATGGACAACCGCAAGAACGTGACCAACTGGTTTGACGGCGAGTTGGACGAAAGCTGCTGGTCGGTGAAGGACAACATGGCTGCCGCCATGGCAGACCCCAAGGCTGGTCCTATCCTGAAGCAGATTTCTGATAAAGCCGCCGCTGCCCGCGGAGATGTTGCCGCCGCCGTGAAGGACAACCCGGCTCTGGTGGCCATGATGGAGCGTGCCATGCAGCGGATGACCATTGAATCCATGCTGATGCAGGCGGGCACTTCGGAAGAGGACATCAAGCAGCTGAATCGTGTATTGCAGGGCATTTCCAAGGAGTGATTTTTGATGAAACAAACCTATTGCAACCCCCTTGATCTTGGCTACCGTTACCAGCACATGAAGGAAGGCCCGCGCACAGCGGGTTTCCGGGAGGGTGCAGACCCGACACTGGTTTATTTCAAGGGCAAATATTATCTCTTTGTTTCCATGTCGGCAGGGTTCTGGTACTCGGAGGATCTTCTGGACTGGAACTTCCATGCAGACCCCAACCTGCTGATCTACGACTATGCACCGGATGTGCGGCAGGTGGGCAATTACCTCTACTTCTGCGCCAGCCGTAAGGGACGTAACTGTCCCATCCTGCGCACCGCTGACCCCCTGACCGAGCCGTTTACCGAAATATCTGCGCCCTTTGCTTTCTGGGACCCGGATCTGTTCTGCGATGACGATGGCCGGGTGTACTTCTACTGGGGCTGTTCCAATATTACCCCTATCTACGGCGTGGAGCTGGACCCGGACACTATGACCCCCATCGGTGAAAAGCAGGAGCTGATCTTCGGCAATGAAACTACCCTTGGCTACGAACGCCCCGGCAACAACGGCATTGTGGACCGGGAAGCCAGCGTGCTGTACCAGTCCATGAAGCAGTTCTATGACCCCAAGACCGGCAAGCTGAATCTGCCGCCGCAGATGGCAAACATCCCCGGCCTGAGTGCCGAAAGCCTGACTGCCATGTTCAACGCCATCGGCAAGCCCTACATTGAAGGGGCTTTTATGACAAAGCATAACGGCCTCTATTACCTGCAATACGCCTGCCCCGGCACCCAGTACAACACCTACGCCGATGGTGTATACACTTCACGTTCTCCGCTGGGTCCCTTTGTGCGGCAGGCATCCAATCCGTTTTCCGCAAAGCCTGGCGGATTCATCACCGGTGCAGGCCACGGCAGCACCATTGCCGACATCTACGGCAACTGGTGGCACGCCTCCACCATGCGCATTTCCGTCAACTATGACTTTGAGCGCCGGGTGGGGCTGTTCCCTACCGGGTTCGACAAGGACGGGGTTCTCTACTGCAACCAGAAC
>ENA-OZKI01000686-OZKI01000686.1-human-gut-metagenome-genome-assembly--contig:-NODE-686-length-9672-cov-6.106790_pt1 | contig 9672 bp, 7 predicted proteins | sample MGYA00244178_ERZ653754 | MGnify/ENA primary metagenome ERZ653754 (study PRJEB26926, sample SAMN06165253) | human gut metagenome | biome: ENVO:00009003; feature: ENVO:2100002; material: ENVO:00002003... | reverse complement strand
TTTCTGCCTGTCTCGTGGGCTCGGAGATGTGTATAAGAGACAGAGGATACGGTTACAGACCAGCCTATGCGCCAGATTGTAGCTGAGATTGTCAGGGAGAAGGCACTTCATGCTTTGGATGAGGAGGTTCCTCACGGAATTGCGGTTGTGATAGACAGCATGAAGAAGCGTAAGGGTAAGAAAATTACTGATATTGATGCGACTATCATATGTGAGAGAGAGTCACATAAGGGCATTATAATAGGTAAGGGAGGCTCAATGCTTAAGAAGATAGGAACCAATGCGAGGTTCGAGATTGAGAAGCTCCTTGAGCAGAAGGTCAACCTTAAACTGTTTGTAAAGGTTAAGAAGGAGTGGCGCGACAGTGATTTCCTTCTTAAGAATTTTGGCTATGATGCCAAGAATGATTTTAAATAATACCGGTATCTGATATGGGAAATATTATAATGGCATCGGGGATGGTACTTTCCTCGATGCCTGTTGGTGAATTTGACAGAAGAATAGTGCTGCTTACAAAAGAAAGAGGCAAGATTGCGGCATTTGCCAAGGGGGCAAGGAGGATGAATTCTCCGCTGATGGGAGTTACACAGCCTTTTGCATTCGGTAAGTTTGAGCTTTATGAGGGAAGAACGTCATATGATATAAGAAGGGCTGACATATCGAATTATTTTACGGAAGTGTCATCTGACCTTGATGCAATATGTTATGCATGTTATTTTGCTGAGCTTGCCGATTATTACGGCAGGGAGAATCTTGATGCATCGCAGATGCTCAATCTTTTGTATATGACGCTCAGGGCGCTGGCTAATGATAATATACCTGACGAGCTTATCAGATATATATATGAGATAAAGCTTATCAGCATTAATGGGGAATGTCCTAATATGTTTGAATGTGCGGAATGCAGAAAAAGTGAGGGGCTGCACTATTTTTCAATGAGCAGGTTCGGCATAGTATGTGACAGCTGTGTCCGTAATACCGCCGGGGAATGCCTTGAGATAACTGAATCCGCGATGTATACGTTACAGTATATTGTGTCATCGGGAATAGAAAAATTATATACATTTACAGTAAGAGAAGATGTCTTGCGGGAGCTTGCCATGGTTGCGGGGCGTATAAGGTCAAGGGTAATTGACAAAAAGATGAAGTCGCTTGAGATGCTTGAGATGACAAACAGCGTAAATAACAGTGCTGTTGGGATGCATTAAGGGTTGCAATTTGCTTTTTTTATAAGTATAATAATTCATTATAAATCTGAAAGCAAGATGGTGATTACATGACGGAGAATAATGTTATTAAAGTTGACAGTAATGAGAATATTATAAGCGACCCGGCACAGATGCCGCATCATCATGAAGAAGATGAGATATCGCTTGATGCACCGGCGGATTTTACAAGTCCGGATGTGTTGTATGCACAGCTTGTAGACACTATTAAGAAGTATCATCCGTCAACGGACATGTCACAGATTGAAAAAGCATATAAGATTGCCACCAAAGCACATGAGGGGCAGTTCCGTAAGTCGGGTGAACCATATATAATTCACCCTATTTGTGTTGCCATTATTCTTGCTGAGCTTGAACTTGATAAGGAATCAATTATTGCCGGACTGCTGCATGATGTTGTCGAAGATACGGTTATGACAACAGATGATATCACAAGAGAGTTCGGAGCGGAAGTCGCATTGCTTGTTGACGGCGTAACTAAGCTGACTCAGCTCAATTACGAGCATGATAAGATAGAGATTCAGGCTGAGAATCTCCGTAAGATGTTTCTTGCAATGGCTAAGGATATCAGAGTAATCATGATAAAGCTTGCCGACAGGCTTCACAATATGAGAACAATGCAGTACCAGTCACCTGCGAAGCAGATAGAGAAGTCCCGTGAGACTATGGAGATATATGCGCCTATAGCACACAGGCTTGGTATATCCAAGATTAAGGTAGAGCTTGATGACCTCTCAATGCAGTATCTTATGCCGGATGTTTATAATGATCTTGTTAAGCAGATTAACATGAACAAAGAGAACCGTGAAGCATTTATCAAGAGCATCATTAAGGAAGTTAAGATGCATATAGAGAATGCCGGTATTGAGGCGGAGATTGACGGACGTGTTAAGCATTTCTTCAGTATATACCGTAAGATGGTCAATCAGAATAAGACGCTTGACCAGATATATGACCTGTTTGCAGTAAGAATCAAGGTTGAGACGGTTAAGGACTGTTATGCGGCGCTCGGTGTTATTCATGAGATGTATAAGCCTATACCGGGACGTTTTAAGGATTATATCGCAATGCCTAAGGAGAACATGTATCAGTCACTCCATACAACGCTGATTGCATCCAACGGACGTCCGTTTGAGATTCAGATAAGAACATATGAGATGCACCGCACGGCTGAATATGGTATTGCGGCACATTGGAAGTATAAGGAAGGTAAGACCGGAGAGACCGGCAACCAGAATGAGGAGGCTAAGCTTAGCTGGCTTCGCCAGATACTTGAGTGGCAGCGTGATATGTCAGATAATAAGGAGTTCCTTTCTTCTATTAAGAATGACCTTAATCTGTTCTCTGACAGTGTATACTGCTTTACTCCGACAGGCGATGTCAAGAATCTTCCGACAGGCTCAACACCGATAGATTTTGCGTACAGCATCCATACTGCCGTAGGTAATAAGATGGTAGGCGCCAGAGTTAATGGAAAGCTTGTTACGATAGATTACCAGATTAAGAATGGCGACAGAATAGAGATTATCACATCACAGAATTCCAAAGGACCGAGCCGTGACTGGCTTAAGATTGTCAAGAGCACGCAGGCGCGTAATAAGATTAATCAGTGGTTCAAGCAGGAACTCAAGGAAGATAATATATTGCGCGGTAAGGAGCTCATTGACAAATATGTCAAGTCAAAGGGGCTTGTGCTTGCCGACTATACTAAGCCGGAATTTGTAGACAAGTGTCTTGCCAAGTATGGATTTAAAGACTGGGATTCCATGATGGCGTCTGTGGGGCATGGCGCTCTTAAGGAAGGCCAGGTTGTTAATAAGCTTATAGATGAATATGAGAAGAAGCGTAAGTCAGAGATAACAGACAGCGATATAATTAAGTCAATACCTGATGATACGAAGGAAAAGGCATCCAAAGGCAATGCAAGGAATCCGATTGTAGTTAAGGGCGTTCATGATGTTGCCGTGCGTTTTTCAAAGTGCTGCAGTCCTGTGCCGGGTGATGAGATTGTCGGCTTTGTTACGAGAGGGCGTGGCATATCGATTCACAGAACTGACTGCATCAATGTAATTAATCTTCCCGAGCATGAGCGGGCAAGGCTTATAGATGCCGAATGGCAGGAGCAAGCTGCATCAAAGGATACCTACAGTGCAGAGATTAATCTCTATGCCATGAACAGGACGGGGCTTCTTGTTGATGTATCCAGAGTTCTTACGGAAGCCAATATTGACGTTAAGAACCTTAACTGCCGCGTTAATAAGCATGACAAGGCAACGCTCAGCATAGGATTTGACATCCACGGACGCGAGGAACTTCAGAGAATAGTTGATAAGCTCCGCAATATTCCGGGCGTTGATGATATTGAAAGGACAACAGGCTGATATGGCAGGCAATCTGACAGTGAAGAGTAATGTGGTTGGAATGATTGGAACCAACAGTTATCTTCTTATTAACAATACAACAAAGGAAGCAATTATAGTAGATCCCGGAGCTGAGGCAGGCAGAATTGAAAAGTCTGTTAGGGATAACGAAGTTACTCCGGCTGCAATATTGCTTACACACGGACACTTTGACCATATACTTGCGGCTAATGAACTGCGGGAATTGTATGGCATACCTGTATGTGCAGGCAGAGAGGAAGAACAGCTCCTTACAAGCAGCATGCTTAATCTTTCGACAGATTATGGCTGCACATGCACGGTTAAGCCGGACAGGCTTTTTGAAGATGGTGAGCATGTAATGCTTGCCGGTTTTGATATAGAAGTTATCGCAACTCCGGGACATACAGGAGGATGTGTATGCTATTATTTTGAGCAGGAGAGCGTTCTTATAAGCGGTGATACGTTATTCCATAACGCCGTGGGAAGAACTGACCTTGCGACAGGAAGCTCCAAGGCAATAATACAGTCCGTACACAGACTTATTAAGCAGTTACCTGCTGATACAAAGGTATATCCGGGGCACGGAGCTCCTACAGATATTGGATGGGAGGAAGAGAATAACCCATATTGCTATGATATATCTTAATATAGACGACAGAGAATTTTATGATGATGCAGTTGTGCTTGTAAGGTCATTCTATCCCCGCACTGAGGTAGGAGAATATGACGGACAGAATGTAACTCCTGAGGATATTATAATCAGGCCTGACATACCTGAGAAGGAAGGCAGAAGCAGGAGTGAACTGCATGAAGAATTTAAAACAGATTTATACAAAAAGCTTGAGAAAATGACCGGACGCACGTTACCGTGGGGCAAGCTTACAGGAGTAAGGCCAAGTAAGATTGCTGTTAATCTTATAGAGAACAAAACGTCTGATGAAGATATAATAAAGCTTTTTATGGATAAGCATTACGCATCTGAGGCTAAGGCTAAGCTTGCACTTGGTGTTGCACACAAGGAACTCGGACTTCTCGGACAGAGAGATTATATTAACGGATACAGTCTTTATATAGGAATACCATTCTGTCCGACTACATGCCTGTACTGCTCATTTACATCATATTCAATTGATAAATGGCATGACAGGGTTGAAGAGTATCTGTCAGCACTGTTTTGTGAGATGGAATTTGTTGCCGCGAAGCTTAAGAACAGAAGGCTTGATACCATATATTTCGGAGGAGGGACGCCGACAACCCTGAGCGCCGACCAATTGGACAGGCTTCTCGGACACATGGAGAAGTGTTTTGATATGTCAGACATTGTAGAGCTTACGGTAGAGGCAGGAAGACCTGACAGTCTTACCATAGACAAGCTGAAGGTGCTTAAGGCACATAATGTGGGACGTATCTCGATTAATCCTCAGACGATGAATCAGGCTACGCTTGACATAATCGGCAGAAAACATACGGTTGAGCAGGTTAAGGAAGCATTTGCAATGGCACACGAATGTGGGCTTGATAATATTAATGTTGACCTTATCATGGGGCTTCCGGGTGAGGATGAAGCGATGATCCATCATACGCTGGATGAAGTTAAGAAACTTGCACCTACAAGCCTGACCGTACATTCTCTTGCAATTAAGAGGGCTGCAGCTCTTAATATATGGCGTGATAAGTATCAGGCATATGCACTTAATAATACAGATGAGATAATTGATGCAGCAGCGGCTTGTGCAGCAGATATGGGCATGGAGCCGTATTATATGTACCGCCAGAAGAATATGGCAGGGAATTTTGAGAATGTCGGATATTCAGTTCCTGGGCTTGAATGCATTTACAATATCCTGATAATGGAGGAAAAACAGTCAATAGTCGCACTTGGAGCAGGCGCTTCGACCAAGATTGTTATGCCACAGGATGACGGTTCTGTGCGTATCGAAAGAATCGAGAATGTTAAGAGCGTAAAGGACTATATCGAAAGAATAGACGAGATGATTGAACGTAAGAATGGAGATGTGTTCAATTACCTTGTTAATAATTAGGATGCTAAGATATTTCAGATATAATATTAGCTAATAATGATGCCGCATATGCGGCAGAATGGAGGATATTACAAAATGGCAGAATCAATGCAGGGACTTAAGAGAACTAACCGTTGTGCTGAGGTAGGCACTGCTGATATAGGCAGGGAAGTAACGGTTATGGGATGGGTCCAGAAAAGAAGAAATCTCGGAAGTCTTATATTTGTTGACTTAAGAGACAGAAGCGGATTACTTCAGATTCTCTTTGATGAGAATAATATTGGAACGGAAGGATTTGAAAAAGCATCTTCATTAAGAAGTGAATATGTTATCGCTGTAACAGGTAAGATTGCTAAGCGTTCAGGCGCTGTTAATGAGAATCTTAAGACAGGTGATATTGAAGTAATTGCTACAGACCTTCGTATTCTTTCAGAGGCACAGACACCTCCATTTCCTATTGAGGCTGATTCCAATACTAAGGAAGACTTAAGGCTTAAGTACAGATATCTTGATCTTAGAAGACCTGACATTCAGGCTAATATCATGATGAGAAGCCGTGTGGCAACTCTTACAAGGGCATTCCTTGCCAATGAGGGATTCCTGGAGATAGAGACTCCTATGCTTTGTAAGAGTACACCTGAGGGTGCGAGAGATTACCTTGTACCAAGCCGTGTACATCCGGGACATTTTTACGCACTTCCGCAGTCACCACAGCTTTACAAGCAGCTCCTTATGTGCTCAGGATATGACCGTTATATGCAGATTGCAAGATGTTTCCGTGATGAGGACCTCCGTGCAGACAGACAGCCTGAGTTCACACAGATAGATATGGAGCTTTCATTTGTTGATATTGATGATGTAATCGATGTTAACGAGAGACTTCTTGCATACCTTTTCAAGGAAGTACTTAATGTTGATGTACAGCTTCCGATTCAGAGAATGACGTGGCAGGAAGCTATGGACAGATTCGGTTCGGATAAGCCGGATCTCAGATTAGGAATGGAACTGCACGATGTATCTGATGTAGTTAAGGGATGCGGTTTTGGCGTATTCACAGGAGCAATCGAAAATGGCGGTTCAGTGAGAGGTATCAATGCCAAGGGACAGGGTGCAATGCCTCGTAAGAAGATAGATGCACTGGTGGATTTTGCCAAGGGCTACGGAGCTAAGGGTCTTGCATATATTGCAATCAATGAGGATGGCACATATAAGTCATCATTTGCCAAGTTCATGACTGATGATGAGATGAAGGCACTTGTAACAGCAATGGAAGGTGAGCCGGGAGATCTTCTCTTATTTGCAGCAGATCGCAATAAGATTGTATGGAATGTACTCGGTGCACTCAGAATAGAGCTTGCCGGACAGATGGGACTTCTTGACAAGAATGAATATAAGTTCCTCTGGGTAACAGAGTTCCCTCAGTTTGAGTGGTCGGATGAAGAGAACAGATACGTTGCAATGCATCATCCGTTTACAATGCCTATGGAAGAGGATCTTGATAAGCTTGATACAGATCTTGGTGCAGTACGCGCCAAGGCTTATGATATAGTCCTCAACGGAACAGAGATAGGCGGAGGAAGTGTCAGAATCCATCAGGAGGATGTTCAGGAGAGAATGTTCAGGGCACTCGGATTCACTAATGAAGAGGCTCATGAGAAGTTCGGATTCCTTCTTGATGCATTCAAGTATGGTGTTCCGCCGCATGCAGGACTTGCATATGGTCTTGACCGTCTTGTAATGCTTATGGCTAAATGCGACAGCATCAGGGATGTAATTGCATTCCCTAAGGTTAAGGATGCATCATGTCTTATGACAGAAGCACCGGGAACTGTAGATGCAAAGCAGCTTGAGGAACTTTCACTCGATATAGCTGCTGCGGAGCAGGACGATAAGTAATATATAATCATACAATACAAAAGAACATATAATAACAAAATAACATTGCCCATAGCAGAAAGGGGGAATTATTATGAAAAAACTGCAGTCTATACGTTATAAGCTTATAGCCGGTTTTATTCTGCCTGTTGTGCTGATTATTATACTTGGAGTTATGTCATATACAACCGCTTCCAAGGCTGTGACATCAAGCTTTGAGGCTTCAGCGCAATCTGCAATTCAAAAAACTGCAGAGTACTATGACCTTATGTTCTCCGGAATCAAAGCATCCGCCAATGAACTGGTCAATGACTCTGTTGTTCAGGGGTATTATTCAGGGAGTTATGAGACAAACAGTGTTGAGGAGGCCAATGCGTATTCTGACATACGTGCCAAGGTAACATCGGTATCTACAACCAACACGCAGATAAAAGGTATGTACATATTCGGCAAGAGTGGCAAGGATATATACCTTAGTGCCAATTCAATGTCAGGTTCTGAGTATTCCAATATTAAGAAGACTGATGAGGCAAAGAAGATAGACAGCGACCGCTCGGTATGGCTTTCAAGCCACAGCTATATTGATTCACAGACCAATATTGACTATGGTGTTTCGTATGGCAGACAGGTAATCGGCTCATCGAAGAGAGGTGTCGGTTACATGTTTGTTGATATTGATAAGGAATACATTGTTAATCCGATATCAAGCGTTGATATCGGTAATAAGAGCATGGTTGCACTTATTGCACCTGATGGCGGTGAGAATGTAGTGATTAAGGATTCTGAGGCTGAAGACGGCAGAGTGTATTTTGCTGATAAGGATTTTTATACACAGGCGCTTGAAGCAGAGAATGAATCAGGATATTCATATGTAAAGTATGACGGCAAGTCACAGCTTTTCATATATTCAAAGGCCGGCAGTGAAGGCTTCATGGTATGTGCACTTGTACCGAGAAGTGTAATTGTTGCACAGGCCGGCGGAATTAAGTTCATAACAATTACAATGATTATCATTGCACTCATAGGTGCGATTATAATCGGCGGAATAATGGCAGCTGATATTGGTAACGTCATTAAGAAGGTTATTGGCGGAACTGACAAGGCAGCCAACGGAGATCTTACGGCGACTGTTAATGTCCACAGAAAAGATGAGTTCGGAGCGCTTGCCGGAGGTATCAATAATATGATTGGCAATATGAAGCAGCTTATTAATGATACTAAGTCGGTATCGGGCAGGGTTGATGAATCAGCGGCTGTTGTTACGGACAGTGTGCATACAATGCTTAGTGCAACAAGAGAGATTACTGATGCCATAAGCGGAATTGAGAAGGGAATAGTCCAGCAGGCAGAAGATTCAGAAAGCTGCATGAAGCAGATGGACGAACTCTCAGATAAGATTAATGTGGTATCTGATAATTCAGAAAAGATAGCAAGAATAGCTGAATCAGCACGTGACATAGTAAAGTCGGGACTTGATACAATTGACGTGCTTAATACTAATGTGCATGATACAGTAGGAATTACAACTGAAGTAATCAGCGGTATAGAGCAGCTTGAGACAGCGACAAAGTCTATCGGCAAGATTGTTAATGCAATCAATGATATCGCAGACCAGACCAATCTGCTTTCACTTAATGCATCTATTGAGGCAGCAAGAGCAGGCGAGGCAGGCAGAGGATTTGCTGTGGTTGCGGATGAGATCCGCAAGCTTGCAGACCAGTCGGTTGAATCTGTTAACCAGATAAGGGAGATTGTTGAAGATATCACATCCGGAACAAGACAGACAGTTAACGTTGCAAGAAGAGCTGAGGATGTAGTTGCTGTTCAGGAGAATTCACTTAAGGATACTGTTACTGTATTTAATGACATTCAGAGCCATGTAGGGGAGCTTATACAGAGCCTTGAGTATATAACAAGCGGAATAACTGATATTGCAACGACAAAGGCTGATTCAATCATGTCAATACAGAATATTTCGGCAGTATCCCAGGAGACAGCAGCAACAGCAGAAGAAGTTACACAGAACGCTGATAAGCAGATGAAAGCGGTTGAGGCACTTAATGCAGCAGCCGAGAAGCTTGACAGGGATGCACATGAACTTGAAGAGGCAATAGGGCTCTTTAAAGTAGAGTAACATTTGTTAATTGCATCTGTCTCTTATACACATCT
>ENA-OZKI01000684-OZKI01000684.1-human-gut-metagenome-genome-assembly--contig:-NODE-684-length-9693-cov-8.743308_pt1 | contig 9693 bp, 7 predicted proteins | sample MGYA00244178_ERZ653754 | MGnify/ENA primary metagenome ERZ653754 (study PRJEB26926, sample SAMN06165253) | human gut metagenome | biome: ENVO:00009003; feature: ENVO:2100002; material: ENVO:00002003... | reverse complement strand
GGTACTTCATGGCCAGCTTGCGGTAAGCCTTTTTGATCTCCGCATCGGTGGCCGTTTTGGATACTCCCAGCACTTCGTAGTAATCGCGCTTTTCCTGTGCCATAACCATACCTCTATAAAACCAGCAAAGGCCGCCCCGGCAAAACCGGAGCGGCTTTTGCTTTTATCCGGCACGCCTGCCCGCCGGTTTGGCCGGGCATCTGCCGTTTGTGTCAGAACTTAGACTTCCTTGAAGTCAGCGTCCACAACGCCGTCATCGTTGGGCTTCTGCTGGTTGTTTGCGCCAGCATCGGGGCCGGGCTGTGCGCCTGCAGCCTGCTGGGCAGCAGCGGCAGCCTGATACATCTTCTCAAAGACATGGCTCAGCTCATCCTGCTTTGCCTTGATCTCATCGATGGAGCCGGACTGAACAGCGGTCTTGAGGTCGGCCAGCTTTGCCTCAGCTTCGCTCTTCACGTCAGCGGGCATCTTGTCGCCGTTCTCCTTCAGCATCTTCTCAGTCTGGAACACCATCTGATCAGCGCCGTTGCGGATATCGACCTCTTCACGCTTCTTCTTATCATCGGCAGCAAACTGCTCAGCTTCCTTCACAGCCTTGTCGATATCTTCCTTGGACATATTGGTGGAAGCGGTGATGGTGATGTTCTGCTCCTTGCCGGTGCCCAGATCCTTCGCGCTGACCTTCACGATGCCGTTTGCATCGATATCGAAGGTGACTTCGATCTGAGGCACACCACGGGGAGCCGGAGCAATGCCATCCAGGTGGAACACACCCAGGCTCTTGTTGTCGCGGGCAAACTCACGCTCGCCCTGCAGAACGTTGATCTCAACAGAGGGCTGGTTATCAGCAGCAGTGGAGAACACCTGGCTCTTGTGGGTGGGGATGGTGGTGTTGCGGTCGATGATCTTGGTGCACACGCCGCCCAGGGTCTCAATGCCCAGGCTCAGCGGGGTGACATCCAGCAGCAGCAGGCCCTTGACATCGCCCTGCAGAACGCCGCCCTGGATGGCAGCGCCCACAGCCACGCACTCATCGGGGTTGATGCCCTTGAAGGGCTCGCAGTTCAGTTCCTTCTTGACTGCATCGTAGACAGCGGGGATACGGGTGGAACCACCGACCATCAGGACCTTCTTCAGGTCAGAGGGACGCAGGCCTGCATCCTGCAGAGCCTTGCGGACAGGGGTCATGGTGCGGTCAACCAGATCAGCGGTCAGCTCATTGAACTTTGCGCGGGTCAGGGTCATATCCAGATGCTTGGGGCCGGTAGCGTCAGCAGTGATGAAGGGCAGGTTGATCTGGCTGCTCATTGCGCTGGACAGCTCGATCTTTGCCTTCTCAGCAGCTTCCTTCAAGCGCTGTGCAGCCATCTTATCCTTGCGCAGGTCGATGCCGTTCTCGTTCTGGAACGCATCTGCCATCCAGTCGATGATGCGCTGGTCGAAGTCATCGCCGCCCAGGTGGGTATCACCGTTGGTGGCCAGAACCTCGGTCACGCCGTCGCCCATCTCGATGATGGAGACATCGAAGGTGCCGCCGCCCAGGTCGTAGACCATGATCTTCTGGTCCTCTTCCTTATCGATGCCGTATGCCAGAGATGCGGCAGTGGGCTCGTTGATGATACGCTTGACGTTCAGGCCGGCAATGGTGCCTGCGTCCTTGGTTGCCTGACGCTGGCTGTCGTTGAAGTATGCAGGAACGGTGATGACTGCATCGGTGACAGTCTCGCCCAGATAAGCCTCAGCATCTGCCTTCAGCTTCTGCAGGATCATAGCGCTGACCTGCTGGGGAGTGTACTCCTTGCCGTTCAGGGTCACCTTGTGGTCGGTGCCCATATAACGCTTGATGGAAGCCACCGTGTTCTCAGGGTTGGTGATGGCCTGGCGCTTTGCGACCTGACCCACCAGACGGTCGCCGGTCTTGGTGAAGCCGACAACAGACGGGGTGGTGCGTGCACCCTCAGAGTTTGCGATAACAACGGGCTCGCCGCCCTCCATAACAGCCACGCAGCTGTTGGTAGTACCAAGGTCGATACCAATGATCTTACTCATAATGAAAGCTCCTCTCAAATTCAGAACGTTTTTTGTTTATGTGATGCTCAAATGTTACCAAGCGGATGTTATATTTGAAAACCCTTGCGGGGTCTTGCAAAATCACTCTGCCACAACAACGGTGGCATGGCGAACGATCTTATCGCCCAGCTTGTAGCCCTTCTGGTAAACCGTGATCACGGTGCCGCTCTCCTGCCCATCGGGGGCGGGGATCTGCTGCACGGCATTCATAAAGTTGGGGTCAAAGGGCTTGCCCAGCGCCTCGATCTCCTCCACATGGAGGGCGCTCAGCGCCTTGGCGGCTTTGTCCAGCGTCATGGTCACGCCCTTCTTGTAATTCTCGTCGGTGGTGGGGGCGTTGGCCGCCATCTCCAGCGTATCCAGAATGGGGATGATCTGGTTCACGGCAAAGGACACGCCGTCGTTGAACTTCTGGTCAGCCTCACGGGTGGAGCGCTTGCGGTAGTTCTCATACTCGGCGGCCATCCGCAGCAGCTGATCCTTGGCCTGATTGGCATTCTTCTCAGCCGCGTCCAGCTTTGCCTTCACGGCCTCCAGCTCCCGGGCCTTCTTGTTGAAGAAGCCATCCTTTTTCTTGGGGTCTGCCGCTTCAGCGTTCGTCTCGGGAGCCGCTGCCTGCTCAGGTGCAGTTTCCGGGGCGGCCTGCTCGGCGGTGTTGGGCTCCACGGCAGGTTCTTCTGCCTGCGGGGTCTTTTTTGTTTCTTCGCTCATTCCAGGTCCTCCTTATAGATCACAGTCCGCCGGGGTGCGGCTGCCTGCGGGGTATCTTTTCGTTTGCCGCTCATTCCTTCGCCAAGCTGATCGGCAAAGGTGTGGAGCAGCGGCATCAGCTTCTGGAAGGGCATCCGGGTGGGGCCGATGAGGGCCACGGAGCCCCAGAGGCCTCCGCCCACCAGATACCGGTCACTCACGATGCACAGGCCGGGGATCTGAGGTTCCAGATCCTCGCCCAGCAGGATGCTTTCGCTCTGCTCTGCCGGGGGTGCAATGAGGGCGGCGGCCTGCTCTTCGTCGTTCAGCAGGCTCAGGATGCTGCCCACCTTGCCGTCCAGCTGGGGCCAGTCCAGCAGGTACTGCTCACCACCCAGATACACATGGGGCTGGGTGGAATCCTGCAGGATGGCGGCGGCGGCGCTGATCACCGGCACCAGCTCCGGGCTGATCTGGCTGCACAGCTCTGCAAGGAGCCGGGGCGACAGATCAACAGGAGCCACAAAGGTCAGGTTCCGGTTGAGCAGGGCGGCAAGCGCCGCTGCATTTTCCCGGGAAAGACCGGTGCGGACCCGCGCCACACGGGTGCGGACATAACCGGCAGTGGTCACAGCCAGCACCGCTGCGGCGCTGCGGCCCACCTGCACCACCTCGTAGTGGGCGATGCAGAGATCCTCAGCACAGGGGGTGCTGACGGCGGCGGTGCAGCCACTGATGGCGGCCAGCGCCTTGGCGGCACCCTGTGCCAGCTTTTCCGGCTCGTGGTCAAGGCTTGCGAACACCGCGTCCACACGGGCGCGGGTCACACGATCCAGCGGCTGGTCATCGGTGAGAAGATGATCCAGATAATAACGGTAGCCCTTGGCACTGGGGACACGGCCTGCGCTGGTGTGGGGCTGCTCCAGCAGACCCAGCTTGGTCAGCGCGGCCATCTCGTTGCGCAGCGTGGCACTGGAAACTGCCATATCAAAGTAGTTTGCCAGCACACTGCTGCCCACGGGCTCGCCCTCGAGGCCATACAGCGCAACGATCGCCTGCAAGACACGCTGTTTGCGTGCATCCATCGTCATAGCGCCTGCCTCCTTCGTTCGCTTTTTGTTCTTTAGCACTCCTTCTTCCTGAGTGCTAAGACCATTATATCCAATTTTGCGGCGCTGTCAATAGCTTCTCAGAAAAGTTTTGAAAGATTCATAATTCTGTCATAAAGGCCGCACAAAAAAGAGCCGCCCTGCGGCGGCTCTCCTATATAATAGATCATTCCTCCATCTGCTTTGCCAGAAATGCCGCCGCCACGTTCACCGCCTTGAGCTGGGCGGCATCGGGCTGGGCAGTGCGTTCCTCCGTAAGCAGGCCCACACTGCCGGTGACATCCCCCGCCGCAATGATGGGCACAGCGCACAGCAGCGCCCGGGGTGAGCCCTCACAGGGCAGCAATGCCTTTTCGGGGCTGCCATCGCTCTGGTAGGGCTTGCGGCTGTCCATCAGCTTTTCCAGCGGCTGGCTCACGCTGCGGTCTGCCAGATCCCGCCTGCCCGCACCGGATGCCGCCAGAATGCGGTCCCGGTCTGAGACAAAGGCCGTCAGGGCAAAGCACTTGCTCAGCACATCCACATACTGGGCCGTCACCCCGCTCAGTTCCCCCATGGGCGAATACTTTTTGAAGATGACCTCGCCGTCCCCTGTTGTGAAGATCTCCAGCGGGTCTCCCCTGCGGATGCGCTGGGTGCGGCGGATCTCCTTGGGGATGACCACCCGCCCCAGCTCATCGATGCGGCGCACGATGCCGGTTGCTTTCATAAGGTTCCCTTCCTTTCCATGTTCCGGTTTTGCTTCCAGATTTCTGTGAAGTATGGTTATTCTGTGGAAACAGGGAGGGAATTATTCATTCAGCTCCGGCCGGAGCGCTGCTTATCCTCATACATCCGGTGGTCGGCCAGGATGCGGATGGCACGCACATCGTCGCTGTCGCAGGGGTAGACCGCACAGCCACAGCTGGTGCCAACCTGCACCTCTGCATCCTTCAGGCGGTAAGGCTCCCGGATGGCTGCCTTGATCTTTTCCACCCGGCTCTTGCAGAACCCCTCCGTTACGGCTCCGTTGACGATGAGGGCGAACTCATCCCCGCCGATGCGGAACACCGCATCGCTCTCCCGCACGCATCCCCGCAGGCGGCTGGCCACCTCCTTGAGCAGCTGGTCGCCCACATCGTGGCCGTAACGGTCGTTCACAGGCTTGAAACGGTCAAGGTCGAGGTAGAACAGGACAAACGGTGTCCTGTTCAACTCGTTTTCTTTCAACAATGCGTCAAAATAGCGTTCATTATACAGTCCGGTCAGGCCGTCGGTGTTGGCCAGGTCCTCCATCTGCTGGCGGGCCTCCCCTTCCTGCCGGAGGGCGCGCTCCTTTTCCTCCACACGCAGGCGGGCATCGGTGCGGACACCGTGCACCAGCACGATGCCTGCGCAGAAGAACAGCCCAGCCAGCAGCAGGATGGTGGCGTTCTGGATCTTCCGCATTCCACTGTCCACCACGTCACGGCCGACGATGCCCACAATGGACAGATCCTGAAAGCCCACAGGCTGATAGACCAGATAATAGCTCTTGCCCTCAAGCCAGCAGGAAAGGCTGCCGCTGCGGCCCTCTGCCACGTCCTGCCGGGCCCGGGTCAGTGTGCCCGCATCCACCTGCGCATGCTTCTGCAGGTAGTCGAACAGGTTGTCCATCCAGTCCTCGATCTCGCTCTTGGGCTCCTCCGAGAGCATCACATCGCCATCGGGATGGATGATGTAGCAGTCGCTCTGGCCGCCGTAAGCACTGCCGCCGATCAATTCCTCTATGGTCTTATTCCGATAGCTCACGGCAAGGCTGGTGTAGGTGGTGCCGTCGATCTCCACCGGCGCAATGGGCGCAGAGTATACCACCCGGCGCTCCCCGCTCCGCATGATGTAGCTGGACACCGTAGGCTTGCCGGTGCGGTACATCTCCTCAAAGGCCGTCCAGAGGTGATCCACTTTTTCATGCTTGCCCCGGATGCTCCAATATTCGCAGTTTTCATTGAACAGATACACGCTGCTGTACCGCCAGATCTCCCGCTCGGCCTCATAGCTGCGCAGGCGTTCCTCCGCCAGGCCCTCCTCATTGGCAGCCTGCAGGCTCTTGCCCCACTCGTTCAGCATGTTCCAGTTGCTCCGGCTGAAGATGGTAAACGCCTTATCCACCTGCTCATAGGTCTCCAGCAGGTTGCGGGTGCCTTCGTCATAGAACTGCTGCCGGATGTACAGGATGTACCAGCACAGACCTGTCACCACGACCATCGCCAGCAGCAGCGCAGCTGCCGTCCATCTTTCTTTTTTCTTCCACATATTCAGCTTCTCCTCAGCAGAGTCCCAACTCTCTGCCCTTTTCCGGCTGCATTTCCACAGCCTGCGAAACCACGCAATTCCGTCGAATCAACACTACCAAATTCTGCTTTTTCTGTCAAGGCTTTCGCCAAAGATTATTCGCTGCAAATTTGGGGCATTCTTCTATCCTTTTGCTGCTGTGTATGTTATAATAAAATGTATGGATTTCTGAGGGGGTGCTCTTATGCAGCAGATCGTGATATTGGGCGGCGGTGCAGCGGGCCTTGCCGCCGCATTGGCCGCCGCCCAGTCTGCCCCGGCAGGGGCAGTGCGGGTGACGGTGCTGGACCGCAACCCCAGGTGCGGCAAAAAGCTGTTGGCCACCGGCAACGGCCGCTGCAATTTGGACAACACCGGCATTGCACCGGAGCAGTATTTCACCGCTGACCCCGCCGCCCTGCGGCACCTGCTGGCCGCGGTGGATGCCGCCGCACCGCTGGAATGGTTCGCGGCGCTGGGCCTGTACACCCGCACCGATGAGGCCGGGCGGGTGTACCCCTACTCCAACCAGGCCGCAGACGTGCTGGCCCTGCTGGAAGGCCACCTTGCCCGGCTGGGCGTGGAGGTGCGCACCGGCTGCACTGTGCAGACCCTGAGCCAGAACCGCAGCGGCTATACCATCCTGTGTGAGAATGCCGAGGGTCAGGACCAGACCCTGCGGGCCGATGCCGTCATCTGCGCCATGGGCGGCAATGCCGGGCCGCAGTTCGGCACCGACGGCTTCGGCACCCGATTCGCCGCCCAGTGCGGCGGAAAGCTGGAGCCGCTGTACCCCTGCCTGACCGCCCTGCAGACAGCAAAGCCCAACCGATCTCTGGCCGGCATCCGGGCCAAGGCCGCTGCCACCCTGCTGGACCTCGACCGCCACTGCACCGTGGCTGTGGAAAACGGCGAGGTGCAGTTCACGGACTACGGGCTTTCGGGCATCTGCATCATGCAGCTGTCCGGCCATCTGGCCCCGGGGCGGGGGCCAAAGCGCCCGGCTGTGGAGCTGGACCTCTTCCCCATGCTGGACGAGACTGCCCTGACCGCCCTGTTTGCGGCCCGGGTGCCCCTGCTGCCGGGCAAGGCACCTGCGGATTTCTGGACAGGTCTGCTCAATCCCAAGCTGGGCCGCGCCCTGTGGGCAGCGGCAAAGCTGCCTGAAAAACCGGTGGACACCCTGCCGGATGCCGCCTGGCAGGTGCTGGCCAACGCGGCCAAGCACTGGCTGTTCGAGGGCCTGACCCCCTGCGGCTGGAAGCAGGCCCAGACCACCGGCGGCGGCCTGAGCCTGACCGAAGTGACCCCCAGCTTCCAGTTCAAGGGCTGCCCCGGCCTTTACTTTGTGGGTGAAACGCTGGACTGCGCCGGCAGCTGCGGCGGCTTCAACCTGCACTGGGCCTTTGGCAGCGGCATCGCCGCCGGGCGTGACGCGGTGCGGAGCCTGAAGCGGCCTGCCCCGAAGCCGAATAAAAAGAAGCGATAAAGAATGACCCTCTCCATCCCGCATCTGACAGACAGACTGCAGGGACGGAGAGGGTCATTTTCGTTTCAGGTACGCTTGTGTCTCCCGGACCACCACTCCCGAAAGCCCCACCACGCCCACAAGATTGGGCAGCATCATCAGGCCGTTGAAGGTATCGGAGAGCGCCCAGGCCAAGTCCAGCTTCATCACAGCACCCACCAGCACCATGGCCGCAAACACCAGTTTATATCCTGCGGCGGCACGCTCCCCCAGCAGATACACCACTGCCCGGGTGCCGTAATGGCTCCACCCCAGCGTAGTGGAATAGGCAAACAGCAGGACCGACACCGCGATAAACTGCGGCCCGAACGCCCCGAACACCGTGGAAAAGGCCTGCCCCACCAGTGCGGAGCCCTCCACACCGGTCAGGGCCGCGCCGGTGTCCAGATCCACAAGGCCGCTGGTGAGTACCACAAGGGCCGTGAGGGTGCAGACCACCATGGTATCTGCAAACACCTCGAACATGCCCCACATTCCCTGCTGGACAGGCTCCTCCACGTTGGCCGCGCAGTGCACCAGCACCGACGCACCCAGTCCTGCTTCGTTGGAAAAGGCTCCCCGTTTGAATCCCCAGCTGATGGCCCGGGCCATGCCGTAACCCAGCACCCCGCCCCCAGCGGCCTGCAAGCCAAACGCCCCCCGGAAGATGGCCGCGAATGCCGCCGGGACAGCCGCCCAATGGACACAGACCACGGTCAGCGCCCCGAACAGGTAGAACAGGGCCATGAGCGGGACGATGGCCTCCGTGACTGCGGCCACCCGCTTCAGCCCGCCCAGTATGACCCGCCCGGTGAGCAGGGCCAGTACAATGCCCGTTGCCACCGGCGGCACCCGGAACACCGCCTGCAGATTGCCCGCAATGGAGTTGATCTGGCTCATGTTCCCCATGCCGAAGCTGGCCAGCACGCAAAAGCAGGCAAACAGCACTGCCAGTGCCCGGCCAAAGCCGCCGCCCAGCCCCTCGGCCAGATAGTACATGGGCCCGCCGCACCATCTTCCGGCGGCATCCCGGCGGCGGTAGCAGATGCCCAGCACGTTCTCGGCATAGCTGGTCATCATCCCCAGCAGGGCCATGACCCACATCCAGAACACAGCCCCCGGCCCGCCCGCCAGAATGGCTGCCGCCACACCCACGATGTTGCCGGTGCCGATGGTCGCCGCCAGCGCCGTGCAAAGGCTCTGGAACTGGCTGATGGCTTCATCGTCCGTGTGGGCGGTCACATTCCGGTCCAGGAAGATGGCCCCGATGGTGTGCCGCATCCAGTACCCGAAATACCGCAGCTGGAAAAAACCGGTGCGCACTGTCAGCAGGCAGCCGGTGCCAAACAGCAGTGCCAGCCCCACCGGCCCCCATACCACACCGCCGACCACCGCATTCACCCGCGCCAAGCTCTCCCACATACACAAACGCCCCCTGTGCTCTACTGTATGGCACAGGGGGCGTTTTCATGCCCGGGCAGCGGTTTCTGTATAAAAAAGCACATCCCGGCCCACCCTGTTCCAAAACGGAACGGAGGAACACGGGATGCACAAGAACGGTTGGAAGCCCTTCTGGGCGGCTTTGGGGGCGGCACTTCTGGTGCTGCTGCCGCTGGTGGGCGGCACAGTCCTGCTCACCCGGCAGATGGTGCGCACCCGCATCCAGACCGCCCAGCCCCAGAGCGGGGTGCCCATCCAGCTGCCCCGGGCCGAGCACCGGATGACCCTGCTTCTCTGCACCGCCGGGGAGCAGCCGGGCTTTTTGCTGGTCTACCTGAACGCCGCCCAGAACAGTCTGAACCTGCTGGCCGTGCCGGGGGAGCTGACGGTTCCCTTCAACGGAGAGACTGCCAGCCTTGCCCACTGCTACGGAGCGGCGGGGCCCGCCCGGTGCCGTCAGGCGCTTCTGGAGGTGCTGGGCCTGCCGGAGGATATGCTTTATCTGGCGCTGTCCCCCGCCGTGCTGGAAAAGACTGCTTCCCGTTACGGGCCGGTGCGGGTGGGGTTTTCGGGGGCACTGACTGC
>ENA-OZKI01000680-OZKI01000680.1-human-gut-metagenome-genome-assembly--contig:-NODE-680-length-9720-cov-6.688050_pt1 | contig 9720 bp, 7 predicted proteins | sample MGYA00244178_ERZ653754 | MGnify/ENA primary metagenome ERZ653754 (study PRJEB26926, sample SAMN06165253) | human gut metagenome | biome: ENVO:00009003; feature: ENVO:2100002; material: ENVO:00002003... | reverse complement strand
GATGGCAAATGTCGTGATCGCTTACGAGCCCATCTGGGCCATCGGCACCGGCAAGACCGCTACCGCCGATCAGGCTGAGGAAGTCTGCGCTCAGATCCGCAAGGTGGTGGGCGAGCTGTACGGCGAGGCTGTGGCCGAGGCTACCACCGTCCAGTACGGCGGCAGCATGAACGCCAAGAACTGCGAGGAGCTGCTGAGCAAGAAGGATGTGGACGGCGGTCTGATCGGCGGCGCATCTCTGAAGGCTCCTGATTTTGCTGTTATCGTCAATGCCGCTTCCAACGGCTGAGAAGGCCCTCTGACCTGTTTTCCCAGCGCCCGGCTGCGCCGTTTTTCCAGCGCTGTGCCGGGCGCTATTTGTTCTAAATCAAAGGAGATTCAACGTTATGTCCAAGAAACCTGTACTTCTGTGCATCATGGATGGTTTTGGCTGGGTGCCCAACGAGACCTACGGCAATGCCGTGGTCGCCGCAAAGACCCCCCATCTGGATGCCCTGATGGCAAAATATCCCATGACCACCATCGATGCCTCCGGCATGGCTGTCGGCCTGCCCGATGGTCAGATGGGCAACTCTGAGGTGGGCCACACCAACATGGGCGCTGGCCGCATCGTTTACCAGCAGCTGACCCTCATCACCAAGTCCATCCGGGACGGTGAGATGTTCAAGAACCCCGTGCTGGTCAAGAACATGAAGGCTGCCATTGAGGCAGGCAAGGCCATCCACCTGATGGGCCTGGTGGGCACCGGCGGTGTCCACAGCCACGCTGACCACTGGTTCGGCGTGCTGGAAATGGCAAAGCACATGGGCGCAAAGGAAGTCTACCTGCACTGCATCACCGATGGCCGTGATACCGACCCCCACGCCGGCAAGGGCTTCCTGGCTGACCTGCAGGCCAAGCTGGATGAGCTGGGCGTTGGCAAGATCGCCAGCGTTTCCGGCCGTTACTACGCCATGGACCGCGACAACAACTGGGACCGTGAGGAGAAGGCTTACGCTGCCTTCGTCTACGGCGAGGGCAACCACGCCGCCAACGCGCAGGAGGCCATCGAGGCATCCTACGCCGACGACAAGACCGACGAGTTCGTTCTGCCCTGCGTCACCTGCGAGGGCGGCCGCGTGCAGGATGGCGATACCGTCATCTTTATGAATTTCCGTCCCGACCGTGCCCGCCAGATGACCCGCATCTTCTGCGATGACGACTTCAAGGGCTTTGAGCGCCGCGGCGGCCGCAAGCAGGTCAACTATGTCTGCATGGCCGAGTACGATGCCACCATGCCCAACTGCGAGGTCGCTTATCCTCCCGTGGAGCTGAAGAATGTTCTGGGCCAGTACCTGTCCGAGAACGGAAAGACCCAGCTGCGCATTGCCGAGACCGAGAAGTATGCACATGTCACCTTCTTCTTCAACGGCGGTGTGGAGGCTCCCTACGAGGGTGAGGATCGCTGCGTCATCCCCAGCCCGAAGGTTGCCACCTACGACCTGCAGCCTGAGATGAGCGCCCCTGAGGTGGCTGCTGAGTGCGTCAAGCGCATCGAGAGCGGCAAGTATGATGTGGTCATCCTGAACTTTGCCAACTGCGACATGGTCGGCCACACCGGCGTGTTCGATGCCGCTGTCAAGGCCGTTGAGGCTGTGGATACCGCTGTGGATCAGGTGGTCACCGCTGTGCTGAACGCAGGCGGCTGCGCCTTTATCACGGCTGACCACGGCAACGCCGAGAAGATGATGAACCCGGACGGAACTCCCTTCACCGCCCACACCACCAACGTGGTGCCTTTTGTGGCCGTTGGCTGCGGCGATGTGAAGCTGCGCGAGGGTGGCTGCCTGGCAGATATCGCCCCCACAATGCTGCCTTATATCGGCCTGCCTGTCCCCGCTGAGATGACCGGCAAGAGCATCATCGTGGAGTAAGCACTCCGCAAAAAAGCTTTCCTGAAACGCAAAAAGACCTCCCCGTGCAGGTGCTGCCTGCATGGGGAGGTCTTTTGCTGTATCGCTTAGTAGTGCAGCTGGTCAGCGGTCAGTGCTTCCAGCACCGGCAGCATGGCGGCTGCCTCGGCCTTGGCGGCGGGCAGATCCATATCGCGGTAGTTGCCGCATTCCACCTCGCTGGCACCGGGGATGTCCCCCTCAAAGGCGGCCATGAAGCGGAAGGAATCCACGGTCAGCTCCAATGCCTGTGCCGGGGTCAGCCCGCGGGTGAGCAGGTAGAAGCCGGTGCGGCAGCCCATGGGGCCAACGTAGATCACGCCGTCCTTCACCGCGCTGTTGCGGGCGTAGGTGGCAAACAGGTGCTCCAGCGTGTGGGCGGCACCGGTGGTCAGGTAATCGCCCTGATTGGGCTTCTTCATCCGGATGTCCCAGGTCAGCACATTACCGTCCTGGCGGCTCAGGTACATGCCCCGGTCCAGTTTGGTGTGATCGACACAGAAGCTTGCAATGCGTTCCATGATGTTCTCCTTCAGGATCAGGCCTGCAGGCGCTGGACACTGCCGTGGGCACAATCCACAGCGATATCCAGGCCGTCGCGGATGTGGCTGCAGGCACCTGCAGCACCCACGATGGTGGGTTTGAGCAGGGAGTTGCCCACGATGGCAGCGTGGCTGTTCAGGCCGGGCTCCTCGACCACCTCGGAGATGTGTATAAGAGACAGGTTCAGCATCTCGTTGCTGGTGGAAGGCACCACCAGCACCATGCCGGGCTTGAACTTGGCACGCACCTCGTCTAGGGTGCGGCACACGCAGGCCTTGCCGGTGGCGTTGGACACCTCGGCGTTCTCCGGGCCGACGCCCACACCGGTGGCCAGGCAGTTGCCCACCATGTGGATCTTGATCATGTTGGTGGTGCCGGAAACGCCCACGGGCACGCCTGCGGTCACAACGGCCAGCTCGCCGTTGTGCAGGTAGCCGTTCTTCTGGGCCAGAGCGGTGGACATCTCGATCAGCTCATCGGTGCTGTGGGCGGGGCCCATCAGCAGGGAAGTGATGCCCCAGCTCAGGGAGAGCTGACGCTGCACCTGCTCGTCCATAACGCAGGCAATGATGGGCTGCTTGGGGCGGTACTTGCTCAGCAGGCGGGCAGTGTTGCCGGATTCGGACACGGTGACGATGGCGGCAGCATTCACGTCCTTGGCGGTCAGGCAGGCAGCATGAGCGGTTGCATCGCTGACGCTGATCTGGATCTCGGCGTGGCGCTGAGCGCGGTAGTGCTCCTCGTTCTCGGTGCGCTCTGCAATGGCGGACATGGTCTTGAGGGCCTCCACGGGGTAGTCACCGGCAGCGGTCTCACCAGACAGCATGATGGCGGAGGTGCCATCGTAGATGGCATTTGCTACGTCGGAGATCTCGGCACGGGTGGGGCGGGGGTTGACCATCATGCTGTCCAGCATCTGGGTGGCAGTGACGATGGGCTTGCCGAAGGAGAAGGAGCGGTCGATGATGTCCTTCTGGATGCCGGGCAGCTCGGTGAAGTCGATCTCAACGCCCAGGTCACCACGGGCCACCATGACGGCATCGGCTGCGGAGAGGATGCTGTCGATGTTGTTCACACCCTCGCGGTTCTCGATTTTGGCAATGATGCGGATGTTGGAATCGTACTCATTGAGCAGGTTGCGGATGTCGTACACATCCTGTGCGGTGCGCACAAAGGAAGCAGCGATGAAGTCAAAGCCGTTCTGCACGCCAAAGATAATGTCCTCGCGGTCCTTCTGGCTCAGGTAGGGCATGGACAGATGCACGCCGGGCACATTGACACCCTTTTTGGTCTTGATCTTGCCGCTGTTCAGCACGGTGCAGATGATGTCGGTGTCGGTGACCTGCTCAATGTGCAGCATAATCAGGCCGTCGTCCAGCATGATGGTGCCGCCGGGCTGCACGTCCTGGGGCAGATCCTTGTAAGTGACGGAGCAGATCTCCTTGGTGCCCTCCACCTCGCGGGTGGTCAGGGTAAAGGTCTGGCCGGCTTCCAGCATCTCCACACCGTTCTTGAACTCCTTCAGGCGGATCTCGGGGCCCTTGGTGTCCAGCAGGGCGGCAACGGGCTTGCCCAGCTCCTCACGCAGCGCCTTCAGCTTTGCCAGACGGCCGCCGTGCTCCTCGTAGGAACCGTGGGAGAAGTTGAAACGGGCCACGTTCATGCCGTTTGCGATCAGGTCGCGCAGGACATCGCCCTTATCGGTAGAAGGGCCCAGGGTGCAGATGATCTTCGTTTTTCTCATAAAATACCTCCAACGTTTACGCTATAATGCTCTCTATCTTGACGCAGCAGCCCAAGCTGGCTGCTCTCTGGCGGGCAGTGATTGCTTTGCGCCCGCGGCGGCAGTATACGCCAATATGGCTGTTTCAACAAACCATACCACTATACATTATAAGCTCTTGGATACAATAGCGCAAGAAAAATCTTTGCAAAGAAACTGCTAAGATTTCATCAGGTTTGAACAAAAAACTTTCCACCACAAAGCGCTTGCATAACCGGCGGGATTTGCTTATAATGAAGGTAAGCAAAAGTGCGACTGTTCCGGGGCAGCCCCGGAGGAAAATGGAGTGAAAACATATGGAAAAGCGTGTATTTTTGATCGTACTGGACAGCTTTGGCATCGGCGCGGAGCCGGATGCAGCCGCCTTTGGCGACGAGGGCACCAACACGCTGGGAGCCATTGCAGGGCATCCCAATTTCAACTGCCCCAACCTGAAAAAGCTGGGCCTGTTCAACATTGACGGTGTGACCGCGGGCGAAAAGACCGACGCGCCCGCCGGTGCTTTTGCCCGCCTGCAGGAGCAGAGCATGGGCAAGGATACCACCATCGGCCACTGGGAGATCGCCGGTGTGGTCAGCCCGAACCCGCTGCCCACCTTCCCCAACGGCTTCCCGGAGGAGCTCATTCAGGAGTTTGAGGCAAAAACCGGCCACAAAGTCCTCTGCAATCTGCCCTATTCCGGCACCGAGGTGCTGAAGGACTACGGCGAGCAGGCCATGAAGGAAAATGCCCTCATCGTCTACACCAGCGCCGACAGCGTGTTCCAGGTGGCCGCCAACGAGGAGCTGGTGCCTGTGCACGAGCTTTATCGCTACTGCGAGATCGCCCGCGAGATGCTGAAGGGTGCGTACGGCGTGGGCCGTGTCATCGCCCGGCCCTTCCTGGGCAGCAGCGCCGAGACCTTCTACCGCACCACCAACCGCCACGACCTGAGCCTGAAGCCGCCCCGTGCCACCATGCTCGACCTGCTGAAGGAAGCCGGCAGGGATGTCATCGCCGTGGGCAAGATCTTTGATATCTTTGACGGACAGGGCGTGACCGAAAAGATCAAGACCACCGGCAACACCAATGGCATCGCCTTCACCAAGGCATTGCAGACCCGGGATTTCGAGGGTCTGGCCTTTGTGAATCTGGTGGATTTTGATATGCTCTACGGCCACCGCCGCGACGTGCCCGGCTATGCCGCCGCCGCCACCGAGTTTGACCGCTTCCTGGCCGACTTCATCCCCGGGATGCGGGAGGGTGACCTGCTGATGATCACCGCCGACCACGGCTGCGACCCCTCCTACACCAAGACCACCGACCATACCCGCGAGTATGTGCCGTATCTGGTCTGCGGCAAGGGCGTGAAGCCCGGTGTGGACCTGGGCACCCGGCTCTGCTTTGGCACCATTGCACAGACCGTGTGTGAATATCTGGGCGTGGATGCTTCCAGCCTGGACGGCCACAGCGTGCTGCAGGAGATTATGAAGTAATATGAGCCCTCTCAGTCACACGACAGCGTGACCGAGAGGGCTATTTTTTGTGCAAGGTCTTGAACAATATAGTCAGTTGTGGTAGACTAGCACATGCACGCCCGGTGCGTACAAGGTTTACGCCGGGTGCAGGAATTGATATGGTTTCAGAATAGAAGGAGACTATCACATGAGAATCAATCGTACTCTGGGTCTGGCACTGACCGCTGCTGTGCTGGCTGTTGCCATGACTGGCTGCTCCAATAGTGCATCTTCCACCGCATCCTCCGCTGCTTCCAGCGAGGCTGCTTCCTCTGTGGCCGCTTCCAGCGAAGCTGCCGAGAGCGAGGCCGCTGCCGCCAGCGTTGTCAGCACCGAGGATCTGGATGTGAACGGCACCACCTACTCCGCTGACTGCTACGGCGAGTTCACCCTGTCCAACGGCGACACCATGAAGCTGTGGAAGGTGAACGGCGCTTACGCAGACCTGAGCGCTCTGCCCATGAAGGGCATGGCCGAGGAGTTCCCCATCGAGGCCGAGGCTGAGCAGATCTATGTTGCTGACGTGACCAGCAACGGCGAGACCACCCGCCAGTATCTGCGCACCGACAAGGCTGGCCGCAACGGCACTGTCTCTGTCAAGACCTTTGAGCTGGGCGACGCTGAGTAATCGCGCTTCTCTGTAAAATCAGCAGACAACAAGCCCCGGACCTTTTGCAAGGCCCGGGGCTTGTGCTGTTTTATTCTGTTTTATTCTCCGCTGCTGCTGGAACCGAACAGGGCATCCAGCACGGTGGAAGCGGCCTGATGCAGGGAGTTGGCAGCAGATTCCACCTGCTCCTGCGTGGGCAGAGAGATAGAAGGTGCTTCTGCTCCGCCGGTGGATTCACTGCTGGCTTCACTCTCGGCAGGTGCTTCGGTGGAAGCCTCGCTCTCGGCAGGCGCTTCGGGGGTGGGTTCTGCGGGCTGCTCATCGGCAGGCTGTTCCGCAGGCACGCTCTCGGCAGGTTCCTCCACAATGATGCTGTCGGGCGATTCCTCCACAGAGGTGCCTGCGTTGGGGTCAGCCGTGGGGGTGAACACCTCGGTCTTTTCGGGGGTCTGCTGGGTATCGCTCACGGTGCCCTCGCCGCCCAGAACGGATGCGACCAGCTCCTTGGCCTGGTTGACGGAGTTCTCATCCGGCTTCATCACATAGAGGCTCTGACCCTTTGCGGAGTAGCACTGGGAGCTCTTGCCGCTGGTGCCGGTCACGGTATAGCTCTGGATGTCCCAGTCAGACAGGCTTGCCAGCTGCATCCGCACCAGTGCGGAGATCTGCTCCTGAGAAAGGCTGGTCACAAAGCAGTCGGACACAGCATCCATCAGCTTGGAGAAGCTCATCAGCACGGTGGGAGATTTGATCTTGTTCATCATGGCATCGATGACTTTCATCTGGTTGATGCCGCGCTGGATATCGCCGGAGGCAAAGGCGTGGCGCTCCCGGGCAAAGGCCAGAGCGCTCTTGCCGTCCAGATGGTTCCAGCCCTCGGCAAAGGTGGTGGGATCATAATAGCCGGGGCTGCCCACCGAGGTGAACGCCTGATCGGAGTAGACATCCACGCCGCCCACGGCATCGATGATGCTGATGAAGCCCGCAAAGTTGATGCGGAGGTATTGGTCCACATTGACCCCGTACAGGTTGCCCAGGGTTGCCATGCTGGTCTCCACGCCGTACAGACCGGCGTGGGTCAGCTTGTCCTTGCTGTTGGTACCCGCCAGATCAACGTAGTAATCGCGGGGAGTGTTGATGAGCGCCACCCGTTTGGTGGAGGGGTTGACCACGGCAAGAATGTTCACATCGCTGCGGGCCTTTTCAGTCAGTTCGCCGCGGTTGTCCACGCCGCTCAGGTAGACCACAAAGGGCTCCTTGGTGATCTTGTTGGCCTCGGTGCCGGTGACAAGGCCGGAGGTCACGTTATCCAGTGCACTCAGGCCCTGCTGCGCCCAGACACAGCCCAGCGCCAGAAAGGCGCACAGGAACACCGAGAACACCCGGGATACCTTGCGGGGGGCGCTGTACTCCTGGCAGCGCTTGACCAGCAGCCAGAACAGCACCAGCAGTGCCGCAATGATGACCAGATACAGCGCGGGCAGCATCTGGGTGCGCCAGAGCTGTAGGAAGGCCGCAATGCTCAGAATGGCTTGTAGGATCAGCAAAACAGTACCTCGTTTCGGGTTGGCCGCGCCGGTATCTGCATCCGGCCTGCGGCGGGGGGGCTTTGACTCCGGGGCAGGCCCGCCGGTATGCTTCGGCGGCTTGGGCGGTGCAGGCGGCGGCGTGGGAGCGGCAGTTTCCGGCGCAAAAAAGGCCGCACTGTCTACCTCCACAGTCTTTTCTTCCGGTGGGCGGTGGCCCCGGTGGATGTGCCGGGTGCTGTCATCGTCCGCGTGGGAACGGGAAGTTTCATCAAACATAGGAATTCTCCTTTTTGACATGTCCTCAGGCAAGGGGCACGATGGTCAGAACGGCCCGTGCCGGCAGGCAGGTGGCCGTCTGATCCTCCTGCGAGATCCAGCCAAAGCTTTCGCAGATGTGGTCAGGGCAGGGGGAATCAATGAACCGTGCCGCGCCGTCCTTGACCTCGATGTGCACCGTCAGATAGCCGGTGTCGATGTCATAGACGGCATCCCTGTCCAGAGAGATCTTCTGCACCGTGTTCGCATCGCCGTAGATCAGCTCCGCGCCCAGGGTGCTGCCGCTCTGCCCGGCACTGCGGAGGTAAAAAAGCACCCCCGCGATTACCAGAACAACAGCGGCGAAAAGTAAATTGACCCAGAGATTTTTTTTCTGCTTCATGGCTCATGCATCCTTCTGAGGGAACAGCTGTTCCAGCTCGGCCAGCCACAGGGCGGCGCAGGCATCGCTGGGCATCCGCCAGTCCCCGCGCGGCGAGAGGGTCACGCTGCCGATCTTGGGGCCGTCGGGCAGGCAGCTGCGCTTGAACTGCTGGGCAAAGAACCGCCAGTAGAAGTTGCGCAGCCACTTGTAAAGCACCGCGTCCGGGTATTCCTCCCGGCCCGCGAAGGCTGCCCTGGCCAGCCGGAAGATCTTTGCCGGGCCAAAGCCGAAGCGGAGTACATAATAAAGGTAGAAGTCGTGCAGTTCATAGGGGCCCACCAGATCCTCGGTGCGCTGTGCAATCTCGCCGTTGTCCTTGGCGGGCAGCAGCTCGGGGGACACAGGGGTGTCGAGGATGTCCAGCAGCACCTCTTTCAGGGCCGGGGTGGCGGCAATGTCGGCTTCGTACCGGACAAGGTGGCGCACCAGCGTTTTGGGTACGCCTGCGTTCACGCCGTACATGCTCATGTGGTCGCCGTTGTAGGTGGCCCAGCCCAGGGCCAGCTCGGAAAGGTCGCCGGTGCCCACTACCAGGCCGCCGGTGCGGTTGGCGGTGTCCATCAGTTCCAGCGTGCGCACGCGGGCCTGGCCGTTCTCGTAGGTCACATCCAGCACGCTCTCGTCCTGGCCGATGTCCCGGAAGTGGCTGTGCACCGTGGCGGCAATGTCGATCTCGGTAAAGCTGACGTGCAGCTCATCACAGAGGATCTCTGCATTGCTGCGGGTGCGCTTGGTGGTGCCAAAGCAGGGCATGGTCACGGCCAGCACATCGGTGGTGGGGCGGCCCAGCTGCTTCATGGCGCGGACAGCCACCAGCAGGGCAAGGCAGCTGTCCAGACCGCCCGAAATGCCGATGACGGCTGTTTTGGCGCGGGCGTGCTCAAGACGCTTGGCCAGGCCATCGGCCTGCATCTTCAAAATCAGCTCACAGCGCTCGGCGCGCAGCTGCTCGTTGTGGGGGATAAAGGGGGTGGGGTCTACCCAGCGGGTCAGCACGGTGTCGGTCAGGGCCAGGTCGAACTCCACGGTCTGGTAGCCCTCGGTGCTGGGCTCAAAGCTGGTGTTGCGTGCCCGCTCCGATTCCATCCGCTGGCAGTCCAGCTCTGTCTCGGCAGGGCCAACTGCAAA
>ENA-OZKI01000672-OZKI01000672.1-human-gut-metagenome-genome-assembly--contig:-NODE-672-length-9792-cov-7.721064_pt1 | contig 9792 bp, 6 predicted proteins | sample MGYA00244178_ERZ653754 | MGnify/ENA primary metagenome ERZ653754 (study PRJEB26926, sample SAMN06165253) | human gut metagenome | biome: ENVO:00009003; feature: ENVO:2100002; material: ENVO:00002003... | reverse complement strand
AGATTTCTGCCTGTCTCGTGGGCTCGGAGATGTGTATAAGAGACAGGGCTTATGCTGCCGACGTCCATGCGGATTATCGTGCCGTCGTCGGAGATGACGAGCAGATCCTCGTCGCCGGTGACGATAACGACGTCTGCGACGGGGCCGGTCTTATCGGTGACGTTGTAGTTTTTAAGTCCCATGCCGCCGCGGTTCTGCACGCTGTATTCGCCGACGTCGGTGCGCTTGCCGTAGCCGTTTTCGGTTATGCTCAGTATCGCCGCGCCCTCGGCCGCGATGCCCGCGCCGACGACATAGTCGCCCTCGCGCAGGCGGATGCCGCGCACGCCGACCGCATCGCGTCCCATTGCGCGCGCGTCGGTCTCGGCAAAGCAGATGGCCATGCCGTCATGCGTTGCAAGCAGGATCTTATCCTCGCCGGTGGTCTGCAAAACGCTTATCAGCTCGTCGCCCTCGTCCAGCGACAGGGCGCGGATGCCGTTCGAGCGTATGTTCTTGAACGCCGACTGCGCGGTGCGCTTGACGGTGCCGTTGCGCGTGACGAACACGAGGTAGTTGTCCTCGGTCACGCCGCGGCCTGCGATCATGGCGCTGACCTTCTCGCCGGGGTCGGTGGGGATGATATTGACAATGTTCTGGCCGCGCGCCGAGCGTCCGGCCTCGGGGATGCGGTAGCCCTTGCGGACATACACCTTGCCGAGATTCGTGAAGAACAGGATGCTGTCGTGCGTGGAGGCGGTGAACACCGTTTCGACATAGTCCTCCTCGCGCGTGGCCATGGCCTTGACGCCCTTGCCGCCGCGGCCCTGTGCGCGGTACTCGACCGTCGGCAGGCGCTTGATATAGCCGTTGTGCGTGAGGGTGTAGACGCAGTCCTCCTCCTCGATCAGGTCCTCGATGTCGATCTCGTCCTCGACGTCCTGGATCTCGGTCTTGCGCTCGTCGCCGTACTTTTCGCGGATCTCGATCAGCTCGTCCTTGAGCACGCCCTTGATCTTTTCGGGGTCGGCGAGCAGCTCCTTGAAGTAGGCAATGCGCTCCTCAAGCTCGCGGTACTCGTTCTCCAGCTTCTCGCGGTCGAGACCCTGGAGCGATTTCAGGCGCATGTCCAGTATCGCCTGCGCCTGCACGTCGGACAGGCCGAAGCGCTCCATCAGGTTCTGCTTTGCGTTGTCGTAGCTGTTGCGGATGATGTGGATGACCTCGTCGATGTTATCCTGCGCGATGAGCAGACCCTCCAGCAGGTGGGCGCGCTCCTCGGCCTTTTTCAGGTCGTATTTCGTTCTGCGCACGATCAGCTCTTCCTGGAAGGTGAGGTACTCGTCGATGATGTGGCGCAGGTTGAGTATCTTCGGCTGGGTCTGGTTGTTTACCAGCGCCAGCATGTTTATCGAAAAGCTCGTCTGCATCTGGGTCTGCGTCAGCAGGCGGTTGAGCACTACCTGCGGATTTGCGTCGCGCTTTAGCTCGATGACGATGCGCATGCCGTTGCGGTCGGTCTCGTCGCGCAGGTCGGATATGCCCTCGATGCGCTTGTCGCGCACGTTCTCCGCGATCGTCGCGATGAGCTGGCGCTTGTTGACCTGATACGGAAGCTCGGTGACGATGATCCTCGTTCTGTCCTTGCCGAACTCCTCAAACTCGGTGCGCGCGCGCATGATGACCTTGCCGCGGCCGGTCATGTACGCCTGGCGTATGCCCGAGCGGCCGAGTATGATGCCCTTTGTCGGGAAGTCGGGGCCGGTGACGTGCTGCAAAAGCTCGTTCATCGTCGCCTCGGGGTTATCCAGCACGCAGATGCACGCGTTGATGACCTCGGTGAGGTTGTGCGGCGGAATGTTCGTCGCCATGCCGACCGCGATACCGGACGAGCCGTTTACCAGCAGGTTCGGGAACCTTGACGGCAGCACGCGCGGCTCCTTGCGCGTTTCGTCGAAGTTCGGGTCCCAATCGACCGTGTCCTTCTCGATATCGCGCAGCATCTCGTCGGACATGCGCGCCATGCGCGCCTCGGTGTAACGATACGCGGCCGGGGGGTCGCCGTCGACCGAGCCGAAGTTGCCGTGGCCGTCGATAAGCGGATAGCGCATCGAGAAGTCCTGCGCCAGTCGCACCAGCGCGTCATACACCGATGCGTCGCCGTGCGGATGGTATCTGCCCAGCACGTCGCCGACCGCCGTCGCGCATTTGCGGAACGGCTTGTCGTGCGTCAGGTTATCCTCGTACATTGCATACAAAATTCTGCGGTGCACGGGCTTGAGGCCGTCGCGCACGTCGGGCAGCGCACGGCCGATGATGACGCTCATCGCGTATTCGATATAGCTCGTCGTCATCTCTCCGACCAGCTCCGACTGGACTATGTGCTGCTCGGGAAAAGCAATGTCTTCAGGTTTGTAATCCTTATTCTTACTTGCCATTTTTTAGTTACGCCTTTCTGCTGTACTTATACATTTATTGCAAAATCCCGACCGGAATGTTCCGGCGAAACCATAAAACTCTCGCTCTGTTTTACATTCTTCAACGCTTAACAGACACGGTATCGCGGCAATGATGGAAACCGTAAGGTTTCGCGCTGTTTTTGTGCGTACCGTATTTGTTTATTCTTCATTATTCATTATTCATTAGCAGACGCAAGTCTGCATACTGGCTTCCCCTTGAGGGGCTCGCTCGCCGCGAGGGGCATTGCGCCTTACACTATCCACCTGTTCAGAACCGGAATATGCGATATTACCCAATACACGGCGGTGCCGACGGCGACGATCGCAGCAGTCAGCAGCGGTATTGATACTGCCGGTGTTACGACCGTGAACGCACCGAGATTTTGAAGCGTGTACATCACGAACATATGGCAGAGATATATGCAGAACGATGCCCTGGACATATAAGCCACAAAACCTTTGCCCTTTTTCAGCCCTTCGCCGGCGTGCAGACACAGGATGAATATTCCCGCCGAAAGCAGGCACATTCCGAATGTCATGCCGTCGAGGCAGCCCTGAAACAGTACACCGTTTGCCCTTGTCACGAGCAGCGTCGGCAGAAGCACCGCGGCATAGCCTATAACAGCAAGCAGCATACCGGTTTTTACCGAGAATCGATTTCTGTTTATGTAATAACCGAGCACACCGTAGCCTATGGCGGAGTAGCTCATTACCATCGACCATTGCGACGGTATGTCACCCACCAGGTTAAACGGCCAGTACGGCTTCACGGTCGGGTACAGTATGCCGAACAAGAACCACACCAGCAGAAAATATCTCATTTCCTTTTCGGTCGCGTTTTTTACAAAGCTTCTCGTTACCGGAAGGAAGAAGTACACCAGCAGCATTATGTGGATATAATACAGGTGGAACTCCTGATTAAACAGAAGCACTTCCTTAAATGCATTGACAATATTCGCTGCATTGAGCGCGCCGCCGAAATACAGCCACCACAGCTTATATGCCATTGCCCAGACAAGCATTGCGATAACAAGGCGAAGAATATTGTGCGAATACAGCCTTTTTACCGTAAGCTCCTTTTCAGGGCGCAGCATAAGAGCGCCCGAACACATGAGAAACAGCGGCACACCCGCTCCGCAAAGGCATCTCCATACGACCGATGCGTCAAACTGCCATGTGCCGACCGCACCGTACACCACAAGGTACTGTGCCGAAACATGGATCATAACGATGCTGAATATTGCAATCGTTTTTATCAAGTCTATCCCCGTTGATCGCTTCATTTTCTGATTTTTTTCTCTTCTCTTGTTCATTAGCCGACACAATATCTCTTTCGCCGCTGCTCCTTTAAAAATCGAGATTAACCGCGTATTTGGCGTTTTCTTCGATGAAGGCCTTGCGCGGCTCGACCTGCTCGCCCATGAGGATGGTGAAAATCTCGTCGGCCTTGACCGCATCCTCAAGACAGATGCGGCGCAGGGTGCGCGTTTCGGGGTTCATGGTCGTCTCCCACAGCTCGTGCGGATCCATCTCGCCGAGGCCCTTGAAGCGCGAAATATCGACCTTTGCGTTCGGGTTATCGCCGCGCAGCTCGGCGGAGACGCGGTCGCGCTCCTCGTCGGAGAAAGCCACGCGCGTGGTCTTGCCGCGCGAGAGCTTATACAGCGGCGGCACTGCGGAATACACATAGCCCTGCTCGATGAGCGGACGCATGAAGCGGAAGAAGAAGGTCAGCATAAGGGTGCGGATGTGCGCACCGTCAACGTCGGCATCAGCCATGATGACTATCTTGTGGTATCTGAGCTTGTTTACGTCGAACTCGTCGCCGATGCCTGCGCCCAGCGCGGTTATGACCGGTGCGAGCTTATCGTTGCCATAGACCTTGTCCGCACGCGCCTTTTCGACGTTGAGCATCTTGCCCCAAAGCGGCAGGATCGCCTGATAACGCGAGTCGCGGCCCTGGGTGGCCGATCCGCCTGCCGAGTCGCCCTCGACGATGTACAGCTCTGTCAGCGACGCGTCGCGCTCGTTGCAGTCGCGCAGCTTGTCCGGCATCTGGCCGGACTCAAGCCCCGTCTTTCTGCGCACCGATTCGCGCGCCTTGCGCGCAGCCTCGCGCGCACGGGAGGCGGTCATCGCCTTGTCGAGTATTGCCTTGCCGACGGCGGGGTTTTCCTCCAAAAACTGCTCGAGCTTATCGGATACCACACTGTCTACCAATGTTCGCATCTCGCTGTTGCCGAGCTTTGCCTTGGTCTGTCCCTCAAACTGCGGCTCGGTGAGCTTGACGGAGATGATCGCGGTCATGCCCTCGCGGCAGTCCTCGCCGGAGAGCTTATCGTCGTTTTTCAGAATGCCGACCTTGGTTCCGTAGGCGTTCAATACTCGCGTGAGCGCCGTGCGGAAGCCGGTTTCGTGCATGCCGCCCTCGGGCGTGTGGATGTTATTCGCAAACGAGACTATGACCTCGTTATAGCTGTCGTTGTATTGCAGGGCGATCTCGGCCTCGGAGTCGGATCTTTCGCCCTTCATGTAGATGACCTCGTTGTGCAGCGGCGTTTTGTTCTGGTTTATAAACGAAACAAACTCGCGGATGCCGCCGGCGTAGCACATCTCGTCCTTCTGCTCCTTGCCCTCGCGCTTGTCCTCGGTGGAGATGTAAAGGCCGCCGTTGAGGAAGGCCTGCTCGCGCATGCGCGTGTGCAGCGTGTCGTAGTCGTAGACCGTGTCGTCGAACATCTCGGGGTCGGGCTTGAAGCGGACGGTCGTGCCGGTGCGGTCGGTGTCGCCGACGATGCGCATTTCCTGCGTGATGTTGCCGCGCGAGAACTTCATCTCGTAGATTTTGCCGTTTTTGTGGACGTGGACGATGAGCCACTCGCTCATTGCGTTGACGACCGATGCGCCGACGCCGTGCAGGCCGCCGGATACCTTGTAGCCTCCGCCGCCGAACTTGCCGCCGGCGTGCAGCACGGTGAAAACGACCTCGAGCGCGCTCTTGCCGGTCTGCTTCTGGATATCCACGGGGATGCCGCGGCCGTTGTCGCGCACGCAGATAATATCGCCCGGCTCGATGATGACCTCGATGCGGTCGCAGTAGCCGGCCAGCGCCTCATCGATGGAGTTATCGACGATCTCGTACACAAGGTGGTGCAGACCCGACGACGACGTCGAGCCGATGTACATGCCCGGACGCTTTCTGACCGCCTCAAGCCCTTCGAGCACCTGGATCTTCGATGCGTCATATTCCTGCGTTATCTTCTCGTTAATATCCGACATTTTCTATCGCCTTTCATTGTAATTTGCTCTGCTTTTGAAAAAGCCTCTTCATATATACCCTTGTTTCCGGGCAAAACTTGTACGTTTCCGTACAAGTTTTTTTAGAGGCGCATTAAAATTTTACGAATACGGTGATTGCTGTTGCCCGGTTCGAGGCTGCGGAGGAAACCATGTGTGCCTCGCATCCCGAGAGATTGTGCTATTTTAGTGCAAAATCTCGTCTGCACCCCATTGCCTTCCCCTGCACCCTTGTAGGGAACGGATTTATCCGTTCCGTTGCCACGGTTTGGTCGGCAGTTTCCGGTCGCACTGACGCAACAACTGTATCAGCAATTATTCACTATTAATTATTCATCATTCATTATTCATTGGGGCGGTCACAGACCGTCCCTTTTGCCTTCCCCTGCGTAGCTTGAGGGGAAGACAATGGGGTGCGGCGCAAAACTTAAGCAGCACACTACCGGGTTGCGTAGCATTTATGGTTTATTCCGTTGTTTCCGGTCGGGCCACCAGAGATAAGCGTATCCGCAGCTGCCTCAATTCGCCTCTAAAAATCGTTTAAATAGGGTTTGGGGTGACATTTGGCTCAGATACACGGTCATGCCGTCGGCGCCTTGGCAGACGACGAAGCTTTTGGGAATATCCTCGGCGACGTTCACGACGTGCCCGCTTTTTTCGGCTGCGGCGAGGTACTTTCTCGTAAGGTGCGACTGGCTGGTGTTATCGAGGTCGAACACGCCGACGATGCTGTCCTTGCGGACGACTGCGCCCGCGCCCAGATGCAGATACATCAGCCGATCCTCCCGTTTCCGACGTGCAGCACCTTGCCGCCGGTGCGGCGCGAGATGCCCTCATCCTCGCAGCAGGTTATAAGCGTTTGTCCGCCGCCGATGCGGTTGAGCACGAACTCCTGCCGCTTCGTGTCAAGCTCCGAGAGCACATCGTCGAGCAGCAGTATCGGGTATTCGCCGGTCTCGTCGAGATATATCTCGCGCTCTGCAAGCTTTATGGAAAGCGCGGCGGTGCGCGTCTGACCCTGGCTTGCGAAGCTGCGCGCGTTTTTGCCGTTTATGCTGATTATCAGGTCGTCCTTGTGCGCGCCGGAAAGGCACTGGCCGCTGTCAAGCTCGGCGCGGCGGTGCGCCTCCATGTGGTCGCACAGGTCGTAGAAGATCTCCTTTGCCGAGGCGGTCGGGTCCTTGACCGCGGACACGGTGGAGTATTCAATGCCGAGCTTCTCGTCCGCGCCGGAGAACTCGCTGTGTATGGGTGCAGCCTCATCGGCAAGGCGCGCGGCGAACGAGGCGCGGTATCGGATAAGCTGCGCCGAGGTGCGGCACATGCCGTCGGAAAACTCGTCGAGCGTATCCAAAAGCGAGGGCTTCTCGCGCCAGTCCTTGAGTATGCGCGTTTTGCTCTCGTAGAATTTGTTAAATTGCGAAAGGTACTCGGCGTAGCGCGGCCGGATCTGGCTTATCGCATTGTCCATAAGCCGCCTGCGCGCCGCCGCACCCTCCTTGATGAGGTTCAGATCGTCCGGGCAGAACAGCACGACGTTCAGCGTTTCGCCCAGCTCCGACGCGGTTTTTTTCACCGAGTTTACGGTTATCTGCTTTCTCACGCCGCTGCGCAGCAGTATCCTTACGGTCTGCTCGCGCTCGTGGCTCACGACGTCGGCGAGTATCTCCGCGCTGTCGCAGCCGAAGCCGATAAGCTCCCTGTCAAACCGCGTGCGGAAGCTTCTGCCCATCGCGAGCATGTACACCGACTCCAGCAGATTGGTCTTGCCCTGCGCGTTTTCGCCGTAAATGACGTTCGTGCCGGGCGAGAAGTCCGCCGTTTCAAAGTCGTAATTGCGAAAGCCGTTGAGGGCGATGCGGTTTATTCTCATCTTGTTATCTTAACTGTCTCGCCGGCAAAGGTTACCGTGTCGCCCGCGTGCAGCTTTTTGCCGCGCATCGTGCACACCTCGCCGTTTACCTCTACAAGACCCTCGGCAATGACGTATTTCGCCTCGCCGCCCGTGCCCACCAGCGCCGCAAACTTCAGCAGCGCATCAAGCTTTATAAACTCTGTACTTATCTCTACATCCATTTTTTTAGTAGCGCTTTAGCGCACTCCTTATACATTTATTGCGGTTGCCCGGTTCGGAACATTGGTGGAAACCGTAGCTGCCTCGCACTATGTTAGTGCGGTGTTTAGTTTTTTGCCGCACTCCATTGGCTCACCTGTCAAGGGGAGCAGGCAGCTTTGCTGCCGAGGGGTTGCATTAAAACTATTCGCTATCAGCTCTCCGCTGCGGCCGCAACCGCTCGTAGGGAACGGATTTATCCGTTCCGTTTGTTGCATCTACCGACGCAGTTAATACAACGGTACGCAGCAGAGGCTTTGCCATTGCCTTCCCCTGCGTAGCTTGAGGGGAAGGTGTCACCTTTGGTGACGGATGAGGTGTTATTAAATCTGCGGCGTTAGCCGCCACATTAATTATTCATTATTCATCATTCACTATTCATTGAAGTTAAAAATTCATTGCATGAATTTTTAACTTCTTAATCTTATCGGGAGGATCATGTATTTGAACTTATCGCTGCCGTCGCAGGGGACCATGATGCAGGGCGAGGTATTGCTGTTCAGGCACAGATCCAGCTCGTCGGCCGGGGCGGCCTTCAAGGCGTCCATGAGGTACTTGCCGTTGAAGCCGATCTCCAGACCCTCGCCGTTGCCCTCGGCAAAGCACACGTCCTCGGCCTTGCCGATGGGTGTGTTGCACAGGCAGTCGATGAAGTTATCGTTAAAGGTCATGCGCACGGGGTTTTTGGTCTTTTCGTCGATGATCAGCGCGACGCGGTCAACGACCTTCAAAAGCTCGCCTCTGCCGACCTTGATATGGATCTTGAAGGTGTCAGGCATCGCCTTGCGGTAGTTGAGGAAGTCGCCCTCGAGCCGGCGGCTTATGACGACGGTGCTGCCGACGGTGAACGAGACGTGGTTTGCGCCGACGAAGATATTCGTATCCTCCTCCGAGTCGCTTGCGCTGATGCGCTCGATATCCGAAAGCGCCGTGCCGGGCACGATAAACTCGTTGTGCTCCTCGGGGCCTTCGATGTGCTCGCGGCGTATAGCGAGGCGGTAGCCGTCGACCGAGACCATGGCCAGCGTTCCGGCCTCGACCTCGAACAGCGAGCCTGTGTACACCGGGCGGCTGTCGTTATCGCTGATCGCGAACATAGTCTGGTTTATCATGCTCTTGAGCACGCCCTGCTTTATTTTGTAGCTTCTTATTCCGTCAACGCTGGGCAGCTCGGGGTACTCGCCGCTGTCCATGCCCATGAACGAGAACTCGGTCTTGCCGCACTTGACGGTGGTCTTGTTGTCCTCGTCGGAGGATATCGTCACCATGCCGTCGGGCATGCGGCGCACCATCTCGCCGAATAGCTTCGCGTCGAGGACTATGCTGCCGGGCTCGGAAACGTCGGCCTCGACGGTCGTATATATGCCTTTTTTCAGGTCGTATCCCGTTACTCTCAGCCGCTCGCCGGCTTCGAGCAGAACGCCCTCGAGCGTCGGGATCGGGCTTTTCGCCGCGGCCGCTCTCGCGCATACCGCAACGGCTGCCTGAAGAATGTGCTTCTCACATGAAAATTTCATAACGTTCCTCCCGTTAAAAACGAAAAAAATAGAATGATATATAAATAAATCTTTTTAAGTTCAGTAGTATTAGCAGTAGTTGAAATTATTGTGGAAAAGTCGAAAACTCGCTTGATACGCCTCGATTTTTCGTGTTGAAAAAAATGTTCGTAAATTTGAGACTTTCAACACACAAAATTTTGACCCCGAGTTTTCAACACAAAAAAACAAACAATCAACATTCCCTTGTTGGTTTTTTAGAGGCGCTTTTTTAGAGGCGCATTACTGCACCTACGGATACGATTTTTGCGGTGTCCCGGTATCGAGATAATGGTGGAAACCGTAGCGTTTCGCGCTACATGAATGCGCTACTAAGTTTTGCGCCGCACCACATTGGCTCACCTGTCAAGGGGAGCAGGCAGCTTTGCTGCCGAGGGGTTAAATTAAA
>ENA-OZKI01000671-OZKI01000671.1-human-gut-metagenome-genome-assembly--contig:-NODE-671-length-9802-cov-5.800759_pt1 | contig 9802 bp, 11 predicted proteins | sample MGYA00244178_ERZ653754 | MGnify/ENA primary metagenome ERZ653754 (study PRJEB26926, sample SAMN06165253) | human gut metagenome | biome: ENVO:00009003; feature: ENVO:2100002; material: ENVO:00002003... | reverse complement strand
ATATTATTTAGTATACCTGTAAGTGCTACAATCACTGACAATACAGAGAAAGCCATTGAATATTTAGAAAATGGTAATTATATTGAAACAATAATTACCGATGATACTGAAAATTCTGGTATTTCTCTATATGCCACAAATACAATCACCAAAACAAAAACAAAATATTATAAAAACAGCAGTGGTACTGTACTTTGGTCTGTTTCAGTTAAGGCTACATTTTCATACAATGGCAGTACATCAACCTGTACAAGCTGTTCACATAGTACAACAGCCCCTGCATCTTCTTGGTCTATAAAAAGTGCATCACACAGTAAATCAGGGAACACAGCAACAGCAAAGGCAACAGCTACATGGAAAACAAGTGCTGGATCAAAAGATTATTCAATGTCAGTTACAATAAAGTGTAGTGCAACAGGCGTAGTATCATAACCTTGAACTAAATGGATATAATTTAAACAACAAACTACTTTTTGCACTATTACTTCTATATCGTTGCTCGGTTTCAATTAATCCGGCTTTTTTCAAATCTTTAATAGCTCTTCTAACCGTAGCAGGCGACAGCTTTATGTCGCCTGCTATTGTTTTTACAGAGGGCCAACACTCACCGTTTTTGTTTGCACGGTCGTAGAGATAGGTATAGACTGCTACGGCTCGGTGTGGTAAGTCCATTTGATAGAGAAAAGTTAATTTACTCATTGCTGTTATCCTCCTGAGGTGGTCGCTGGGTTCTGATGACTACTTTTCTCTGCTTGTCTGTATTCTGTTCAACATTTGAATTTTCAGGTTCTTCTGTTGGCTCATCTTGCTGTTCAGAATCAATAGTATTTTCACTGTCTGATTGTTCTGCGTTTGGTGAAGTCTTTAGATTTTCATTTTTCTTCTCACCGTTTATTTCATCAAAATCTGAATCAGTAACAGGCTGTTCAAGATATTGAGGGTGATATTCTTGGATTATGTTGTTAAATAACTCGGAACGGTTAGCATAGTGAACTTCACGATTGCCATTTTCCATGACCTCATACTTTTCTTCAAATTTAATACCCCATTTGAAGAACAATTTCAGTTTGACTTTCATTGGGTAAAAGCCTGTTTTCATAACAACAAATGCGCCTTTTGGAAGGGACTTCAACTCATCAGGGGTCATCAAAGGTCTTTCTATCATCTGCAATGACTGTGACGGATCATTTTTGCTTCTGCTCACAGAACCACTCATAACGGTACGACTACCAAGTGCTTTTGATAGCACCTCTGCGCTTGTGCTGTTGGGAGCGAAACCGCCGAAAATCGTGAGCTGTGTGTTGTCTATGATAACATCAGCACCCTCTTTGCCGTAATTCTTCTCCAACTGTGCAAAGGATTGAATGATTGGTACTATCTGTAATCTCCTTGAACGGGAGGCTGAGAACATCATTTCAGCCGAATCAATTTTCGGCAAAGTGCCCCACTCATCGCAGAAGAACACACAGCGGTTTTTCAGTACGCCACCGTTTTCATCTGCTACAGAAAGAATTTCTCTGTAAAGCTGTTGTATTATAAGCGAAACCATAAAGAATGTGTTTGGGTTTTCTTCCGGCATTACAATAAAGATAGCACATTTTTCATTGCAGAACTTTTCAGCGTCTATCTCTGTATCAAAGCACAAAAGTTGTTCAAGCTCGGAGTCGAGAAAAGCATTTAACCTCGAAAGTGCCGTACTCATAACGCTTGACATACTCTGTTCGGCTGTGTTCAGTGCCGCCCCTGCAAACCATTTTGCCTTATGGTCGTCAGGAAGATAGTCCATAAGCAGCTGAAACTGATTTTTGCCTTTCTTATTGGTCGGAGCAAGTAACTCCTGAATGATTTTGAATACTGAAACAATATGTCTTTCTTCGGGTTCGCAGAATTCTGAAACAAGTAAAATTGTTGCTGTGAGAAGTCCCTCTGCGGCATCATAGAAATAAGCATTTTGTCCGAATGAAGCCGAGTCCATTCCTGATAGGATAATTGTTTTTGAAATGATTTTTGCATATTTTTCTGCTCTTGCCTTGTAAACAAGCTGTTCGGGTTCAGCTTTGTATAAGTCCATATACTTATTCACAAGATGCAGGAGATTGTTGCCGTGTGAGCGTGTGGGATTACGCAAATCTATAACAGAAATTTTGTAACCGTAATACTTTTCCGCAATCGTTCCATAATTCCGAACTACATCACCCTTTGTGTCGGTTGACAAAAATGACATACCAGTAGCGCAGGCATACTCAATGCACGGGTAAAGCCAATATGCGGTCTTGCCGACACCTGCCGCACCAATCATCAGAGCATGCACATCTCCTGTATCAACCATTGCTGTTGTTACTTTTTTGCTGTTCTTACAGCCGACAACTATACCTTGTTCAGTTGGTCTGCTGTCGGGATTTGTACGCCATTCATCGGGTTTGAAATCAATCTGATTGTAGGTTCTCTTAATCTCTTTTTTAGTTGCCCAACGAGCCGTGCCGTACTGTCCTTGTCCGACCGTCTTGTTCTTTATGCGGTTCAGGGAATAGTAATTGCCGACCGTAGAAATTATTATGAACAAGGCAAACATTGAGCCTGCAACAATAATCAGAGTTATAACACTTGACGGCATATTTCATCAGTCCTTTCACCGTTTAAAATATCCTCATTCCAGTCTTTATGGGTAGGAATGAGGATTTCGCTTTTGATATTCATTGAGTTTAATTTATCGGCTATCCGTTTGTTTGCTGTCTGTCCTGCCTCGTCATTGTCAAAGCAGAGAAACACATTTTTGATGTTTGGATTATCTTTAAGACATTGAAAAAGCACCCTGTCCGAAACGGAACAGGATGCCGCATAGCTGTGTTCTTGCCAGTTTTCCTTGTGCATTGAAATGTAAGAAAGCATATCAATGGGAGCTTCGAATAAAAATAGCTTTTCGCTTGTGCCGTTAAAGTGAAAGCTGTACTCGGGCTGACTGCCTGCAACATTTCCCTTGTACGAATTACTTGTTACTGTTCCTCGCTTGTGAGCATGGCGAGGTTTACCGTTTGAATCGTAGCCGACAAAGACAGCGTTGTGATAATAGGCTGACTCATAAATCATTTTCTTCCGCACAAACTCAAAAAGCACATCTTTATCAATTCCACGGGTCAACAGCAGATAAGAAAAAACTCTGCTCATTCTGTCATTTCTCGGTGACAATTCAAAGGGTTTATGACTTTTTTCTATGGGCGGTGAGGTTATGATTTGACCGCCGCAGTTATTCAAAAGCATTTTCACCGCTTCTGCATAGTCCTTGTTGTAAAATCTGCGGACAAAATCAACCGCATCACCGCCTTTCTGTTTGTACTGATGATACCAGAGGTGCCCTCTGATTGTAACCTTTTGCGAACCGTCAAGCCATTCGCATTCTGAACCTGATTTCCTGACTTTCTCACCATGACTGATTAAAAAATTAGCAAGGTCGGTTCTCCTTGCCTGTTCTCGCTGTTCTTTTGTAAAATGAATGTAGGTTAATATTTTAATCACTTCCTTGTATATATTTTTCTTTTCTGCTGTAATATCTTAGATTGGGTACTTCTTCTCTTATCACCGTGACAGGTGGCACCTATCAGCGTTTGGGGGCAGTTTCCCCTTGGCGGTGTGATGATTTTTTGATAGACAAATTTATTTGTGTGTGCTATGATAATTGTAAAATAACCTATTGATAAGTTGGAATTTGGAGAGTAAATATATGAATGACTGTGTTTTTTGCAAATTAATCAGCGAAAACAAAATGATGAAAGTTTATGAGGATGAGTGGACAGTAGCTTTTATGGATATAGCAAAAGACGTTGATGGACATATTTTAGCTATACCAAAAAAACATGTAAAAAACATATTGGACTGTGATGAAGAAACATTATACAAGCTTATGGCTAGTGTAAAGAAAGTTTCAAATCATCTTGTGAACAACTGTGGTTATGATGGAGTTAATCTGTTAAATGCCAGTGGTAAAAGTGCAGGACAATCTGTTTCGCATTTTCACATTCATATTATTCCAAGAAAAAATAACGACTGTGTTGATGCATGGCCTAAATTTGACGGAGCAAAACAGGATACAGAGGTGCTTTGGGAGAAAATGAAATTAGAATAAGAAATACATAATAAATCCCAGTTTATCAAACTTACATCTTCAACCCCCGAGCCTGCTTTTTATCATTAATCTTCTGCTGCAATTTTTTATCCGTCCTTTGCGCTTTCTGTTTTTCTTCAAAGCGGAGTTGATTTTGGATTATGTTGCAAAGGTAACGCAGGAGATAAAGAGAAGAAACTGCAACGCTGTTGCGGTTGGCTTTAATTGAATAACGAGGATACAGAACACCTCTGTCTGAATTAAAGACTGATTCGGCAGAGGTGTTTTCTTCATATTCAAAGGGACTTATAACAGGTTCTTCATCTGTATTCTCGCTTTCTTCCGCTTCATCTTCGTTAGGAATTAATTTCAACGCTTCCTTGATTATTGCATTCTTGATTGACTTGAATTCCTTATTTTGGGCAAGTGGAATTCTTTCCGGTATTTCATCCGTGTAAGTGCGGATTGTATTTTCCTTTTGCTCATACCAAAGGTCATACAGTTTTTTGATTCTGTCATCACTTGCAAGTTCTTCAACAATAGAATACACAATCGCTTTTACATCAGGCTTGAGATAACCATATACTTTTTTGCCTTTCGTTCTTGAAAGCCTGTCGGTAAGTTCCAACAGCTTATGCTGAATTGATGCGCTGATATATATTTCGGAGTTGATTTTTGAAACCAAATCCTCTACAATATCACGAGCCTCGGCTCGGAGCTTATCTCTATGCTCGGTCTGCCTTTCATATATGCACAATAAATCTTGCTGAAAAATATCTTTTGCAAATGATGAACGCAGATTTTCAACTCCCTTTTGCGTGAGATAGCCTTCGTTCTCCACGGTTGAATATGCAATCAAATGCACGTGAGGATGGTGCGATTCATTATGAAACGCCGCATACCAACGAAGATTTTCCATTGGTATTTTCAGATTTTTAGCGAGTGCTTCTGTCTGTGTGCGGAGCATATCTCTCCACCGAGCTCCAGTATTAAAGCCAAGCCGTTCCGCGTCTTCTCTGCGGATAGAAATTATCGCAGTCCAGATATTTCCCTTGTGACTGTCGAGTTCTTCCGTTACTTTTGATAACTGAACCTGCACACCGTCATCGGTAAACAAGCCGTGAGAGCCGAATCTCTCGGCACGAGGACGGGTAGCAATGTAATCGGCATATGCTTTTCTGCCCGAGATTTCATAAGCGTAATCCTCCATGATACGAGAAATGAAATCAGAAGCAGAGCCTGCATTTTGCTTTTCAAGGTAATCAGCGTACTCAAACATATCCTTGCTGTCGGGAAAATCCTTTAAGATTTTTTCAATAAGATTCTTCTGTTTCGCTGTCACAGGAGCAAACTTTTTAGTGTTATCAATTTTCTCAACCCCCTCACGGGTGGCAACATATTTTGCGTAACCGCCTGCGCTTACTTTACGATTAGACTTGAGATATTTAAACTTTGTAACTAACTTTGCCACAAATAATTATCCTTTCTGCCAATCGTATGCGTCATCAAAGGAAAATGAACCGTTGAGTCGTTTGACTTCCTTGACGCACTCGCCACGAAGTTTTGTTAGAGTCATCTTGTCTATGTCCTGTGACGAGGCAATGATATTCATTGTCATTGCAAGCTCTACAGCCAATTTAAAAATCAGTCTGCTCATACGATTGTCGCTCTCGGCAACAATTGATTTCAAAGTTGAAGTAACTACATTGGGAAGATACTGACTGTTGTCGTTTGAGGAAAGGTATCCTACATAAAAAATGATTGCCTTTTCAATAAATTCACTACGGCTTGAGCAATTATCTTCCTTGTAAATATTCTGAACCATATCGAGTGTTGATTCTTTTATCCAGAGCGCAAACTTCCGCTTTAATTCTTTTCTGTTATCCGTTTCATTCAAGTGAAAAACCTCCTTTTTGTTACAACCCATAGTTGCAACTCCTTGAATTTTGGCATTTCATTCGGCAATTCGGGCAGATAAACCCACAAGTACAACCCCAAGGCTGAAAATTAACCCCTATGAATTTTTAAGGCTGAAAAGTGCGAAAAACAGCATGGCAGTCGGCGTTGCCGTCTGCCGTAAGCCGACACGAGGGAGCGACTGCAACCCCGTGTCTTTCTCCTGCTTAAATACCTACCCTTGAAAAACTGCCCAAATTGCCGTAACTTCGATTTTTCACACCTTGCCACAAACCGCCCGATTTCGGCTTTTATTCGATTTCGGATACTTTTCCGACTTTTCCTTTAAAAGCCGACACGAGGCGAATGTGGCGAGAATAACCCTGTTATTCTGACTTTATTGATTTGCCGTTTATTACTTCAAAATTGCACTCTGTATATGACAGTCCGTACTCCTTGACTTCACGATTCAGAATATCAAACATTGATTGTTCTATACTGCGAGGGGATAACTTGATTTCATCACTTAATGTGTCATAGCAAATCCATTCTTCGCTCTCGGGTGTGTCCTTTACAAGAATATCAAATCCGAGGTGCATTTTATCGGGAGTTGAAAATACAACAGCATTGATTTTCACACAGCCGACTGTAAGTGAAGCAAAGAGAGTGTCATGCTTGTCCTTTGGATTTTCGGAAAGTAATTTCTTGACTTCGTTCACCGACAAATACATTTTGAAAATATATTTATCACCGAGTAACTTTTTCAATTTCTTTCTCTCGTTCATAAACTCATACCGCCAATCTCATTTGTAAAATCTTCAACCTCATCTTCATCGGGTGAATCAAACAGATTATTCTGTTCAATGTTTTCGTAGAACTTTTCTGCACTGTCATTTACGGCTTCGTTTAAAACTTTCATATCAAAACCGCAGTCCTTGTAACCCTGTGACACTGTATCGTAGTAGCTCGCACTTGGCAATCCGAACTGCTGTTTCAGATTCATAATGTAAACCATTGCAGTAAGTTCCAAACCGTTATTCAATTTCACAGGCAAATCCTGCTTGAAGTAGTGTGACGGATAACCCTCGTAGCGGTCAAGCAATCTTTCATCTCTCGGCTGAAGCTCCCACAGTGCAACGGGAACAGACTTGCCAATGCAAGGTGCGATTGTCGCATAGGAACAGTGAGGCATACCCTTGAACTGTAATTCGTAATTTTCGACTATACCCTTTCCCACAAGCTTTGCTGTGGGGCAACGATATTTCATCTGTTTAAGATTGAGGTTACTGCCATAGGCAATGTATAATTTTTTACTCATAAGATTTTTCTCTCCTTACATACTCATAACAAAACCCGAATCATCATTCTGCTCATTTGCAGTTTCAGATTCGGGTTCGTTGATATTTATATTTTCATTTGTATTTTGAACTGTATCGTTCAACTGTGCGGCTCGTTTTCGAGCAAGCCTTTCCTTTTGCTTTTCAGCCTGTGCAGGATACTTCCACGCAATGTTTCCATCAAGATTTTTCAGCAGATGATGACGAGCTGTTTTGAATTCGTCACCTATCAAACCCAATCTTAAAAGCCAAGTTCTGAAAGTGTACTTTTCATTATCCGACTGAGTTTTAGCGTGTCTTGCAGACTTCTGTATCAATGCCTGATGGCTGATTGCAAGGCACAGCTGAATCGCTGACTTTACTTCTCCTGCGTGTAAAGTGGAATTGAATAGACGAAATTCAATCGTACCCTTGTAGAACACGCTGTGAAGATTCAAAGCATGGTAGCGTGTGTCATCATAGTGTCGGTAGCTGTAATCCTCGCCGTCATACCACATTGACTTGAATTGCTCCATAGACATCGGAGGACGGTTATTGATTTCATCAAGGAAGCGTGTGTCCATCTTTTGACAGTAATGTTCTCTTGATACATTCACTTTTAATGCCTTGTAGAGCAAATCCTCTTTCGCCGCCATAATGTTTACAATATTGCGAAGTGTTTTCGGGGTATGCGGAGCCGCATTAATATGGCAATGCAAACCACAGCTTGAGTTGACTCTCGCTCCTGCGCCACGAAGCTTTCTGACAAGCTCCTGTATAGTTTCTATATCATCATAGTTACAAATGGGAGTGACAAACTCTACCGAGTACAGAGAGCTTGCATTCTGTCCCGAACGGTTTTCACATCTAACGCTTGCGTCACGCATAATCTTCCACATTCTGCCGTCATTATCACGGACAGAATAAGCGTCATAACAGCCGCCGACATGAGTTGCGTCTGTATGAAAATAACCGGCAATCACTTTCGCCGCAGTACTGCGAGTGATGCCGGTCATTTCGATTTCTATTCCGAAATTCTGATTTTTCAAGTTACCACCTCGGTATTTTCTTCCTGTGGCTTTGGCTTTTTAGGCTTAGGTGTTTTTACCTGTGAACCTTTCATATCAATGAACTCCCTGACATTTGCAGGGACATATTTTGCGTACAGAGTGTCCACAGATTTTTCAAGCTCTTCCTTGAAATCCAAATCACGCTGTTCCATATACATTTTTACTGCATTCAGCTTTTCATCTTCGTACATAATGCTTACGCTTGTTTTCTTCATTTTGATTTTACCTCCACATATTTTATATTCGGTATCTTCAGCCACTTTGTCCACCCTCGACCGTTAAGCTCTGTTTTGACAACTCCGTAGGCTGTGCCTTGTGCTTCTATGACTTCTCCATTGCCAACATATACACCGATGTGACCGTCCATCCAGACAGCAAGTCCGAGCGTGTCGGGCATAGTTGAAATCGGGCCGCTTTCGGTTACACTGCTCCAAATAGAATTTGCACCGCAGTCTGTAAAGCCGTTTGAGCCTGCGACAATCTCTCCGCTGTCAGAGTTGTACCAAGCGTAGGACTTTATCAAGCCTATGCAGTCGCAAACACGCTTACCGAGCCACTTCTCGCCGACCTGTCGCATTTCCCCGCCAGCCTCATTGTTGCCGGGGAACATACTCGCCTGTTGGTCAAGATATTGCTTTGTACAGACCTGACCGTAACCGCCGTACACATAACCCCAACCTTTTTTGCATGCGTTCTCGCACCACTTGACAAGATCAAGATTGTTTTTCGTGGTCTTGTCCGTAAATCCTGCTGTGCTGATTTCCGCGCCCTTGATTGACTGCATCATCTTTTGAAATTCGTCATACTGTATCTCCGTTCCGAACTTCTGATTGACGGTTTTTATCAAATCTTCATCACTCTGATTTTTCTTGAAGCAGGATACAAAGTTTTTTACAAAATTCTCATCCTCTGATTTATCGGACAAGGAGAACAGATAGATAACCTCTGCCTGCGTGTTGTAGCCGGACAACTTTTTGCTTTTGAGTTGATTTTCAACCTCTGTCATCGTGTCGTTGATAAGCTGTAGATTTTCCATCTGCTCAGCTGAGATGTTTTCTTGTATGGACTGATTGAGCTTATCTGTGTCAAGCTCCATACTGCCGTTGAAAACTGATACCACAGCAATAATCGGCATAACCACAATTATGATTATGCCGAGAACTACACCGCCTATTGTTTTTATTACCTTTTTATCTGTGAGCAGAGCAACTGCTATTTTCTTTAGTGCCGCTCCTATGGTAGCACTCACAAAATCACCTCCAAACAAAAAAAGCCAACTGATTTCTTTGAAAATCATTTGGCTTTTAGGTATAAAATACACTAATTTTAATGATGAAAATTAAGAATATTTTTCTCAGCTTATAATTCTTAAATCTGTCTCTTATACACATCTGACGCTGCCGACGACTTAATAGGTGTAG
>ENA-OZKI01000669-OZKI01000669.1-human-gut-metagenome-genome-assembly--contig:-NODE-669-length-9817-cov-7.205286_pt1 | contig 9817 bp, 10 predicted proteins | sample MGYA00244178_ERZ653754 | MGnify/ENA primary metagenome ERZ653754 (study PRJEB26926, sample SAMN06165253) | human gut metagenome | biome: ENVO:00009003; feature: ENVO:2100002; material: ENVO:00002003... | reverse complement strand
GGTGTCAGCACGCTTCAGCTTGCCGGGGTCCAGCTCCTTGGGGCGACCACCCAGAACAACGCGCAGACCCTTGTAGGTATAGCCGCCGTTCTTGTTGTCGTTCTGCATGGCAGCACGCAGAGTGATCTGGATGTTCTTGTTGGGGTTCATCATCTTGGTGGCGAAGCTGTACATGGTGTTCCAGTTCAGAGTTGCCTCCATGGATTCAAACTGACCGGGCACGGGAGAATCGACTTCGCCTGCAATGCCCATGCCGGACACGGAGGTGGTCTTGTTCTTGATCTTGGGCAGGGTGATTTCATCCGCCAGACCAATGAGCAGGTCATCTTCCGTGTACGCATTGTAGTCATTGATGACCTGGGGAACCAGGTCACTGGAAATATTCAGAGCCATATGTCATTCCTCCTGCTTACAGAGACAGAGCGGAGGTCAGCGCGCCGGCCTCGTACTCCATGGTGTTATTGATCTGCTTAAAAGGCGGGAACGGCGTGCAGAACTGATAGAAGGAGTAGTGGCCTGCAACCAGTTCAGCGGTCGTGTTGCGGTCGGGGTCTGCTTTCATGCTGTAGCTGGCGCATACCTCGGTAGAGACATAGACGCTGCCCTTCATGTTCTCGCTGTCGATGATGGACTGAAGGCGCTTCTTGTTCATAGGCTTATCCAGCTTGCTCATGTTGTCCAGAACAAAGCTGGTCCAGGAGTGGTTAAAGAAGCGGCGAACGCAAAGGAAAGCGTCCTTCGGGTCAGTGTTTTTCGGGTAGCAGCAGGTCTCATTGCCCCACACGACGAAGTCGCCGGAGCGGATGAAGGTCGCCACGCCCTGCTCATTCAGCACATTGCCCTGCTCCTGATCCATCAGGACTTCGGTGCCATCTTCCAGGCAGGCGGAGGAAATGGGTACGCTGACATTGGACGGGCTGGCATTGGGCGTATCGTTGTACAGGCTGTCGTTGTAGACTGCCGCAGCAGCGGCCAGAGAGCTGCCGCTGTAGATGGTGCTGCCGATCTTGCCGTACAGCCACAGGCCATATGCTTCACGAGAAGTTGCGCCCTGCTTGACCTTCTGGTTTGCCACGTCGGTGTACTTGCGTGCACCGGAAGCGGAACTGTCGATGTCAACAAAGCACACTGCATCGAAAACGCCATTGATCTTGCGGCACTTTGCCTGGAGCGCTGCGCACACCATGGGATCCTTGGAGAAGCGGGGTGCCAGCAGAATGCCGGGAACCATGCCCAGCTTGGGGAACACCTGTCTTACCACTTCCAGTCCGGTCTCTGCACCGGTGGCCGCATTCACGCCGCCCACGATGTCGGCAGCGGTGATTTTGGTCGGGTCAAGAATGGAACCGGAAACGGTCAGGGCCGTTGCGCCGTCGCCTTTGCCGCCGTTGACCAGGGCGATGCTCACAGTGCCATCATCATTGAAGCTGGCCGAATAGTCCTCGTCCGCCGTGAGCACGGTCTGCTCCTTCTTCACGACCAGCTTTTTCAGCAGGATGCCGGTCTCGTCGATCTCTGCAATGCCGTCATTCACCTGAACGGTCTTGTTGGACAGTTCAGTGATGTGCTTTGCATTCGCAGGATCCAGGACGTTGACCACGACGATAGGGGAAATGCCCATCACCTGAAAACTGGCGCTCACTGCCTCACACAGGGTATACTTTGCAAAATCGTCGGAATAGCCCACTGCGGCGGCGGCTTCTTTGAAGGTATTCACCAGCAGCGGCGTGTTCACCGCTGCTTCCGGGTCATCCAGCATATTAACGGGGGCCGTACCCACAACGATCTGCAGGCCGGAGTTGACCGTTACCGGAGCGGTGACGCTGGTCGCTGCTTCGGTCTTGTTAAAGCCATGCGAAATAGCCATCTGTCATATCCTCCTTACTTCATCAGGGCAGCAGCCTTGTTGCAGAGAATATTTTCTCTGGTGCCGTCCTGTTCCAGTTTCACCCGCATTTCAGCGAGCTTGTCCAGCGGAACGATCAGTGCCTTCAGAAGCGGCACCTGTTCCACTTTTTCTTTCAGCTTGTCGGGCAGGCCATCCACGAAAACCGTGTACTGCGGTGCGATACCCTTGATAGTCGGGCCGCAGTATGCCACGGGGGCCTGCACCTGCGCTGCGGCCTGTTCAGTCTGATTTTCCTGAACTTCTGCCGCTGCTTTCTTTTCAGTGCCCATATTAAATCAACGCCTCCACTTCTTCATTTTTCAGTGCGTTCGGGGTCTTGCAAATCAGATTCACAATTCCCCAGTAGTAGTGATCCATGTCATCGTCTGAAAGCTCCCACTTTCTGGGATAGCCAACCTCAAACGCTCCACCGAAAACCGGCTTGCGCTTGAAGTGCTGCATAATCGCTTCCTTGATGTTCACGGTCTCCACATACCCCTGCCGATCAATTCCACGGTCATAGCTGCAAATAACCAGCTGCATGAGAACCAGCTGCGGATCATGGTCATTATCGACCTCGCCGCTCGATTCGATTACGATGATGCAGGGGTACATGGCATCGTTTGTGTCAATGTCATCATCGTTGTCCGTCTGGGTGGGCAAAAACTGCTTATAGATCTTGAGGGGCTTTTCCCCTTCCTGCCCGGTGAACATCATGCCCCGGAACAGTTCTTCCAGCTCGTCCATCATGGCTTGCTGGCACATTTCGCTGGTATAACCGGTGATTTTCTCGGCCATATCAGATCACGCCCTTTCGCTTTGCATTGGCGATCAGCTGCCGGATGCGCCGTTCGGTGTTGTCCTGAAGCATCTGCTCCACGGTCGTTTCCTGCATTTCCCACACCGTGTGGTGCATCGCAGAGCCGGAAGGGCTGGACATCGTGACCAGCTTTTCGTTCGGCTTCCAGCGCTCTTTTCCACTCTCGGTATAGTCTTTGTCAGCTGGCACGCCCAACTGGCGCTGTACCATACCGATGTGCTTCGACTTAAACTGAACCAGGAAGCCCTTGCTCCTTTCGCCGGTTCCGCTCAGACCGATCATCGGACTGCCTTTCAGAACGTGTGCCTGAAAAACAGGCGGCGCATTGCGAACAGACGGACCCATGAAGGGCTTTGTGGGGCTGGTTCTGAAATAGCCCAGATCTGCTCGGAATGCGCCGGGGTCGTTCTTCATGATGGCAAGGATAGCCGTCGGGTGGCGGTTGGTCGCTCTCTGCCGCTGACGCAGATCTTCGATCATACGCCTGCCAGCCGCGTTGAGGTCATAACGGTTCTTAACCTCGGTCAGCATCAGCTTTCGCGTCTGTCTGGCCGTGGTGTTGACCGCCACCTTCAGCGCTGCTGGGGTCTTGTTCGACAACACGCCAAGGGCACGGGACACTTCTTCGTCATTGACGGAAACCGTCATGGTGGAAGCGTCGTAGTTGGTATGGAAGTATGCCACCTTACCTCACCCTTTCCAATTCCATCCGGTAAACTCCCGCCTTCAGGGAGCAGGACTTGATTTTGTAGTCCCGCTTCTTATCCAGTGTGATCTGCTTACCGTTCTTTGGCATCGGGCCGTAGTCTTTCTGTTTCACGAACAGCAGCAGATCGGCCTTATACATTCCCTGGTCAAAGGACTGTTTTGCTCCGCCCTCCCAGTGCGCCGCACGTTCATTTACGCCGGGGTGCTGGGTAATGCAGAGCATCCGCTTATCATCTATGTAGCGTTCTTCTGCAAACTCGTTCAGGTTGAAGAACACCGTTTCCACATCCTGCGCCACATAGTCTTTGAACGTAGGGAGCGGCTTCGGGGTGTCCGGTTCGCCGTAATTCTGGTCAACGTCCAGCATATCAGCAAACCTCAGCTACCAGCCAGGAATCTACCTTATCAGGGATCAGCAGCGGGTGGCTCTGAAGCTCAATGAAGCGACGGTCGGGACGATGCTCCACATAGGTGCGCAGCAGACGGTCGCCCTCAAAGCTGTGCCAGTTGCCGCCATCATCCAGATAGTTGCACAGGCCGTAGGCACGCATGAAGTTTGCGTTGCTGGGGATCATCAGCACCATGTTATCGGGAATCAGCGGCTTGGTCTTGCCGGTCGCGTCATCCAGATAAACTTCGTCGTAGCCGTAAACGTCCACACCGGGCAGGTTCAGGTGGCCGTAATAGGTCAGGCCACCTTCCAGCTCTTTGGGTGCCATGGAACCGATGTCGAAGCGGCGCTTGTCCATCAGTTCCAGAATCTTACCGTCAGCCATGAAATTGTCGGCTGCAACCTTGCCCATGACGACCATATCTGCGTTGGCAAAGCCGTTACGGCTCACCAGCTGCTTCCAGTCGCGCAGATTGCCCCAGGGGTCAGCGGCGGACTCGCCCCACTGCTTCGTGCTTTCAAGAGTGATCTTGTTGCCAAAGCCGAAGTCGATGACTTCATCCACGCCCTTGCCCTTGACCTTCAGCTTGCCGGTGGTAAGCACCTGTGCGGCCATCCACTCTTCGCGGCGGGTGGTCATGTCGTTCAGCTGGTTGTATTCCTCGATCAGCTTTTCTGCTGCACGGTCTGCCGGGGTGCGGCCAGAGAACAGATCTTCACCGGGCAGGCGTTCCATGTACTGGTCTGCCGTGCTGATGGTCGCCGGGTTGATAAGGGGCGGTGCATAGGATTTGGTCTCGTAGCCCTCGCTCTGCACGATCTCGCCGCCAACCAGCGGATGGATGAATGCAGCCATCTTGCGATTGCCCTTGACAATATCAATGTCAACGCGGCGGGTCGGGAAGGTTTTCACGTTGGAGAAAAAGCGATCCCGCAGAAACGTGCGGATCGGCGGGGTGGTGCGAACAACCTCGATCAGGTGCCGAGGCTCATAAATGCTTACTTCATTAGCCATAAATGTTGTCCTCCTTACTTCAGGAAAATGCCAAGATTGCGCAGAGGAACTTCAACGTCGTCTACGCTCACGTTCTTCGGCAGCACAAGGCCAGCAGCGAAAAACTCACCGGTCAGATAAATCGGCACTTCTTTGTCTGCCTCTGCACTGTCAGCGGTAATACCATACAGGCCGGTAAGAACCGCCTTACCTGCACCGGCTGCATCTGCAACCGGCTTCACTTTGCCGCCCTCGATCAGAACAGGGGCGTGCGCCTCGACCGCCGCACTGGCCGTCTTGGTGGCCTTTGCGATGCCGATGTCGGTTCCGGCAATGAAATATTCCGGGGCCGTGCTGAAATCTTTTCTTGCAAGATCCATGCTCATAGTTCCGTCCTCCTTACTTCACGCCGTTAGCCTTGCGGATTGCATTCATGAATGCCTTGCTTTCCTCATCCTCGGCTTCAGGGTTTGCGGGCGGCGTGTTGTCGATGCTGTTGGCGTTGGAGTTTTCCGCAGCTTCCTTTGCATTCTTCAGATATTTCTTGCTCTGCTCCTGCTGTTTTGCCTTCATGCTGGCAATGACAGCCTTTGCAAAGGATGCAGAATCAACAGGCTTCGTAAACTTTGCCTCGTTGGCCTGATCTTCCGCGCCGGGCAGAGTTGCGTTCTCGATCTCCTGAATGCGGGTGCGCTCGGCAGTGGTGGCCTCGTTCTCGATGCTGGCTACCAGATCCGGGTACGCCTTGCGGAGATCATCCGTGGTCTTGATGTCCATGTTTTTTACCTCCCCATGGTCATTGCGTTCCGGCTTTTCCGCCGGGTTCATATTTTCAGTCCGGGTCGCGGTATTGTCCGTCACCCGGCTTCTGACAAAATTGGGCGCTTCGTTAAACGGGGTGTTCATGCTGATGCTGTTGACGAACAGAACACCGTTGCGATTCTCTACAACGGAATCCTCTGCATCGTCGTCCACCTCATCCACAAAGCCTTTTTCCTTGGCTTCCGTTGCCGTCCACCAGTTCGTTTCATCCATCCACTTAGCGCATTCATCCTCGGTCTTGCCGGACTTTTTGGCGTACAGGGCAATGATGCTGCTGCGGATGGTCTCAAGCGCTTTCAGGCAGTTCTTCATATCCTCTGCGGTCAGGTAATCGCAAACGCCCATGCTGACCGGATGGACCATGTAGCTGCCGTCTGCCGCGGCCACAACTTTGTCTGCATGGCAGGCAACGATAGTGGCAGCACTTGCACACAACCCGTCAATGTGGGCAGTCACGGTGGCGGCATTGCGTTCCAGCATATTGCCAATGGCCTGGGCCGCAAAAACGTCGCCACCTCCGGAGTTGATGTATACGGTGATTTCTTTCACATCGCCCAGGGCGGCAAGGTCGTCCGCAAACCGTTTCGGGGTCGCTGCGTCCTCCCACCAGCTGCGCTCAGAAATATCGCCATAAAGCAGCAGTTCCGCTTTCTGGTCATCGTCGGCCAGATTGCGGAACTGCCAGAACTTATTATTCGTTGACTTGGGGTTCGTCTGGGAATTGGCTTTGCCCATTGCAACCTACCTCCTTCATTTTTTCCATTTCACTTTTGCGCTGCCTCATATTGGCCCGCCAGCTTCCGCCGGTCATCTGCGCCGTTTCCTGCTCGGCAGTGGAAATGCCCTGCTCCATACGCAGGATAGCCGCCTCGATTTCTTTCTTTGCATCCAGATTGGTGCGTGCCGGGCCGTTCCAGTTACAGGCCATATAGGCTTTTGCAACAGCCGGATCATCGAAGAAGCCCGGCGCATGGATACGTCCACGGGCTACCGCTTCGGCAAACCACTTTTCGTAGGTCGGCTGGCAGAAGTCCGCCGCAAAGCTGTCCCGCATCACATCGCACGTTCTCCAAAACTCGTTCAGAGAACCGCGGCTTGCGGAGTAGTTGGAGCTGAACTTCTTATAAAGCACCTCGCTGGGCACTTCAATACCCGTCGCCACCTGGTTGGACATAGCTGACATAAAGCCGTCATATGTCGTGGTCGGATGTTTCGGGTCAAACGTGTCCGGTGTTTCGCCGGGCGCAAGGTCAAACACCGCAGACGGCGCAAGGTTGATTGCCAGTTCATCAGGCGGAGTGTTCGGATCCTCTGCCTTGTCGGGCGGATCCTCACCAAATGGCGCTCCGCTGACCGGGTTATCATGTTTGATGAACAGTGTAATGGAGGATGCTACGATGGCCGCGGCCAACTCTGCATCCGTATATCTGCCCATCTGCTTCATCGTGGGCAGTACCGGTGCCAGCAGGGGAACGCCGCGCCGCTGCCCGGCACGTTCCCTCTGGGTGACACACAGGATGTTCGGTTCTCCCGTTTCTTTGTCGCGGGCTTCTACCCGCGTCCATGTCAGGGGCAGCGGATTATCATAGGCCAGCGGGTGCCTGCTGGCTACCCAGTAGGCAATGACTGCGCCGTCTTTGTCCGTTTCCACGCCCTGAACGATCTGGTGCACATTGATACCGTCCACCTTGCAGGGATTCATTCTGTCTGTGCGGTCAGGACTGCACACCTGGTCAGCCTCGATCAACCGGAGCTGCAAGGCATACGGCCAGTTCCCACGTTCTTTGAACTGCACTGCTGCAAATACGTCACCGTTCATCAGGAAGCTGGTGAATGCCAGTGTTTGCAGCCGCCAGAAGTTATCCATGCCGCTTGCATCGCAGGCCGCACTATCCGCCCACAAGCTGAACTCGCGGGAAATTTCCGCCTGCAAATGGTCAGCCTGTTCCTCGGTCAGGTGCAGATAGTCCGCATCGACCTGGGGTGTCGGCACAAGGCCGCTCCCCACCACATTAGTGCGCAGGGTCTTGATTGCGCCGGCTGCCAGTGGGATACCCATGTAAGCATCCCGGCTCCGCTTGCGCAGTGTTTCCAGATTGTCCTCGATGTCCTCTTTTGCACTGCCGCCGCCAACGTGCCAGCTCCGCATAGAGCGGGATGTGTGGGAAGCTCCATAGTTTCCGTAGCCGGTACCGTTGTTTATGACAGACAGCGCCGTGCGGGCCACAGCGCGGCGATACCCCTTTTCGGGGGAGATTGCCGCAATGGCCTTATCAAGGAAATTCGCCATGTGCTCCACCTTCCTTACACGTCATGCGGAGAGAAGTGGTAGATCCGGTTTCTGCCCCGGCCCCTTTCCTCCGCTTCCGCTTCAGCCACTTTCTTTTCCCAGAAAGCAATGCTTTCCCGGATCTGTTTCAGGCTGGCGCGGGTCAAGACCATCTGCTCGATCTGGTAGCTCTGCCCGGTCGATACGGCAGCCTCAGCTTCCAGCCACATATCAAGGTGCCGCTGGGCGGTCTCTTTTGAAATAACAGGCATTGGTTAGATACCTCCCGATCTCCTTCTGCGGTACTGGCGCTGTTGTGCAGGACGCTGTGCATCCTCACCGGGGATTTCCAGACCGGGCGGGTTGCTGATTTCCAGCGCAGCCGTCGCGTAGTTCCGCACGTCAAATGCTTCGTTACGTTTCTGCGCCGGATCCTTCAGCTCCCACCGTTCCACTTTGCGGCCAGACTTCCAGCGTGTGACCTTGTGTTCCGCAGTAAGCATCTTGAAATAATTTTCGTCATACCCGGCATCTTCTGCCGCCGGGAAGTGGCAGTAGTTCGGGCCTTTGATAAGCACTTTCAGCCGTGCAAGGACATGGTTCTTTCCGGTGTCAACGCCAAGGGTGAACAGTTCGCCCTTGACGCGGTTATTCTGGGTTGGGTTGCGCAGGTAGGGCACATCCATACCGCCGCGTCCTTTGATAGCCCAGATATGCCGCTCTTCACGTTCTTTGCAGAACCGGATGACCTGATCCGGAAAATGTCCGCCGCTGTCCATGCAGACAGACCGCAGGGACAGTTCCGTGCCATCTTTCTTTTTCCATGTGCGGGAAAGGAACTCGTCCAGATCCGCCCACACCTGACCGCGTTTCAGATCGCCGTAGATGCGCTGGTACCGGATGCCCCAGCTTTCTCTGCCGATACCCCAGCCAACCACTTCGGCCTCGAAGCGGTTGTCCTGCGTATCGACACCGGCTGTCAAATACACCACGCCGTCCGGGACTTCGGCCTCGTAGAACTCGCGGCGGTCCAGCAGGTTGTTTGCCTCCACTGCTTCGCCCGGTTCTTCCCACGGTAAGCCCAGGTCGGTGTTCACAAAGACCTGCATCTTCTCGTAGTCTCCGCGCTGTGCGTCCAGGTCAGCAGCAATAAAGTCCTCCACGATCTTGTCCCACCCGCAGAGGGTGGAGCCGATCTTGTTCATGTGGAAGCCCCGCACAGACCGTTCCGGGTGTTCTGCGTGCCACTTTCCTTGCAGGCTGTTTTTCTTCCAGCGGTATTCGTTGTCAAGGCAGCCACACTCGGCACAGCGGTATTGCACGCCGCCTTCCGGCCACTTTTCCTTGTCGAACACCATGTTGTCCCAAACAAAGGGCTGATAAAAGCCGCAGTTCGGGCAAGGCACCGTCCATTCCTCTTGGGTGGATGCGTTGAACTCGTCCAAAATGCGGCTGTTATTTTTGTCGGTGGGGGTAGACACCAGCACCGTCTTGTAATCCCAGTAGGTCGTTTGGCGCTGCTCGGCCAGCATGACCGGGTCGCCCTCTTTGCCGGCGCTGGCTTTGTAAGCGTCCACCTCGTCCGCCAGCAGCACCTTGATGGGGCGGCCGCGCAGATCGGTCGGGGCGTTTGCGCCAACGATGGTCAGTTGACCACCGGCGAAGTTCTTTTTCATGATCGTGTTGCCGGAGTAGCGGCTCTTGTTATCCACAAGGCCCCGAAGCACCGGAGTGTCCCGGATCATGGTAGCCAGACGGTCTTTGCTGAAGCTCTCGCCCAGGTTCACCGTAGGCTGCACGATCATGATGGGGGCGGGGTAGTAACTCATGTAATATCCGATGGTGTTCAGGATCAGGCCGTCCGTCTTGCCAGACTGGGCGCACATCATGGCTACCACCTTGCGGATATGCACATCTCCGATAGC
>ENA-OZKI01000650-OZKI01000650.1-human-gut-metagenome-genome-assembly--contig:-NODE-650-length-9966-cov-6.782161_pt1 | contig 9966 bp, 8 predicted proteins | sample MGYA00244178_ERZ653754 | MGnify/ENA primary metagenome ERZ653754 (study PRJEB26926, sample SAMN06165253) | human gut metagenome | biome: ENVO:00009003; feature: ENVO:2100002; material: ENVO:00002003... | reverse complement strand
CCTATTAAGTCGTCGGCAGCGTCAGATGTGTATAAGAGACAGGATAATGCCGCTGCTGCTCGTGCTCGGCTGCGTCGGCTTCATGTTCGGAACCGGCGGCGGAGCGCTCATCGCCAAAACCATGGGCGAGCGAAAGCAGGACAAGGCAAACGAGATATTCACGCTTATAATCACAGTGTCCGCGCTGTGCGGCGTTGTGCTTGCAGTGCTTGGATTTTTCCTGCTGCGCCCGGTCGCGGAATTCATGGGCGCGGAGGGCGAGCTTTTAGAGCAGAGCATAATTTACGGCCGCATCATCCTTATTGCGCTGCCGTTTTATATTCTGCAGTTTGAGTTCCAATGCCTGTTCGCGACGGCCGAAAAGCCCAAGCTCGGCCTGTACGTTACCGTCGCGTCCGGCGTGGCGAACATGATCCTCGATGCTCTGCTCGTCGGCGTGATACCGCTCGGCGTGACCGGCGCTGCGGCGGCCACCGCGATAAGCGAGTTTATCGGAGGCGTTGTTCCGCTTGTATACTTTGCACGCAAAAACGACAGCCGTCTGCGCCTTGTGAAATTCAAATTCGACGGCAAGGCGCTGCTCAAAACCTGCACGAACGGCTCGTCGGAGTTTATGAGCAACGTTTCCATGTCGATCGTGAGCATGCTGTATAATATGCAGCTTATGAAATACGCCGGAGCCGACGGCGTTGCGGCATACGGCGTGCTGATGTATGTCAGCATGATATTCCAGGCGATATTTATCGGATTTGCAGTCGGAACGGCGCCTATAGTCGGCTTCAACTTCGGCGCGCAGAACACGGCCGAACTCAAGGGCCTGCTGTCAAAAAGCCTGCGCATAATAGGCGTATGCGCCGTGTTCATGTTCGCTGCCGGCGAGCTTTTTGCAAGGCCGCTTGGCAAATTGTTCGTCGGGTATGACGATGAGCTTCTTGAAATGACGGTCCACGCGTTCTCCATATTCTCGTTCTCGTTCCTGTTCTCGGGTTTTTCGATCTATGGCTCATCGTTTTTCACCGCGCTCAACGACGGCCTGACCAGCGCGATGATATCGTTCCTGCGAACTTTGGTGTTCCAGCTTGCTGCGGTGCTTCTGTTTCCGCTCATCTGGGAGCTGGACGGAATATGGCTGTCAATCGTCGGAGCGGAGGTCATGTCGATAACGGCAACTGTGCTTTTTCTTATCGGAAAGCGCAAGCGCTACGGCTATTAATTCTAACATTTCTTGCCCTGAACTGCGCGTTCAGGGCAATTTTGCGTAAATTTACTTGCAAATATGCAAAGTTTGTGTTATTATTGGTACACATACCAATAATAACACAAAGAAGGAAGGGATCAGTATTACTATCACACATACGAGCATGGCTGCAAAGAAGCGAATACTCACGGCATGTGTTCGCCTGTTTATCGAGCGCGGCTATAACGGCACGACGGTTGCCGAGATAATCAAGGAAGCTGACGTATCCGCCAGCTCGTTCCAGAATATTTTCCGTTCCAAGGACGGAGTGCTCAGCGAGTTTGCGGCGTTCATGTTTGCCGGTCAGTTCAAGGCTGCGCGCACCGTGGCTGATCCCGGCGATTCTCCCGCAATGCTATATGCAATCGAGACCGCGCTTCAGCTTACGATAACCGAGCTTAACGACAATCTGCGCGATATTTATGTCGAGGCATATTCGCACGAGGCGACGATGGAGTATATCTATCAAAGCACGACGGCGGAGCTTTACCGCATCTTCGGATCGTATCTGCCCGATTATACCGAGAGCGATTTTTACGAGCTGGAGATCGGCTCGGCCGGCATAATGCGCGGCTATATGTCGCGCGGCTGCGACATGTATTTCACGCTGGAAAGGAAGCTCGAGCGGTTCCTGAGCATGAGCCTCGGCGTTTATAACGTGCCCGAGGACGAGCGGCGGCGGATAATCGACCGCATTCTTGAGCTTGACATGCGCGCGATAGCGACAAGCGTTCTGCACGAGCTTGTGCAGATGCTCGCCGACCACTTCGACTTCGCGCTCGACGACGAGATCGAATCGGCTCTTGTGCAGTGAAAAAATAATTATTTAAGTATATGAAAGCCGGGCGTTTTTGTTGAACGCCCGGTTTTTTGCGCTGTTTCAAGAAAAAAATCGGGCAAAGCCGCATGCTCATAACGGAGGCTTGTATCTTGACATGTCGGGCAAATATGTTATAATCTAACTATCATTTGCCGATTTGGTATGATCGGTGCAAAAATTCAATAAAAAGGAAAAATTCAGGAGGAAACATGAAAAAGAGACTTATCAGCATGCTGATGGCGGTCCTCATGATCGCATCCCTGCTGCCTGCTGCCGCTCTGGCAGATGTGTCGGCAACGGATACTCATGAGCATAAGTACACCACCGTTAGCATCAAGAAGGACGCTGAGAAGAAAACTCCCGGCGTAGAGTACAAAGTCTGCAAGGAATGCGGCAAGATAGACCCTAAGTCTATCTCCATCAAAGCATTTGCTCTGCTCTGGAACCAGTGCATGAAGTGCGAGACCGGCAAGACCATGGTCGTTAAGGCTGCAAGCTGCCGCAACGAAGGTCTTACCATAAGCTACTGCGAGAAGTGCGGCAAGGCGTTCACCAATAAGGACTTCGGCAATAGCACTTATAAGATCGAAAAAGCACTTGAGCACGTCTATGGTGATTTCACCGTAGTTGAAAAGCCCACCTGCAAAAATGATGGATGGGGATTTGCTGTCTGCAAGCTTTGCGGCGATCCGAAGCATGTCGCGAGTGCGAAAGAAGCAACCGATCTGCTCGATTGGGATAGCTTCAAAGACATAAATGCATACAAGGCTCGTTTCAATGAAGTGAATGCTATGTATGCTAAGACAAATCCGAACCATGATGCTGCAAAACTCGTAACTGTAACTAAAGATACTGTGGTTGAAATTAATGGTGAGACCATAACACTCCAGGCCGCAGAAGCTCGCACACATGCTGACACTATAAGTGGCAAGTATGATCCCAATGCAGAGGGCAATAACAACATCGTTTCTTTAGGCAAGACCATATATGTTCAGAAGTACAGCGCTGAAGCTGTTGGAACGGGATATGTATTTGTAGGAGCTGACGAAGATCCTGACCATGGCGGATTGGGTCATAAGGCTGATAAGTATTGCCCGGACTGTGGATACAAAATTGATGGTGGTAATGAAGGCACCAAGACTCTTAACGATGAGCATAATATGACAATTTCCGAATATGGCTATGCTCCGTATGTTGACGAAAAAGGCATTGCTCGTGATGGCAAGACTGATATTTATGAATGCACAGAATGCCATAAGAAAGTTGGCGGAACAAGACTTCCGTTTAAGGATTACTTTAACCCTAACGATAAAGATAACCTCTTTGATGGCGTAACTTTCGTCATTCCTGCTGTTGCCGCAGATTGCAGCACCAAGGCGAATGGTGTGACAGCAACCACACTTGTTTACAATGCAAAAGATGGTTGGACTGTAAAGACTGCTGGCAAAGTAGTCGAATATAAGCATAACATGGTAGAAGAGGTTGGCGAAGCTCCTTCTTGTGAGAAGTCTGGATTCATCTACAAAAATTACAAAGTCTGCACTAACGACAACTGCACTTATACGGAAGGTAATGAAAATGATCGAGAGATCATACCGGCAAACGGACATAAGCCTGTTGACAAGGTACTTCTTGAAGCCACTTGCCAGCATCGCGGAATGACGATTAGAGTATGTGCTACTTGCGGCAAGGAGCAGCCCGATGAAAAAACCGGCGAAGTGATAAAAATCACCGATATGGTCGCACACACTGCATCCGACAAGCTTGCCAATGTCAAGGAAGCGACCTGCACCGAAGTCGGCTACACCGGCGATAAGGTCTGCAAGTTCTGCAACACCGTCATGGAGGAAGGCAAAGAAATCCCCATGATCGAGCACACCCCCATGGACGTTGATGCAAAGGCTCCCACCTGCACCGAGCCCGGCGTTACCAAGGGCACTGTCTGCAAGGTCTGCGGCACCGTCCTGAGCGCTCAGGAGACCGTTCCCGCACTCGGCCACAAGACCGAGCTTGTGAACGCTAAGGAAGCGACCTGCCTCGAGGCCGGCTACACCGGCGATAAGGTCTGCACCGTCTGCAAGCAGACCATCGAAAAGGGCACCGAAGTCAAGGCTCTCGGCCACAACTATGTTAAGGGCGTCTGCACCCGCTGCGACGCAAAGCAGCCCGGCTACAACCCGTTCACCGATGTCAAGAAGGGTCCCTACTATGATGCGATCCTGTGGGCATACTGCAACGGCGTTACCAACGGCATTTCCGACACTGTATTCGGCGTTGATAACGGCTGCACTCGCGCTCAGATAGTCACCTTCCTGTATCGCGCGGCAGGCCAGCCGAAGGTCGAGAACGTTAAGAACCCGTTCACCGATGTGAGCAAAAACAGCACTTACTACAACGCGATCATGTGGGCTGTCGAAAACGGCATCACCACCGGCAAGACCGCTACCAGCTTCGACCCGAATGCAGTTTGCACTCGCGGCCAGATCGTCACCTTCCTGTGGCGCTATGAGAAGGCCCCCATCGTGAGCAGCCTTGCAAAGTTTGACGACGTTGCTGCAGGCTCCTACTGCTACAATGCAGTTATGTGGGCTGTTGAAAACGGCATCACCACCGGCAAGACCACGACCACCTTTGCGCCCAATGATACCTGCACCCGCGCACAGGCAGTCACCTTCATTTACCGCGAGTTCGCAAAGTAAAAACCAATTATGATAATAACTCCACGTCCTCGGACGTGGAGTTATTTTTACCTTGCAATGCGTTTATTTGTATAATATACTTTATAAGGAAATTTCGCAAATGGGAGGTCATTATGAAAAACAGACTTATCGGGGTGATATGCGCAGCGGTGATGCTGCTTGCGCTTTTTGCTCCCATGGCGATGGCGGACGGCGTGTGCGGCGAGTCTGTCAGCTGGACGCTGACGGATGACGGCGTGCTCACGGTGTTCGGTGAAGGCAAAATGACGGACTTTGCCGCCGGTGAAGCGCCGTGGTATGCCGAGCGCGGAGCTGTGCGGAAGCTTGTTGTCGAAAACGGCGTGACCTCTGTCGGAATCGGCGCATTTTCCGGCTGCGGACTGATCGAGACCGTCACATTGCCGCTCACGCTCGGGCGCATCGGAGACGGTGCGTTTGACGATGTGTACGCGCTGAAAAACATCTACTACGCAGGCTCGATCGCGCAGTGGAAGGCGATAGATATCGGCCTTGGCAACAGCTTCGGCAGCGCAAAGCTCGTCTGCGCCGATAAGACCGAGCCGTTTTCGGATATCTCCGGATGGTATCACGACTATATCATCACCTGCTACATGGCCGACATCGTAAACGGCCGCCCTGACGGGACCTTTTGCCCGGAGCAGAACGTGACCCGTGCGCAGTTTGTCATGATGCTGTATAATATGGGCGGCCGCCCCGAAATTGCGGATACGTCTCTCGGCTTTGCCGATGCCAATGCTGTTTCCGCGGTGTATGCCGCGGCCGTTAAATGGGGAGTGAAGGCCGGCATAATAACCGGCTTTACGGATAATACGTTCAGGCCGAACGCCGAGATCAGCCGTGCGCAGATGGCGGCGTTTGCGTATCGCTTTTTGAAGCTCGGCGTGAGCGCGGATGTGCTCGGCGGGCTTTCCGGCCGCAATGACTTCCGCGATTACGGCTCGATCGCCGAATGCTACCGCGAGTCGGTTGACGTTATGGCGAATATCGGAGTCATTCAGGGCTACCCGAACGGCAGCTTCGTCCCGAACGCAACGGCCACGCGCGGCCAGTCCGCCGCCGTTCTGTCGCGCCTTTTAGCGGCGCTGACGGAACTGAGAACATGAAAAAAAGACCGCCTCGGCAGTCTTTTTTGTTAGCGATTTTCCTGCGCGCGGATGAGATTTTTGTAAAAGCTCACAGCGCCGGGCAGGCAGTTGTATTCGATGTTTTCGTTCAGCCCGTGCATGCCCTTCATCTGCTCCGGCCCATAAATAACAGGTGCAAAGCGGATGCAGCTTTTGCACACCGGCTGATAAAACTGCGCGTCGGTAGCGCCGGTCATGACGTATGGGCTGACCGGCAGTCCTGGGAAGGTCTCGTTTATGACGGACTCGACCTGTCGGAACGCAGCGCCGTTTATATCGACCGCCGGGGTGTAGTCGTTCGAGTGGATGACCTCAGTCTCAAGCCCGTGCTTTTCCGCGATTTTGCGGATGATCTCAAGGCTTTCCTTTTCGCCCTGATGCGGAATGAAGCGCATGTTAGCGCTGACCGTTGCCTCCTGAGGCAGAACGTTGCATGCGTCCGAGCCGGACTGCATCGTGAACGCGACAGTCGTTTGCAGCATTGCGCCTGCCTGAGCGCTTATCTTGCCGAGAACGGGCTTGAGCACCGGCGCGAACAGCCACAGGTTGCCCATGACGAGCTTCAGCGGAAACGCTGCATACGGTGCGAGGCTTTTGAACATTGCGGCGACCTCGGGCGGAAATTCGCGGCGGAAATAGTTGTGCGTCTCAACGTCGTTAACAAATGCTGCGAGCCGCGCTATCGGCGTATTCTTCGTCGGAGCGCTTGCGTGGCCGCCGGATGAGCGCGCGGTGAACTTGACGTCGCCCTTGCCTTTTTCAAAAACGCCGACCATGGCGAAGTTGCCCTTAACGCCGCCGATCGGCTCGGAGATTATGCCGCCGCCCTCGTCACAGACGAGGAACAGCTCAACGCCGCGGTGCTGAAGCTCTTTTACGATTTTCGGTGCACCGTCGCCGGCCCACTCCTCCGTGCAGGACGAGGCGAGATATACGTCGCACTTGGGCGTGTAGCCCTCCTTCAGAAGCTCCTCGACCGCTTGGAAAAATGCCATGACTGAGGCCTTGGTGTCGGATGTTCCGCGACCCCAGACCTTGCCGTCGGCGATGTCGCCGGAAAACGGCTCGTGCTCCCATTTCCCCTCGGCAGGTACAACGTCCTGATGGCTCATGAGCAGTATCGGCATGCCGTCGCCGGTGCCCTTCCATTTAAACAGCAGATTGCCGTCAATGACGGTCTTTTCAAGCTTTTCATGCACAAGCGGAAACAGCCTTTCGAGCACCTTGTGGAAGCCGAGGAATTTCTCGGCCTCGGCAACATTCGCGTGCGATACCGTCTCGTACCGCACCATCTCCGACAGCTTGCGCGCAAGCTCAAGTGCGTAATCGCCGGCTTCGGGCGCTGCGTAGTCCGAGTGCTTGCTCGGCGTCAGAACCGTGCGCACAACTGCTGCGGCAGGCAGCGAAAGCGCCGCCGCGGCCGGGATCAAAAACAGTGATTTTTTCATTATCAAGCACCGGCTTTCCTGTAAAATTTATATGCTATGCCGATGGCGAGCGCACCGGCAGGGATTATCATGAAGCTCGTCGAGCCCGTGAGCGAGGGCACGAGAATAAACAGAATGCTCATAACGATAAGCGGCGCCGCGGCGATCTTCATGTTGCCGCGGAAATATTTATACGCCATTGCGCCGAACAGCGCGGGTACTACATTTTCAAACGCCGGCTGGAGAGTCGGGCTTTGCAGCACCGGCTGCAGCGGAACGAGCAGCGCAACGCCGAGCGCCAGCACGATTATCGTAACCAGCGACGAGGTGGCGATAGACAGGGTGGACACGATCTCGTTTTCGGGCGTGCCGGTCTTTGCGCCGACGATGTCGCGCGCGTTCACAGCGCAGGGTATCTTCATGTTGATAAGGTTGCCCGTTATAAATGCAAGATAGCCGCCGCCTGCGCCGAGCATCGGGGTGTAAACAAGAAACTCGACAACGCTGCTGACCGTCCACACAAGGCCGACGGACAAAAATGCCTTGCCCACGGCGCCGATATCGGGCATCGCGCCGAGCATCCTGCCTATGAGAAACGGAGCGCCCACGAGCATGACGAGCACTATCGCCGAGCTAATGCGGCCGATAACGTGCGTGCGCTTATTGTAGCTTTCAAAATAATTGTTGTTCATTGTGCGCCTCCTTACATAAACAGCTTGACCACGACCGCCGCTGCCATGCCGATAAGCATGCTTCCTGCGATCGAGAAGCTTTCGACCCATGCGAGATTTTTCTTCTCGGAGAGGTATATGAATCCGGCCATCACCAGTCCGGAAACGAACACGACTATCAGCGGCATAAAGCTGCCCGAGAACGAGAACAGACCGCCGCCGGAGACAAAGCCGCCTATGTAGCTGCCGATGTATGCCGACACAAGACCGATAAACATCGCAGTCATTGCGGTATCGCCGAAGCCCGCACCGCCTGAGCTTTTCTTTCCGCTGCCGAGCCTGCCGAGATAGCGCTTGTTGAAGAAGATCGAAAGCACCATGCCCCACATGATGCAGATGCTCATCAGCAGTGCAATAGTCGCAAAGCCGGATGGGGTCATTTCGGCAGCTGAGAGGGAGGACATGCCGACCTGCTCGGCCGCAGCCTGTGCCACCTGCGTTTCATAGTGCAGCGCGCCGATGACCGAAAGCCTCAGCCACGGCCACGGCGTGCCGAGGCTGCCCGAGAGGGCGATAACGCCCAAAAGAATGCCCACGCTGGGCAGAAGCGAAAACGTTGCGCTCGAGGTGATGGCGCGCTTTAGCTTAACGCGGTCGATGCCCATGGCAAGTCCGGCGCGGTAGGCGCGAACCATAAACACGGCGCACACAACGGCTACGAATGCGATAATGCCGCCGCATATGGCGTACATCGGCGCACTGTTGAGCAGCGATAAAATGTTCATAGTGTCTTCTCCTTTTTGCTGTTTAATTAACATTATATTTCCTGCCGGCAAATAAGTCAATCGGAGGAGAAAAAAAGAACAACCCTCGATTGAGACATCAGCCTCTTCGAGGATTGTTTAAAGCCGGATATAAATGCGCGGAGAGCTTAGTAATAAAATGTCAGCCGCATTTTATTCCTGCCTGCAATTTCTACGCATTCTCGCCCTTGTATTTTCTGCGTGTAGCCATGCCGCCGCGGATATGCCGCTCGGCCTTATTGATATCAAGCAACTCGCGCACCTGATGATACAGTGCCGGGCTAACCGTTTTCAGCCTCTCGGTGAGATCCTTGTGTACGGTGCTTTTTGAAATGTTAAATTGCTTTGCGGCGGCTCTGACCGTTGTCTTGTTTTCGATTATGTACTCGGCAAGATCGCAGGCGCGCTCTTCAATATTAGTATACACATGCACCACTCCCCAAACTCACATAGTCAATATATATGACGGGGACGCGGAGCTTATGCAGAGGTCAAACTATACCAAATCGGCCGTGTATTACTGTTTAAAATAACGGAAATGAATTACTTGCCATTAAACTGACGAAATAGTATAATTACTGTGTGTACAGCCGCGCAAGCGGCACGGTGGAGAAATCAAAACTTAGGAGGAACATAATGGAAAAACGTATTATCAGTTTGCTGATGGTGGCGCTGATGCTCGTTTCGCTCGTGCCTATGAGCGCACTGGCGGCAGGCAATACCACTATTACAAAGCAGCCGTCTGATAAAAGTGCAGCAGTCGGCGAGACGGTCACGTTTGAGATAGCTGCCACAAATCCGAACAGCACAAAGCTTGAGTATCTGTGGTTTGATGCAGATAAAGTCAATGCGGATGACATAGACCTTTCAAATATTAAGAACACTATCGATGAAATTAAGGCCGCAAAGCTCGGCGAAGGCCAAAAGCTGACTCGTGTTGCCGAGCAGGATATGAAAATCCGCTGTGCTGTGTACTATACGAAAGTATTAATCCCAAGAGACCTGACTCTCAGCAACACCGTGACCCTCACAGTCACCGGCGGCACGGTGGACCCCGATCCCACGCCGAGCCCCGGCCCGAGCGTTGAGCCGACTCCGACACCTACACCCACGCCGACCCCGACGCCGAGCACCGAGCCCACGACATGCGAGCACAAAAAAACC
>ENA-OZKI01000649-OZKI01000649.1-human-gut-metagenome-genome-assembly--contig:-NODE-649-length-9966-cov-9.844819_pt1 | contig 9966 bp, 9 predicted proteins | sample MGYA00244178_ERZ653754 | MGnify/ENA primary metagenome ERZ653754 (study PRJEB26926, sample SAMN06165253) | human gut metagenome | biome: ENVO:00009003; feature: ENVO:2100002; material: ENVO:00002003... | reverse complement strand
GCTTCTGTGTCCAGATAGCCTTCGTCCGCAGCTGCCTTTAATACCCAGCGGAAAATATACTCTACCGATGCCGTATTAAAACGGTGTTTGAAGTTATAGCTCACCGTTGAAAAGTGTGGAACCTGCTCGTTCAGCGGATAGCCAATAAACCACCGATACGCCATATTCATGCCGACTTCTTCCAGCGTACGGCGTAAAGAGCGGATACCGTAGATATGCTGGATCAGCACGATCTTAAACAGCACGACCGGATCTATACTGGGACGGCCGTTGTCCTTGCAATACAAATCTCCTACAAATTCATACACCTTATTAAAGTCGATTGCTGCATCGATCTGACGCAGCAGATGGTCTGCAGGAACCATTTCCTCCAGACTTACAAATTCAACTTGGTTTCTGTTCTCTATATTTTTCGTAAGCACGTTCATCACCCGTACTTATTATACCATATTTCTCCCTGTTTTACGAGAAAAAGGCCACCTTGCGGTGACCTTTTTCGACAGGCTGAAACTCGGTAACACCGAAAGGTGCTACCGAGTTTTTCTTTCACTTAAAATCGTGTGCGTTTTGCAGAACCATTTCCTTGACCTTGAGGAGGCGGACCTTGGTGGAGTTTTCGTTCTCCTCAAGCTTCATGGAGATGTATTTAATATTGCTCTCAAGCTCGGGGATCATGACGTACTCGAGCGCATTCACGCGGCGGCGGGTTTTTTCGATCTCCTCGGCCAGAAGCTGCATGGTCTTTTCGACCTGCGCAAGCTGAAGCATATCCTCGAAAACAACTGCCATGCGCGAGAGCGCATCGTCCAGCTCGCCCGAGGTCTGCGCAAAGCCGTAGGGATAGATCTCCGACGGGTCGTTATTGCGCGTGTGGAACGAGTACTGCGGCACGTTGACGCTCATGATATTTTTAAACTGCATGTCAAGCTCAACGCTCTGGCGCGGATACAAAAGCGCCTGCTCGAGCATCTCGGGGCTCATTATTGCGCTTGCGACCTGCAAGGCGGCGAAAGCCTCCGTCAGCCCCTGCTCGACGCGCTCGCGCAGCTGCTTGTTAAGGCGCACGATGTCCATGAACTGACGCATCAGCTCATCGCGCTTATCCTTCATAAGCTTATGGCCGCGGCGTGCGGTCTTGAGCCTGCCCTTGAGCTGCTTGAGCATCATTCTTGTAGGGGTTACCGTGGTGCCTGCCATAAAGACTCCCCCTTACTTCATGTATTTTTCGATCATCTCGGGCTTTACGCGCTTAAGCTCCGCTCTGGGCAGGATGCTCAGCAGCTTCCAGCCGAGATCAAGTGTCTCCTCAATGCTGCGATTTGTGTTGTTGCCCTGATTGACGTAGGTCTTTTCAAACTCATCGGCAAACTCGGCAAACAGCTTATCATCGTCGGAAAGAGCCGCCTCGCCGAGGATGGTCATCAGCTCCTTTGCGTCCTTGCCGCGCGAATATGCGGCAAACAGCTGGTTCATGGTTCCTGCATGATCCTCACGGGTCTTGCCCTCGCCGATGCCCTTATCCTTCAGTCGGCTCAGCGACGGCAGAACGTCAACGGGAGGAACGATGCCCTTGCGGTGCAGATCGCGGCTGAGGATGATCTGACCCTCGGTGATGTAGCCGGTAAGGTCGGGGATCGGGTGGGTCTTATCGTCCTCGGGCATGGTGAGGATGGGGATCATGGTGATCGAGCCCTTGCAGCCTATGCGGCGGCCAGCGCGCTCGTACATCGTCGCAAGGTCGGTGTACAGATAGCCGGGATAGCCGCGGCGGCCGGGGACTTCCTTCTTTGCCGCGGAGACCTCACGAAGAGCTTCGGCGTAGTTTGTGATATCGGTTATGATGACAAGAACGTGCATGTCCTTTTCAAACGCAAGGTACTCTGCCGCAGTCAGCGCCATACGCGGAGTTGCGATACGCTCAACGGCAGGGTCGTTTGCGAGGTTTGAAAAGACGACGGTTCTGTCTATAGCGCCGGTGCGCTTGAAGTCCTCGATAAAATATTCCGACTCCTCGAACGTGATGCCGACCGCCGCAAAGACAACAGCGAAGTTCTCGCCGTCGCCGAGAACGCGCGCCTGACGCGCGATCTGCGCCGCGAGCGCAGCGTGCGGAAGGCCTGAGGCCGAGAATATGGGCAGCTTTTGGCCGCGAACAAGGGTGTTCAGACCGTCGATGGTGGAAACGCCGGTCTGGATAAACTCCGCCGGATACGCGCGCGCCGCCGGGTTCATGGGCATGCCGTTAATATCGCGGTGAGCCTCCGCAAGAAGCTCGGGACCGCCGTCGATGGGCTGACCCATGCCGTTGAATACGCGGCCGAGCATATCCTCGGAAACCGCAAGCTCCAGAGGATGGCCGAGAAATCTTACCTTAGTCTGCGCAAGGTTAATGCCCTGAGCCGAGTCAAAAAGCTGAACGACCGCTCTGTCGCCCTCGACCTCGAGGACCTTGCCGCGGCGAACCTCACCATTGGGAAGCTCGATCTCGCACAGCTCGTCATATGTGACGCCCTCGACCTGCTCGACGATCATCAGCGGATTTGCTATCTGTCGTATGGTCTTATAATCTTTAATCATGCGTCCTCACCTCCTGCGATGACCGCATCGATCTCGCTCTTCATCTGCTCAAGTATCGAAGCGTACTCGGCCTTGTATGTATCGGGAGCCGCCATTTTTGCGCGGCCTATGCGCTCCTTTGCTCCGATTGCAAACAGCGCCTTCATATCTGCGCCCTTGCCGAGTGCATCTCGGCCGAGCGCATCGAAGGTGAGTATCATGCGCATAAGCTCAAACTGCTTATCATAGGACGAATATGCATCCTCATCGACGAATGCGTTCTGCTGCAGGAAGTCCTCGCGCAGCATCTTTGCCGTTTCCATCGTGAGTCTGTCGGCAGGGCTGAGCGCATCCTGACCGACGAGGCGGACGATCTCTTGAAGCTCGTTTTCCTCCTGAAGTATATGCATCGCCTTATCGCGGTTTATCATATACTCGGGTCCGAACTGTTCGTTATACCACTTTGCCAGAGTATCGACATACAGCGAATACGAGGTCAGCCAGTTTATCGCCGGGAAGTGGCGCGCGTATGCAAGGGATGAATCGAGCGCCCAGAAAACCTTGACGATACGCATCGTTGCCTGCGAAACAGGCTCGGAGGTATCGCCGCCCGGAGGCGAAACTGCGCCGATAGCGGTGACGGAGCCGCGTCTTTCGTCGGAACCGAGGCATTTGACAACGCCTGCGCGCTCGTAAAACTGCGCGATACGCGATGCAAGGTAGGCCGGGTAGCCTTCTTCGCCTGGCATTTCCTCAAGTCGGCCGGACATCTCGCGCAGAGCCTCCGCCCAACGCGAGGTGGAGTCTGCGAGAACCGCGACGTCATAGCCCATATCGCGGAAATACTCTGCAATGGTGATACCTGTGTAGATAGACGCCTCGCGCGCCGCAACGGGCATATCGGAGGTGTTTGCTATAAGAACAGTCCGCTTCATCAGAGGTTCGCCGTTTCTCGGGTCTGTAAGCTCCGGGAACTCCATGAGAACGTCTGTCATCTCATTGCCGCGCTCGCCGCAGCCGATGTAGATAACTATATCGACGTCCGACCACTTTGCAAGCTGGTGCTGAACGACGGTCTTGCCCGAGCCGAACGGGCCGGGGACTGCCGCCGTGCCGCCCTTTGCTATCGGGAAGAGCGTGTCGATTATTCTCTGTCCGGAGTTCATCGGGCGCGTAGGCATGCTCTTGGATGCATATGGTCTGCTTATACGAACAGGCCACTTCTGCATCAGGGTAAGCTCATGCTTTTCGCCTTTGTTATCCTCAAGCACGGCAACGGTCTCGGTTACGGTAAAGTCGCCGCCCTTGATGCTCAGAAGCTTGCCGCTCATGTTGGGCGGCACCATTATTTTGTGCAGAATGGCGCTGGTTTCCTGAACGGTGCCGATAACGTCGCCGCCTGTAAGCTCATCGCCCTCGTGCGCGGTCGGCGTGAATGTCCACTTTTTCTTGCGGTTGAGCGCCGGAACGTCGGTGCCGCGGCTTATGGTCGCGCCGGTCAGCTCGCGGATCTCCGGCAGTGGGCGCTGGATACCGTCGTAGATATTCTCCAGCATACCCGGTCCGAGCTCGACGGACATCGGCATGCCCGAGCTTTCAACCTCCGCGCCCGGTCCGAGGCCGGAGGTCTCCTCATAGACCTGGATCGACGCGCTGTCGCCCGTCATATTAAGTATCTCGCCTATAAGTCTGTCGGGACCGACACGCACAACGTCGGAAACGTTCGCGTCGCCCAATCCCTCTGCGACTACAAGCGGTCCTGAGACCTTTATTATAGTTCCGCTCATACAGATACCTTTCTTTCTTAATTATTCTCGAGGATGTTCGTGCCGATGGCACGCTCGACTGCGGCATTGAGAGCCGAAAGGCCCATGCCGAGGCTGCCTTCTCTGCCGGGGATGAGTATTATCGCCGGCTTCGGGCTGTCCTTAAATTTATCTATCTGGCTTTGAAGCTGGGCGGCGATATCCTCCTCGATGTAGATGATTGCAACGTCCTCCCTGTCATGGGTGAGCGTGCGAAGTATCACCTTTGCCTCAGTGCCGTCGGCGACCGGATATGCCTCCAGTCCCAGCGCGGTGAAGCCCATAACGGTGTCGCGCCGTCCGATTACAGCAATTTTAAGCATAAAGATCACGCAGCCTTTCCCGTATGGTCTCCGTCGGAAGTCCGGCGAGCATCCCGGTGAGTATCATGCGCAGCGCGGTGGTTTCACCCTCGACAGCGGCAAGATACGCAATGGCCGGCGCTTCGCCGTAGGAGACGAGCCTTGCACCCGTGAGATACGCTGTCACGGCATTGTCGCAGGCAAGCTCAAACTCGGTCATCGTTCCGCCCTTGACGGCGGCAGCTCCGAGAGCCGCGGCATTTTCCAAAAGTGTGTTCGCATATATCGACGCAAGCGTATCGCCCGAGCCAAAGGCTGCGAGGATGCGCCCTGTGTCAATGCCACCGCCCGGTATGAGCGCCGTTTTCAAGAACTCCGTATCCTTATTCATGCGCATCGTGCGCACAGCACTTCTAAGGTTTGCAGCGTCTATAAGCATCTGCGCATAGCCTTTGAGAAACGCGCTTCCGAGGTTTTTCGCCGCCGCGCAGATCTCGGCAAAATACGCTCTGTCGAGTATAAAATCGGCAAGCTGCGGATTTTGCGATCTTGCAAGTGCGCTTTTTGCCTCGACCATAGCGTCGGCGAGCACCGGCGGCAGGCCAAGATACTTCTCCTCGGCAAAGCTGCGCTTCAAGATCTCCGGGCTTACTCTTCCGGATGCGCTCATCAAATCCGAACGGTCGCGGCCGTCGGCCTCGGTTTTTATTACGATCTTAGCATTATGGTAATCATACCTCATGCGGAAGACCTCTACCGGCTCCGCGTTCGGCGAAAGCCGCGCAAGCTCTGCAAAAATCTCTGCTCTGTGCTCGGCAAGAGTCTCTTCGACCTGCTTTGCCGTAAAGCCCGACATATCCTTATATCCGCAGTCTGTGAGCATCTTTGCCGCCTCGTCAAAGCTCGGCGCGTCTATCATGCGCTCGGCCTTATCGCGCGTGAGCATCTTCGCTTCCCTTGCCCTGAGCATCGCGGAAAGATACAGATATTTTTCTCTGACGCACTTTTTATTTGACAATTCGTTCCCTCCCTTTTCGGGATATGCAGCGCCGGAGCATCATTCAAACAGAGCTGCCGCAACTTCGGTGGAAAGTCCGCTGCGGCGCTGGCGAATGAGCGCGTCGATGCTGCAATTTGTCTCTATGCCGCCGAAGCGGACTATAACTCCGCCGGAAATATCGGCAGTGTCCTCGCTCACGGTGAGCTTGCCGGGCGTTCCCTTTGCCGAAAGAAGCTCGTTTGCCGCTTTGCAGACGGATTTGCCGACCTCGGCCTTGTCACGCGCATTTAAGACTATCTCCTCCATGCCGCTGGCAGCTGCCTCGGCCGCCATACGCGCAAGAAACTGCGTGTATTTATCACGCGGCATATTGACTATCTCTTCGCGTGCTGCGTCAAACGCGGCAGATATCATCTCCTGCTTTACGGAAAGGACGCTCTTTTTTGCCTCCATCTCCGCAATGCGGCGGCTGCCGCTGAGGATATCCTCGCACTCGGCGTTGCCGGCCTGCATGAGCTTTTCATACTCCGAAAGCGCCGCCTTGAAGCTCTCGGCACGCTTTTCTTCGGCCTGCTTTGACGCGGCGTCGATTATTTTCTTTGCCTCCGCGTCGCCGTCGGCCCGGATATGTGCGATTATTTTTTCAGTGCCTTTCATGGTAAAGCCCTGCCTTTACGTTTTATTTCTTGATCAGATGTACAGCAGCATCATCATCGATGCGAGCAGGGACAGTATCGCGTAGAACTCAACGGTGATGCACAGGATCATGCCCTTTGCCCAGTGGTCGGGGTTCTTTGCAAGCAGATTGACCGACGCCGCCGCGACCTTGCCCTGGCCGATCGCGGAAACGAGGCCGCCGATGGCGATGGGCATGCATGCTGCGAAGTAGCGGCAGCCGTCAACGAACGAAAGGTTGAGCGCCGTGCCGTCGAGCAGACCCATATTCATGATCGCAACGAAGAAAACGACCAGGCCGTACAGTCCCTGAGTGCCGGGGATGACCTGAAGGATCATCGCCTTACCGAACTTGGAGGGATCTTCGGTGATGAGTCCTGCGCCGGCTTCACCGGCGATACCGGTGCCGACTGCCGAGCCTGCGCCTGCCATGCATGCGGCAAGGCCTGCGCCGAGAAGGCCTATTGCAAGGCCGGAGTGTGCAAACAGAAATTCCATTATTAATATCCTCCTATTTAGTCTTCCGCTATATCGTAATATTTTGTGCTTACTTCAAGTGGTTTGAACGCTCTGCCGCCGTCCTTATAGAACTTGCCGAAGTACTCAAGGCACTGAAGCCTCAAATCGTGTACATAGCAGCCCAAAAGGTTCAGGGCAAAGTTCAGGCTGTGTCCTATCAGGAACACGGGGATAAACAGCCACAGGCTGTTTGCTATGCCGCCGATGGTGTTGAAAACGGTTGCGATAACGCTTCCTGCGAGCATCAGCGCCATGATACGCGAATAAGAAAGAATGTCGCCGAACCAGCCCGTCACGGTGTTATACAGCGTTGAAAACAGGCTTGTGAGCTTGCCGAAGCCCTTTGCTCCGCGGCTTCCTCCGTAGAAGAGCATCACACAGCCGACCACTAAAACGACCGGCACTCCGCCGACCGAGCCGACGTTCAGTGCCATCATGACGGCTCCGATGAGGATGACCCACAGCGAGCCTTCCTCCCAGAATGCACTTGCCGCATCGCCCTTTTTGATCTTTTCGACAACGCTTATGACCATGCCGGTGTTCAGATGGATAAGGCCGAGCACCATTGCGCCGATGAGCACCGTCATAACGTCGGTCATCGGGCTGAACAGGCACCACAGCTCGCCCCATCCGTCGGGCTTGCCGAGGATCTTTCCGATCTGCGCGAGCGCATCGCCGAAAAATCCGCCGGTGAGTATGCCCATGATGAATGTCGAGATGCCCGAATACAAAAGCAGCTGGCAGAAGCTCAGACTGCCCTTGCGCGGATGCATCTTTTTCATTGCAACGACCGCCGCAAGGATCATGATAAGTCCATAGCCCATGTCCGCCATCATAAGTCCGTAGAACAAAATGAAAAACGGCGCCATCAGCGGATTTGGGTCAACTCCGTCGTATGACGGCAGGCTGTACATGTTCGTCACCATGTTCAGCGCGTTTGTTATCTTATTGTTGCGCAGCTGCACCGGAACCTCGGGATATTCCTCCGGCTCGGGATCGCAAAGCTCCCACGCGCAATCGAATTTTTCAAGACTCTCTTCAAGCTCGGGCACCTTGCGTGCAAGCACCCAGCCCTGGAGCGCGACCACGCTTTCCATGCCGTACAGCCGTCCCTCGGCCTCGGCATAAGCGACCTTGGTCTCCATTCTGTCGGCACACAGCTTCAGCTCCTGCCGGCATTCGGCCATGGCGCTTATCTCATCGATAAGCTCGCTTTTTTGCCGGTCAAGCTCCTCAAGCTCGGCTTTCAGCCGCTCTGTATTCTCCGCCGCCGTGCCTTCGGCATTGCCGAACGAGGCAATCGAGAAATTATGTACCCTCAGCGCATCAAGCGCCGCGGCAAGATCCTCCTTAAAGCATACGAGGGCGAGATACTGCTGCGCCTTATCCGCCGAAACGGGGATGATCTCCGCTTCCTCGGTGACATCCGCAAGGCTTTGGACGGCTTCTGCAAGCGGCACCGACGCAGGAACAAATCCCAAAGTAACGGTGCAGCGCTGCGTCCCCTGTCCGTCGAGCGGATAGTCCAGCGCAAGCCACGGCTTGAGCGAGTCCATTGCGCCTGCAAGGCGCGCACGCTCGGCATTACCGCGGCGCACCGCTTCGTCAACGGAAACTATCCTGCGCGCGGTCTCGATCGTGTCCGCAAGCGTTGAATCGTCAAGAATGGTGCCGACCTCGGTCTCCGGCTTTGCCGACAGAAGCTTGCTTTTTTGCGGCGCGTACTTATCAAGCAGCTCCACCGCCTGAACGAGCGTTGCACAGTCGGTCCTGCACTTTGTGATATCGCTGCCCTCTTTTGCAAGGTGCTGCCTCAGCTCGGGCGAAAGCTCGGAAAGCTCCGGCTCGGAGACTTCGATGCAGCCAAGCAGCATGAGCTTGCGCAGCAGTGCCTTTTTCTGATCGCGGACGGCCAGCAGCCTGAGCTTTTTCATTTTTTCAATGGCCATTACCCGTTCACGATCCTTTCCGCGATTAGTTTAGCCGCAGCCGCACAACGGCTTTCGGCCTTGGCACGAAGCACAGCTTTTTTGTTCTCCGCTTTCTGATAGATCTCCTGTGCTTCCTTATCAGCCTCTGCCTGTGCCTCGGCCCTGCGTGCGGCAAGCTCCTTGGCCGCCTTATCACGCGCCTGTTCGACATCCGTTTTGCCGGCAAGCTCTGCCTGCGCGACTATTCTTTTTGCTTCCGCCTGTGCCTCGGCAATGTCAAGGCGCACGCTCTCCTCCGCCGCGCTTATTCCGGCAATTTCATCAAATGCCATCAGCTCTCCTCCCTTCGTTAATTTTCTTAACACATATCCCACTATCGTGATATTGAATGTTTTTAATGTGTTAACAATACCAAAAAAGTGCTGTAATTTCAACGATTTTTGTGCGGTTTCATTGACAAACTTCAAACAATTTAAATAGTTAAATTATTACCCAGTGTTTCCGTTCCTTTGGTAATTGCCGAAATGCCTGATACAGCAGGGTCAAATGTTTGGCATAATGCCCGGAATTATTGTTTGTTAATTAACATACTAAGCGTTTATTCGCAATTTTGCAAGTATTTTTTTGCTTTTTCTCCATAAACAATTTGCTTTTTTCCAATAACCAATATGCATAGCAGTGTAAAATCTGTTGCTCGCAACGCATCAAAACGGTAAAATCTCCGTTTTTTCCTTGCCAAACGAGTATCGGCAATGTATAATTACTTGGTACATTTGCGGCAAATTCGTATACCAAGGAGGCTTCCTATGGCTAATAATTATAAAAGGCGCGCCGGCGACCGTGTTGACGGCAGACGGCTGCGCTCACTAAACGGCTTTTACAACTTCATTCCTTTTATAATGCCTACACGAAACGACGCACTCAACTACTATGAGGAATCGTTTGAGATCACCAATGCCGACCGCTGGTTCAGAAAGCAGCGCGTCGCTGGCTACAAGGGCATGGGCATGCTGCACCTGCTCATTGCGGCATATGTTCGCGCCTGCGCGTATCTGCCGGGACTCAACCGCTTCTGCGTCGGCAAGCGCATCTATGCGCGCGAGAATATCGAGATCGTCATGACCGTAAAACGCAGTCTGACCATCAATTCGAGCGAAACTACCATCAAGGTAACGTTC
>ENA-OZKI01000630-OZKI01000630.1-human-gut-metagenome-genome-assembly--contig:-NODE-630-length-10084-cov-7.726094_pt1 | contig 10084 bp, 8 predicted proteins | sample MGYA00244178_ERZ653754 | MGnify/ENA primary metagenome ERZ653754 (study PRJEB26926, sample SAMN06165253) | human gut metagenome | biome: ENVO:00009003; feature: ENVO:2100002; material: ENVO:00002003... | reverse complement strand
GCCGCCAGCCACGCCGGAAGCGCCGCAGGCACCCAGAGCGCTCATCACCGAAAGAAGGATGGCGGCGGGCAGGGACACCTGAATGCCCAGCGTATTGGCCGCAGCCAGCGTCATAATGGTAATGGTGATGGCGGCACCATCCATATTGATGGTAGCGCCCAGCGGGATGGAGACGGAATACATATCCTTATCCAGCCCCAGCTTTTCGCACAGATCCATATTGACCGGGATGTTGGCGGCAGAGCTGCGGGTGAAGAAGGCGGTCAGGCCGGATTCACGCAGGCAGCGGAGCACCAGCGGATACGGGTTGCAGTGCAGATACACAAAGATGATAAAGGGCGAGACGACCAGTGCCATAAAGAGCATAGTGCCCACCAGCAGGAGCAGCAGCCTGCCGTACTGGGTAAAGATGGACAGGCCGTTGCTGGACACGTTGGTGTACACAAGGCCCATGATGCCGAAGGGTGCCAGATTGATGATCCAGCGGACGATCTGGGAGACTGCATCCGCTGTGTTCGCCAGGAACAGCTTGGTGCTGTCCGCGCCGTACTTCTTCATGGCCAGACCGAACAGGCAGGCCCAGAACAGGATGCCGATGTAGTTGCCGTTCAGCAGGGCACTGACGGGGTTTGCCACAAAGTTGGTGAGCAGGGTGTTCATCACCTCGCCCAGACCCTGGGGCACCACCTCGGATTCTGCCGCCTCAGCCAGAACGATGGTCTGAGGGAACAGGAAGCTGGTCGCCGCCGCAATGGCGGCGGCCAGGAAGGTGGTGAGCATGTACAGCCAGATGACCGTGCCAAAGCGCCGGTCCAGCCTGGACGTGCCCTGCGCCAGCGCACTGGCCACGATAATGAACACCAGCACCGGGGCAATGCCCTTCAGGGCACCCACGAACAGGCTGCCGAACTCTTCCACCCAGCCCGCACCGGGCACCGCCAGTGCCAGCACCGCACCGACCACAAGGCCGATGACGATGCGCAGGATCAGGCTGGTGGCATTGTACCTTGCCGCAACCGCTTTCAACGTTTTCATAACTTTTCTACTCCCCTATCCAGATTGTGCGCCCGTTGCGCACAGTTTTCCCATTCCTCTACACGGAACAAGTACGATTATACGCCTCGCAGGCCAAAAAGTCAAAGATTTTGCCCGCTTTTTTTGTTTTTCATTTCAACATATACAGACACGAGCTTTTTTCACTGTCCGTATATGAAATACAGATTCACAAAAAGAGACCGCACCCCGTGTGTTTCGGGATGCGGTCTGTTCCTGTTTTAGTCGAGATAGGACACCTTGCCGGGCACAAAGCCCTGAATGCCCATGCCGGGCGCGTCGGAGACGGTGATGTTCTTTTCGTCGAACACGGCACCGCCGAGGATATGATCCTCGCTGCAGAGCACCGGGCCGTCGAGGTCGATCTTGGTGATGATCTTCTTGGCGCAGGCCAGCTCCACAGCGGCGTTGACCGAGATCTTCGCTTCCAGCATACAGCCGATCATGCACTCCACGCCGTACACCTCAGCGGCGGCGGCAATGCGCAGGGCATTGGTGATGCCGCCGCACTTCATCAGCTTGATGTTCACCAGGTCAGCCGCGCCGGTCTGCATGATCCGCAGGGCATCTGCCGGGCTGAACACGCTCTCGTCGGCCAGCACGGGCACATCGGCATGGCGGGTGACATACTGCATTCCCTCAAGGTCTGCGGCGGGCACGGGCTGCTCCACGAACTCAATGTCCAGCCCCTTCTCCTGCATCTGGTTCAGGATGCGGACCGCCTGCTTGGCGTTCCAGGCCTGATTGGCATCGATGCGGAGCTTGATGTCCCGGCCCACGGCCTGCCGCACCGCGGCAAGGCGGGCCACATCCAGCTCAGGGTCAATGCCGACCTTGACCTTCAGGCAGTCGTAGCCGCGCTGGACGGCGGTGCGGGCATCCCGGGCCATCTCCTCCGGCGGGTTGACACTGATGGTGATATCGGTCACGATGTTTTTGCGGGCACCGCCCAGCATCCGGTAAACAGGGGCGCTGTACTTCTGGCCCAGCAGATCCCACAGGGCCATGTCCACAGCGGCCTTGGCGCTGGTGTTGTGGACAAGCGCCTTCTGCACAGCGGCGGTCAGATCCTCAAATTCATCGAGGTCGCGGCCCAGCAGGGCAGGGGCGATATGATCCTGAATGGCACCGAGGATGGCCCCGGTGGTGTCGCCGGTGATGACACCGGTCGGGGGTGCTTCGCCGTAGCCCACTGCACCGGTATCGGTGTGGAGCTCCACGATAACATCCTCAACGCTGTTCACAGTGCGCAGTGCCGTTTTGAACGGCACCCGCAGCGGGGTGGAAATGCGGCCCAGCCGCACCTGTGTGATCTTCATAGTCCCGTCCTCCTTTTTATTCCAGCGACAGGTTTGCCAGCTTGACAATGGCGTTTGCAATGATCTGGGCGTTCTGCACCAGACGTTCCAGATCGAAGCATTCATCGGGCTGATGCTCTGTGACCGGGTCCCCCGCGAACAGGGGGCCAAAAGCCACCACATTGGGCAGCATCTTGGCGTAGGTGCCGCCACCGATGCACTTGGGCGGGGCATTGTCGCCGGTGGCATCCCGGTAAACCTCCAGCAGGGCGCTGACCAGCGGGGTCTCGGCAGGGTAGTAGAGCTTTTCCTTGTGCACCTGCCCATCCAGCGCCCAGCCTGCGGCCTCAAAGGCGGCCTGCACAGCGGGCTGGCAGTCTGCCCGTTCCATGGTCACAGGATAGCGGTAGTTCAGCTTGACCCACAGATGCTGCGCGTCGCCCTCCATCAGCCCCCAGTTGCAGCTCATGGGGCCGGAGAGCGCATCCTCCAGCCGGTGGCCCAGCAGGCGCTCGCCGTAGGGGTCGGTGCCCAGCTTCTCGGCCAGAAAGTGCACGGCCTGTTTGGCATCCCCCTCCAGCGGCAGCCGGTCGAGGTAGCACACCAGCCGCCCGATGGCGTTTTCGCCCTGCTCCGGGTGGCTGCCGTGGGCCGAAACGCCCACCGCTTCCACTTGATAGCCGCCGGGGATGGCTGTCACGGTGATGTGCTCCGCCTCCGGCAGGGCGGCCCCCGCCGGGGCGTTCAGCACAGCGCAGGCGTAGTCCGGCACCACATTGCCGGCCACGCCGCCCTGCACCCTGCTCAGCTGCCAGGCCCCGGTCTGGTGCAGCTGCACGGCATAACTCTCGTTCAGGATGCCCTTTTCGCCGTTGATGAGCGGATACTCGCCGTCCGGGGTAAAGCCCAGCACCGGGATCTCCCCGCCGTGGGCCTTGTAGTACAGCACGTCCCGGTCGTTGGTCTCCTCGTTCAGGCCGAACAGCAGCCGGACACGGCGGTTGAGCGGAATGCCCAGATCCCGGATGGCTTTCAGCGCGAACAGGCTGGCCACCACCGGGCCTTTGTCGTCAATGGCACCCCGGCCATACAGCCTGCCGCCCTCGATCTCGGCGGCGTAGGGCGGGTGATGCCAGCCCTCGCCCTCGGGCACCACGTCCAGATGCCCCAGCACCGCCACCATCTCGTCCCCGGTGCCGATCTCGCACCAGCCGATGTACCGATCCATGTCGGTGGTCTCAAAGCCCAGCTCATGGCAGAGGGCCAGCGCCTCGGCAAAGCAGGCATCCACCTCCTCGCCAAAGGGCTTGCCCGGCAGCGGGTCGGCCTCCACACTGCGCCTGCGCACCAGCCGCTGGAGCGCCGCCACCATCTGGGGCCGCAGCGCCGCCACGGCCTCGTTCAGTTTTTTGTCCATACGTTCCACCCCTTTTGTGATTCATTTCACAGCTTGTATTATAGAACGATTGCCCCCGCTCCACAAGCCCCCAGTTCCACGAAAAAACGCCCCCGCATACTTCATCAGAAGTATCCGGGAGCGCTCGGTTTCAATTGAAAATTGTCAAATCCTATGATATACTGTTTTTAATGCTGGTAACAGCAGGAAAAAAGGTGCTGTCTGCAATGCAGGTGGTCATGCTTCTCGCTCCTGGTGTGCTTACAACGCCGCGCAAGCGGCAACGTTGCTCCGGGAAACGGAACTTTTTTGATTTTGTACCCTTTCCCGGAGCCTTTCAGGCGAAGGGAGGGATGTCGAATGTCTCTGACAGAAGTTTGTGCTCTGTTGACGGTAGTGATCAGCCTGCTGGCGCTGCTTGTCACCGTTGCGAAAGCCGCATTTGATGCTGGCTGGAAGATTTCTCACGAGAAGAGCGATAAAAACAAAGAAGATTGACCGCCACAGTTCCCCAACTCAAACGGTCAATCTTTTTTGATCCACTAGAAACGGGAAGCTGACCAAACATTGCTCGTCAGCACCTTTTCTATTTGTAGTATAGTCAATTTTAAACGATTTGTCAAGGGATATCCACCACTGTCAGACTGCCGTCTTTTTTGTTCCACAAGCCCCAAGTTCAGTGGAAAAGGCTTGACCTCTAGCAGCAGGTACGTTATCATGTATATAAGAGGTGATGCACGATGACGACCACCAAGGATGGCAACGCTGTCCTGCTTCCCGAGGAAGATTACAGCGGCATTATGGAAACGCTTTATCTCGTCTCCGTGCCGGGAATGCGGGAAAAGCTCATGGCGGCCAAGGCCGAACCACTGGAAGATTGTGTTGACGAATCGGCTGTGGAATGGTAGCCATCAAGATTTTAAGCCTTTGGACACATTACGAAAGATGACCCGAAAACGGACTGTTTTGCAGTTCGTTTTTTTTTTTTTCAAATTTTTTTGAAAAAGGGTGAAAGGATTTCGCGCGGCGTGTATTTAAGGAAGTGAGAGCATCCATTTTTGCCGGAGCTCCACTTCCGGCCCAAAGAAAGTGAGGGACCCCTATGAAGAAACGACTACTCAGCCTTCTGGTGGCGCTGTGCATGGCGGTAACGCTCCTGCCTGTGTCGGCAATCACAGCGTGGGCGGAGGAAGGCGGCTCCACCTTGAAACCTTTACAAATTCAGTCTGGTTATCCGGTTCTCGATGATATAACTCCTACAACCAATTCTGATGGGCACGAAATTTATACCGGTAAGGACTGGAGCTATGATGCTACGGCTAAAGTTTTGACCATCGCCCCCGAAAACCCTACTACCTATGATTTGAAAGAGTGCGGAAACATCCGTCTGGATCCAAAGAGTATTTTATGTTCTGCCATCATAAGGAAAAACGCAGAGATTGTAAATGGTAAATTTTGGAACGCCGAAAATCCTGGTTCCAGTATTACCAATGATGGCACTATAACGAGTGGCGTTTACTCAATGCCCGTTATAAATCATGGTACAATTACCGGCGGCACGTTTAAATCTACCGTTACCAACAATGGCACCATAAAGGGCGGCATTTTTCATAAAAAACCAGAGGATGGCCAAGTCGCTGACGGCTATACCTTGAAAGTGAATTCCCAGCAGAATGGTAGCTATGAGAGTTTCGATACAGAAATCAGTTATTTCGGCAACAGCGGTTATGTCATTCCCAATTCCGACCATGATACCAGCATCACCATCTATATTTCTCTTAAAAACAGTCAAGCAGTATTATTTCCTATTGATGTTACATTCGGGGACTCAAACGACACACATTGTTTGTTTGAAGATTGGGCACCAAGTGCAAGATATTACGATGATGGTATGGGTTATTTTTCCGTCACTTTCACCGCACCACCTGCCACTGCGGCCACCGTTACCCTGAGCAAGCTGACCCGGCTGGTGATTGACGAAAACGGCTATCCCGTTGGCACCGAAGGCGGCACCCAGAATTACAGCGGCAACGGCTGGAAGTTTGAGAATGGCACACTGACGCTGGAAAGCGGCAGTTATGATTTCTCCGGTGAGGAAAACGCACTGTGCCCCCTGAACCCGGCTGTCCAGTTGAAGGTCAAATCCGGTGCAACGCTGACCGGCGGCGCGTTCAAAAACACGCCCACTGGTGAAGGTGCAGGCACATTCAAAAAAGTCACTCTGAACGGAACCGGTTCTATCACAGCGGTCAATGGCCTTGTGTCCGGCGACTGGGGCAACAAACTTTATGTAGTCCCGACAGGGGCCAATACCATTACCGCCAGTGAGCCTATCCGGGATATCAATCTCAATGCAATATATGGTGATGATGTTGCGAAGTTATATCCTAATCAAAGTGACCTTTACACCATTCTTCTCAATGTTGGATGGCTTGAATATCAGGGATATATCAAAGAGAACACAAATATCGTCCTCAACCAGGGAACTTATTCCACCCTTAAAATGGCTGATGATGGCACACCAATCACAACTGGCCTTGCACGCATATCTGATGGAAACTTTCATACCTACTTTGGCAACGGTTGGCATTCCCAGGCGTTAAGCGGCGACCCCGACAACGTATATCTGGAAAGCGGCAACTATAATTTCCTCTACACTGACCCTGTTAACAAGAAGGGCGAAAATTTGCGTTCCGTAAATTGCGGCATTGTTAACGAAGGCAGCATCATCGAAGATGGCATTTTCAATTCTCTGGTAGCAAATGGTTTGCCTGATGGCGATCCCACTAAAACGCATAAAATTGAGGGCGGCACATTTGCGGCCGGTCTGTATTATAACAACGGCGAGATAACCGGCGGTGCATTCAACGGAAAAGAGGACCGCATTTTCACCAATGAAACCGTGCTGAGTGGAAATTATCGCTCTGTTACCGTGAATGGTGGAGCCATCGTGAAGGTAAACGATACGTTTCCTCTTGTTTACGATAAGACCGCCTATGATTTGGTTCAGGGCACCGCATGGGATCTGTATTCCTACGCAGGCACCGTCCTCACCGTAAAAGCGGATGCAGATATTACAAATATCAACGGTCAAAAAATCGGCAAGGCATTCAGCAGCTACTACCTGAACGGTGAAACCAACAAAAAAGTGGTACGCTTTGTGATGCCCGACAGCGATGTGGAGTTGAACTCGACCAAAATCGTTGTTCCCGACCCGAAGCCCGAACCCAAACCCGAGCCCGAACCCGAAGCCCCCACCTACACCCTGACGGTGAAAGGCGGCACGTTCACCTACAACGGCGGCGAAGCCATGACCAGCGCCAGCGTGCCGGTGGATGCCGAGGTCAAGGTGACGCTGAACCAGAGCGCCGTGCCCGAGGGCATGGTGTTCGACCTGTGGGCCATGGATGAAGCCAGCCTGCTGGGCAACCCGGCGGTCGCCTACAACGAGGAGAGCTTTACCATCCCGGCGGGCAGCGTGGCCAAGGGCAGCACCGTGACCGTGGAGGCCCAGTACCGGGATGCCACCATCGAGAGCGAGCCCAGCATTCTGGGCACTGCCGCCATCATCGGCGTGGCCGGTGCAGGCACGGCGGTCATCGTGTGGCAGGGCTACCGCATCGGCATGGAGCTGTACGAGAAGTATTTCCAGCCCACGCCGGAAGAAACCGCGGCAGAGCAGCCCGCCCCGGAAGCTCCGGCAGCAGCTGCCGCTTCCTGAACGCAGGCGCACCCGCTCCCTTCCACGCCTGACAGAACCGCATAAAAACAGCGCCGCTCCATCGTTTCCGGTGGGGCGGCGCATTTTTGCGGTTCAATCCCGGCGCAAAGGCAGGGTAAGGGACATTTTCTGGTAGGCAATGCGGGGCGTGCCATCCTCCACATGGATGATGCCGCACTTGGTAAAGCCGTTTTCTTCCAGCAGGTGCTGCATGATCTTGTTGTCGGCGTGGGTGTCGGCCCGCAGGCTCTCGCAGTGCTCCAGGCACCAGGTGATCACAGCGGCGGCAACGCCGGGGTGCCTGCCCGCCGAAGCCAGCCGATGGATGGTGCCGTAGGGCAGGGTATCGTTCAGCCACTTGCCATCCTCGATCCGGGCATAGGTGGGGTCCGGGCCAAGGATAAAGGCAAACACGCCCTCCAGCTCGCCATTGACAAGGTAGAGGAACAGCCGGTTGGAATCAATGTCCTCTTCCAGCAGCTCCTGCGGCGGGAAATGATCTCCCCACTGGGTGGGGTTGCCGGAATCCGCCATCGCCTGCCGGGCGCGGGCATAAATTTTCAGGATCGCATCCAGATCTGCACGTCTTGCTCCACGAAACATCTTCATCCAACCTCTCTTCCGGCAGGCCGCTGCCCGCCCTGATCGTTCTGCTTTAATATAACACAAAACGGCCCTCTCCGTCAAAGCCTGCTGCAAAGGCGGAGAGGGTCGTTCACTGATGCACTTATGTGCGCTGGCTGCGTGCCCGGCGGTACTCCCGGGGGCTCTGGCCATACCGCTCATGGAACAGGCGGTAGAAGTAGCTGGTGTTCTCGTAGCCCACCTGGGTGATGATCTGCTGGATGTTCAGGTCGCTGCGGCGCAGCAGGCGGGCGGCGGTCTCCATCCGGTGCTTCTGCAGCAGCTCCTTATAGGTCTTTCCTGTCTGGGCCCGGACGCACTCGCTGACATACGCCAGCGAAACGCCGTAGCTGCGGGCCACATTGGAAAGGCTTGCTTCGCGGTAATTCTGGGTGATCTCCTGTAATGCCGCCTGGACCAGCGCTTCGCGGCTGACCGCCTCGCCGCGCGTTTCCAGCGGGAAATTCTTGGTCTGTACCATAGCGTTAAAACCCTCCGTTGCGGCAGCGGCGGGCGGGGACAGGGGGATGCCGGACACCCGCCGCAGCCAGTTCATCAGGCTTTCTGGGGAAGCCTTTCTGCCTATAATACGGGCGGGTCACAGAAATAATTGCAGGAAGCTCAAATTTTTACAGAAACAAAAGATCAGAACATATTTTTGTTATGATAACGCCCGCTGCGGACGAACTCCACCCACTCGGCCAGGTTCACGGCGTGGTCGCCGATGCGCTCCAGGTATTTGATGACCATGAGCAGATCCAGGGCGGCATCCACCTTGCCGGGGTCGGCGGCGATCTCCTGCGCCAGCGTATGTTTGATGGCGTTGAAATCGTAGTCCACCTCATCGTCGGCGGCAATGACCCTGAGGGCGGCCTGCTCGTCCTCAGCGGTCAGGGCATTCAGGGCATCCAGGATCATCTTGTGCGCCTTCTGGCCCATCTTGATGGCCTGGCTCACAGCAGGGTCACCCTCCTTGCGGACAGTGACCAGATGGGGGATGATCTCCGCGATATCGGAGGCATGGTCGCCGATGCGCTCCACATCCGTGACCACCTTCATGGCGGTGGAGATGCGGCGCAGGTCGCCTGCCACCGGCTGCTGGCGGAGCAGCAGGGTCATGCAGCGGTGCTCAATGTCCCGCTCCATGTTGTTGATGCGGCCATCGCCCTGCGCCACGGCGGCGGCAGCCTCGGCATCGGCGGTGCAGAGGGCTTCCATTGCAGCTTCCACGGCATCGGCAGCGCTCTGACCCATCTCGGTCAGGGCCGTTTTCAGGGCGGCAAGGTCGTTTTCATATTGTGTGCGGTTGCTCATTGCGTTTTTCTCCTTAGCCGAACCGGCCCGAAATGTAATCCTCGGTGCGCTTATCCTGCGGGGTGCTGAAGATCTGCGCCGTGGGGCCGGCTTCCACCAGCTCGCCCAGCAGGAAGAAGGCGGTGCGGTCGCTGATACGGGCTGCCTGCTGCATGTTATGGGTCACGATAACCACAGTGTAGTTCTTTTTCAGCTCGCTCATCAGCTCCTCCACCTTCATGGTGGAGCCGGGGTCCAGGGCGCTGGTGGGCTCATCCATCAGCAGGACTTCGGGCTTGACAGCCAGGGCGCGGGCAATGCACAGGCGCTGCTGCTGGCCGCCGGAAAGGCCCAGAGCGCTCTTTTTCAGGCGGTCCTTGACCTCGTTCCAGAGGGCGGCACCCTTCAGGGAGCTTTCCACCAGCTCGTCCAGCTCTGCCTTGTTGTGCACACCGTGCAGCCTGGGGCCGTAGGTGATGTTATCGTAGATGCTCATGGGGAAGGGGTTGGCCTTCTGGAACACCATGCCAACCCGGCGGCGCAGCTCAGTGGGCTGCATCTCGCGGGCAAAGATATCCTGTCCTTTCAGGCGGACATCCCCCTCGATGCGGATCCCGGGCACAAGGTCGTTCATCCGGTTCAGGGTCTTCAGGAAGGTGGACTTGCCGCAGCCGGAGGGGCCGATGAGGGCCGTGATCT
>ENA-OZKI01000626-OZKI01000626.1-human-gut-metagenome-genome-assembly--contig:-NODE-626-length-10095-cov-14.842530_pt1 | contig 10095 bp, 8 predicted proteins | sample MGYA00244178_ERZ653754 | MGnify/ENA primary metagenome ERZ653754 (study PRJEB26926, sample SAMN06165253) | human gut metagenome | biome: ENVO:00009003; feature: ENVO:2100002; material: ENVO:00002003... | reverse complement strand
ATGGATTATGGCATCCGAACAGAATCAACACAGCCAGTGCCGCAATATTTAACAGCATTCCCAATACCGGTGAAAACTGATTTGCTAAATGCGGACATACAGTCATAATTACAAAGAACAAAGCCAAAAGCATCGTAGATTGTCCGGTGTGGATCCCCAGATCCGCATTCCTAAACACCATGAGACATAATAAGACTACTACACCTACAATGCTGTTCTCATTTCCAAATAGGATGCTGAAAATACTAACAAAGAAAAAACAAAATGCCATTGTAACAGCTATCTTCACCAGATATACCCACATATGATATAATTTTTCTTTTAGTGTTTCACTCTTTTTCAACAGGTTTTTAGAACCTGCCTGATTTAACTGCAACTCCTGATAAAATGTCATATAAATCCTCCCATCTTCTAATTTATCTTAAAACTAGATAATCTCATCTTTCTGCTTTGGCAGCTCTATAACAAATCTGCATCCACCATATTCACGGTTTTCTGCTTTGATTGTTCCTCCGGCACTATCTACAATCCGTTTTACAAGTGCAAGACCTAGGCCATTTCCTTCTGCTTTATGAGATCCATCTACCTGATAGAACTTGTCAAATATTCTGGATTTTACATCATCCTCTATTCCTGGTCCTTCATCTTCCAGAATGAACTTAACAGAATCCTGTTCTTGTTTCAGAAACATCGTAATTGTCCCCTTTGAAGGGCTGAACTTAATCGCATTATCCAAAAGATTTATCCAGATATGCATAAAAAGTCCTTCATTCCCAGTATATTTAACTTCCTCCAATTCTACCTGAAAACCAATTTCTTTTTCTGTCCATTTTGTTTCCAATGAAAGAACTGCCTGGCGGATCTGTTCATCCAGACGATTATCGTCAATAAACGCACAAACTATTCGAACGCCTGCTACATCATTGAGATATGTCTGTATTCTCGTCTGAGTTGCTTTGTACATTGGACAGCTCCGGTTTGCGGGTATGCAGCCGCCGTTCGATTGATTCGTGTAGAAGCTGAGATACAAGAGCCATTAACGGAATAAAGAAAATCATGCCAAGGACACCGAACAGTTTACCGCCCAGCAAAACCGCCAACAACGTCCAGAACGGGGATAGCCCTACACTGTTTCCCACGACGTGCGGATAGATGAACTGATTTTCAACAAACTGAGTTGCCTGATAGACGATGAAGCATAGGAGCGCCTTGTTCGGAGCCGCCAATAAAGTAAATAAAATGCCGAAAGCGCAGGAGAGAAATCCTCCAATATAAGGAACGAATGCAAAGGCGGCAGTTAAAACGGCTGTTAGCCCCGCATATGGAATCCCTGCAACAGAAAGCGAAAGAAAGATCAATGTTCCAAGAATCATAACCTCGACACACTGACCAGAAAGAAACTTCGCATAGGTGTCATGTGCAAGTTTCGAAATATGGCAAATTCTATCTGCAACGGATTCCTTACAGTAGGCATACAGTGCCCGTTTGCTTTGACTGCTCAATTCACGCCATCCAATTAGCACATAGAATGTGATCACAAGTGAAATTGCAACATCAGCAATCGCAGATACCGTAGAGCCAGCAACATTGGCAACTGAGGAAATCACTGTGTTCATTTCGCTCGAAATGCTTTGCAGAATAGATTTCCAATCGAGCGCAGCAAAATGTGCCGACAGTTTCTCTGTGTCAATGCCGTATCTTTGCAATAAGCCGACCCAGTCAGGCCATTTTTCTTGAACAAGAGCAGCAATGCTTTTTACAGATGCAGTGAGCTGTGGAATCGCAATTACACACAGAAGAGCAATAATCGCAATAACACATATCAGCGTCAGTAACAGGCTTATCATGTCTATTTGCCGATCTGTAGCTTTAGTCAGCTTTCGTCGAAGCCTCTTTGCCAGTCCGCGCACGGGTACACTCAGAACAAAGGCCAGCAAAAGGCCTGATAAAATCGGAGCGAGCAAGCCAATACACGATTTTAGAAAGTTGGCAACATAGTTTAGATTGTTGAATGCCGCAAATAAGATCACACCAAACGTGATTAGTAGAAGCGGCTTTTTGTAGGATTTATCCATGATTACATCCTCGTAAGAAATCGGTTTGTTTTATTATTGGGGAGTATCTTATAGGCAATCCACCAACCAAAGAAACAGACTGGCAATGCAGCGAGAACATCCATGATAGAATGCTGTTTCATAAAAACGGTGGAGAGACTGATACACACGGCGATTGATGTAGCAGCGATTTTCCATCCGACGCTTTGGAGCGCCTTGCAATCCCATAACCCAAACATCGCGGCAACAGAGCCTATTACATGAAGTGAGGGGCAAACATTTGTATTGGTATCGAAACTATAGAATAATTCAATAAAGCGTGTAAGTAGATTATTGCGTACAAATGCTTCTGGCCGCAAATTTTGGCAGGTTGGAAAGAACAGGTAAATCAAAACCGTGATCGTATAGGTGACTATCACAAAATACATCATACGCCGAAATGCAGGTACATCGACGAAAAAAGTATAAACCAACGTACCGATTAGAAAGACAAACCAAAATAGATACGGAATCAACGCCCATTCACAAAATGGTATTATATCATCGAGTCCACAATAGACGGGATAGTAATTTCGTTGCGGTTGCAACCGCTCAAGAAACAAAAACAGCAAGCCGAAAATTGGCCAGTAAAGCAATAGCCTGACGTGAGAAAATTCAGGTGTATTAAGTTTATGGATGCGGAACTCACGGTAATTAACTTCCGGCTTTATATGATTACTTTGCATGACTGTATATCCATTCATAGATTTTATCGGCTGCCGTACATTCCGTCTGCGACCGCATTGCCGCGCGCATTTTAGAAAGAAGCACTGGGGCATTTAGCGTTTTTATTGTGGTGTCTGCGATTGCTTTTGGCGTATTGGCTGTGACGGCCATTCCATTACGCAGAAAAAAATTCAGATTATGTGTCTCGCAGCCAGCCACTGCATCGATAAGCACCATTGGTAACTCTGCCGCCATTGCCTCAGATGTACTTAGACCTCCGGGCTTTGTCAGGAATAGGTCTGAGGCTTGCATGAGCTGCGGCACATTATTGACGGTTCCCAGAACATGAACTTGAGAATACTTTTCTGTCCTTTTTTGGAGTTTTTTGCGTAAATCATCATTTGTGCCGCATACAACACTAAGTTCTTGTTCTGTTGTGAGGTAAGGGCAGAGATACGATATAATCTCCTCCATTGGACCGCAGCCCATGCTACCGCACATCATTAAAATATGCTGATGAGCAGGAGAGATTCCGGCGTTGGCTTTTCCTGCTTCTTGTGACACACGCTGGTAGAATTGCTGCCGCACAGGGATTCCACTGGCGATCAGCTTTTGAGGTTGAAGTCCACATTGTTCAAACTCACCTAACAGCGAAGTGGACGGAATGAAATACCAGTCCAGCGCAGAATCCGCTGTGCAGGGAGCGCAGGTATAGTCTGTAGAAATGTGGCTCGTTACAAGCTGTAAGCATGGGTGCTGTCGGCGCATTTCTGTCAACGCCAAGGCTGGGAATACATGAGTACAGATAATATTATCGTAGCCTGCAGAGCGGATGTATTGATACATCCGCTCTGCGCCGGAGGAAAGTAGCTTATAGATCGGCGTTCCCTCACAAAAAATATCTTCGTGAGATTCCGCACGCTGATACCCAGCATCAAAAAGCCTTGGAGCATGGCGGTAAATTCGGGTATGCCAATTAGAAATAAACGTGGATGCTTTTTCTGAAATAAACTGCAAAGAATCTGTAATATTGCAGATTTCTCCGCGAGAGTGGTAGGCTTCCTGAACTGCTTGCGCACAGGAGTTATGCCCTGCGCCAGTGTTGCAGCTTAGAATTAGTGTTTGCATTTGAATCTCCTATTTTTTCCTTTGCTGCATAGCAAACAGCTTTTGCAGGCGTGGGCGATTATAGCGCTGGACAACAATAAACGGCAAATTACCCAGCACAATGTAGATAATCGTTATACATACCCCGCCAACACCGGACCATATTTTCAGCAGTCCAAGACCGGCGATAGACAACAGAATATGTGTCCACTCTGCCACGCAAGTTTCTTCTATCATGCGCGGCAAGTTCTCATAGTTTTCCTTTGTCAGTTTCTTTTCCGGCATGATTTTAACGAATATGCGGCTCATATCGGGGATCTTTGCCTGCCATTTCCGAACATGAAGCCGCTTCCATAGTTTTTGCTCTGCCGGGTGGCAGACCCAAGGAAAACGATCGGCGTGAAACCAATGCTTCGGGATCAAGCGCCCCACTACAAAGGAGAGAACCCCTAACGCCGCGATATATAGCAGACACATAAGAAAATGCTTCATAAAAACCTCAACATAGCGGTGCGAAAATACGAAGGACACCATCTACGACCCAGCGGCGCGAATAATGTTTCATATCATAGGGCTTTACCTCTTTACATTTTGCCTGTGTAGCGATGAAATCGTCCTTTATTGCTGCAATAATACTGGAACGATAAAAGAACGAATTGTTTTCAAAGTGGAGAAAGAGACTGCGGTAGTCCAGATTGACAGTTCCTATCGTCGCAACTTTGTCGTCTGATACAAAGCTCTTTGCATGAACGAAGCCGGGAGTATACTCATAAATCTTGATGCCGCCAGTCAGCAACACCTGATAAAAGCTCCGAGACATACGGAAAATCAGCTTCTTATCAGGGATGCCGGGCATAATGATCCGCACGTCTACACCACGTTGAGCAGCGGAAATCATTGCATCCATCAAGTCATCGCCAAGCATAAGATACGGTGTAAAAAACCATGCGTAATCCGTGCTTTGAGAAAGCAAGTCAATAAAGAGCTGATTACTGGTAGCTTCATGGTTAAGGGGCGAATCGTAGTAACTAAGCACATAACCATCAAATGTGTGCGGCGGCGCAGGATACCTTTTGGGATATGTGGGCATTGCAAGCTGTCCTGCTTCTTTTTCCAGCGAAAATGCGTTCCAAAAGGTCAAGAACATATGGGTAAAATTTTTTACTGGCTCACCAGTAATCCGAAAGCCTGTGTCCTTCCAGTGTCCATAGGGATGTTCCAAATTGATATACCGATCTGATAAGTTGATACCTCCGCTATAAGCAACTTCGTTGTCAATAATCAGCATTTTGCGATGATCGCGATAGTTTGCAGTTCCTTTTAAGGCAAGGAAAGGATTAAAAGGAATACATGGAATGCCTTTCTTTTTCAGTTCACGGACATTACTGAAATTGAACGAAGAAATACTGCCAAGATCATCGTATATCACACGTACATCAACGCCCTGCTCCATTTTTACTTCCAGTTCGTTCACGATTGCGTCCCACATATGCCCCGGCTCAATAATGAAGTATTCTACGTAAATCGAGTTTCTTGCATTTTTCAAATCGGCAAGCATATCAGGGAACATATTATCGCCCAACGGATAGTAACGAACCTGCTCAACTGCACACATCGGATATTGCGTTTTTTCTTCCAGCCACCGCACTGTTTGCCCCATGCGTTTTTCGCCGTCAAAGGGCGCTTCTTTTATTGGAAGAGGCTGCGGATTGCAACTCTTTTGAACTTGCTGCAAGCGCCTTTTTAGAGGGCGGGCCGTCCGTTTATTTCCAAAGAGCAGATATAGTAACGCTCCTACCAAAGGTAGTGACAGAATAACCAGCAGCCAAAGCAATTTATAAGCGGTTTCATCTCTCTTTATAATAATAAATACCACCAAGAAAAACGCTGCAACGGAAAGCAGTGACACAATAATCGGTGCGTAAGGGGTCAGCCATTTCATCAACAGCAAAAGCCAGAGCGATTGTAAAGCCACCGCTGGAATAATTGTTAGAATGCGTCGAATGATTTTTCCCATATGTTTACCCCCCTCTATGTTATTTCTCCTCCGAAGATGCTTCCCAATCGCAAACTATTTGTGCCATTTCCTGTGGGGTTTCTTTATAGCCTCGTAATACCCACGCATTCATAAGCCCAAACAATCCATATGTAATAAATTGGATAAAGTAGTGCGTTTTGGCATCGGCATTAGCGACAATGGATGCCGCTTCTTGTAAATAGAAGTTTAGAATCACATATTGGCGATCAGCTGAGTAGAGCAGATCACAAATAGGACGAGTGGAAAGGCAAAATTCAAAAAACAGCCTGATGCCGTCATAACTACCAGTGGCGAAGTTGGTAGCACCGTGTTCGTCGGAAAAGCGCTTCCACAGACATGTGATTTTGAAAGACAGAACTTCATCTTTACTTTTGAAATAACGGAAATAAGTGGAGCGACCTACATCTGCCTTGGCAGTCATCTCCTCAATACTGATTTTTTCAATGGGTTTTTCTTTCATTAGTTCCAGCAACGCTGTACCCATACATTCTTTCAGATAGTCTGTTGTAGCCGTTGTCCTTCGCATAAGAAACGTCTCCTTTAATTGCGTATCATTGAAACAAGGATTGTCATTTGTTCCACTTTCGCTCGGACTATTGACAACGCCTGCTTCTGTGATATTCATAGCATCTATGATACTATCGTTTCATTTATACTATCATTTGCTATTTGCCCTGTCAAGCTAAAATGCGAGTACGACGAGCAGAAAGGAAAACTATGGGTACGATTTTTTCCCGTGTAAAACTCAGCGGAAAGCATGTGGCCGCCCTCTTGGCGCTGATGCTGCTCTCCGCTGTGACAGCCATGCTGCTGCCTACTGCCCTGGCCAGTATGATTGACATCGGAGTGGCCGGAGAAAACCGAAACACCATCCTAATCATTGCGGCGGTGATGGCAACCCTGGCCATTCTGGGCTGTCTTTTCAACATGGCAGCCACGGTGCTGTCCGCCAAGGTGTCCACTAAATTTGCCGCTGATTTGCGGCGTGAGATATTCCATCAGGTGCAAGATTTTTCCGCCGCTGAAATGGAGCGGTTTGGCACCGCTAGTCTAGTGACCCGCAGTACCTCCGATGTGACCAACATCCAAATGTTTCTCTCATTGCTGTTGCGGCTGGGGGTGACTGCACCGCTGATGGCGGTGGCTGGGCTGGTACTCTCTTCTCTGACCGGCGGCGAACTCAGTTCCGTGCTGAGCTTGGCCATTCCCGCCCTCATCATTGGCGTAGGTGTCATTCTGATTTTTGTTTCCCGCTACTCGGTGACCCTGCGGCAGCGGATTGACCGACTGAACAAGATCTTTCTGGAAACACTGGAGGGGGTACGGGTGATTCGGGCTTTCAATCGGCAAGGGAAAGAAATGGAAAGGTTTTCCCAAGCCAATGGAGAACTGGCCTCCATGACCATTCTCTCTGGGCGGGTTACCGCACTGCTGATGCCGGTGATTCAGGCGATCTTTGGTGTGACTACAGCAGCGGTCATGGGCATGGGTTCCTGGTATGTGTCCGCCGGGGAGATGGCAGTGGGTGACCTGGTGGCCAACAGCCAGTATATCAGCATGATCCTTGCCGCTATCATGATGCTGGCATTGGTCATTATGCTCTTTCCTGTGTCCTATGCCTGCGCTAAGCGCATCGCAGAAGTGCTGAATACCGAGAGTTCCATCAAGGACGGCAGATACAGTGCCGCCTTGCGCAAAGGCCGCGCCTGTGTGGCCTTTGACCATGTGACCTTTACCTATCCTGGGGCGGACGAACCAGTGTTGAAGGATGTTAGCTTCGAGTGCCGGGCCGGGGAGGTCACCGCCATTATCGGGCGCACCGGTTGCGGCAAGTCCAGCATCCTCAAGTTGATCCCGCGGCTTTACGACGCCACGGTAGGCCATGTCTATGTGGACGATATGAATGTAAAACAATATAAATTGAACGAGCTGCGGGATCTGATCGGCTATATCCCCCAGAAGAATGTACTCTTTTCCGGAGACGTGGCCTCCAACCTGCGCTTTGGAGATCAGGACAGCAGTGAGGAACAGTGGCGGCAAGCGGCCTACATCGCCTGCGCCGACGAGTTCATCGAACAGAAGCCGGACGGCTACCACGCCGAAATCGCTCAAGGCGGCACCAATTTGTCCGGCGGCCAGCGCCAACGCATGGCTATTGCTCGGGCTGTCGTAAAAAAACCAGAAATCTACCTGTTTGATGACAGCTTTTCCGCCTTGGATGTGAAAACAGATAAAACACTCCGCATGCGCCTGCGGGAGAGCATGGGGGATTCCACCATGCTCATTGTGGCTCAGCGGGTGGGTTCTATCCTGGATGCTGACCGTATCTTGGTGATGGAGGACGGACAGATCGTGGGGAGAGGCAAGCACCGGGAACTGCTACATACATGTCCGCTCTACCGGGAGATTGCTGAATTGCAGCTGGGAGAGGAGGAAGTGAAACATGAACTGGAATGCGTTTAAACGGCTGTTCCACTATCTGAGACGGTACAAGCTCCGCCTGATTCTAGTGATGATCGCCGCTGTCCTGAGTACCCTGTTTACCGTTTTGACCCCAGCGGTGACGGGCGGCATCACCTCGGAACTGTACGATGGCGTGGCAAGCGGCTCCTTCGACTGGGAAACGATCGTCTGGCTGCTCGTGACGCTGATAGCCCTTTATCTTGTGGCCCAGCTTTTCGCCATTCTCCAAAGCTTCAGCATGACTAAGCTGACCGCCTGCGTTATGGAGACTCTGCGGGGTGATATTGACCGGAAGATGCACCACCTGAAGCTGGACTATTACGACTCTCATACCCAGGGTGAAATCCTCAGCACCATCACCAACGATGTGGACACGGTGAACAACGCCCTGAGCCAGAACCTGACCCAAATCGTCACCCAGGTGGTCACCGCTGTGGGTATCCTGGTGATGATGTTCACAACCAGTCCTATACTGGCGGCCATCGCAGTGGTTATGGTGCCGGTGTCTCTACTGGCCTCTCTAGGCGTTATGAAAACGGGAGCCATACACTACGCCCGGCAGCAGGAACTCCTGGGACAGCTCAACGGCTACATCGAGGAGGTGTACCAAGGGCAGGAGCTGGTGTCGGTGTTCAACTACACGGATCGAGCAAAAGAGGAGTTTGATCGAATCAATGGGGAACTCCAGCGTACCGCTCAGAGTGCCGAGATTGCATCTGGTAAGGTCACTCCAATCACCGACCTGGTAAATAACCTTGGCTACGCTGTCAGCGCCCTGCTGGGATGTCTGTCCGTATTGCGTGGTGAGATGCGGATCGGCGACGTGCAAGCCATGCTCCAGTATACCAAGCAGTTCTCCCAGCCCTTCACCAGCATTGCGGGGATGGCGGGCAGTTTCAGCGCAGCGTCCGCTGCCGCAGGGCGCATTTTCGCTCTGCTGGATGCCTCGGAAGAGACACCAGACCCTGTTCCCGGACTGATGCCTCAGGTCAGCACGGGCGCGGTGGAATTTCGCCATGTGTCCTTCGGTTACTCCCCGGAGCACCAGCTGATGCATGATGTGAACATCACGGTGAAGTCCGGTCAGAAAGTGGCCATCGTGGGCCCCACCGGGGCTGGCAAAACCACCCTCATCAATCTGCTCATGCGGTTCTACGATGTGGACGGCGGTAGTATTTTAGTGGACGGGGTAGACACCAAGGAAATGACCCGTCACGAGCTACGGGATCGCTTTGGCATGGTGCTCCAGGATGCCTGGCTCTTTGAAGGCAGCATCCGGGACAACATAGCTTACGCGCAGGACAATCTGCCGGAGGAAAAAATCATCGCCGCCGCACGATCCGCCAGCGTGGACAGCTTCATCAAGACCCTGCCAGGCGGTTATGATTTTGAACTTTCCACAGGGGCGGAAAATATCTCACAAGGTCAACGCCAACTGCTGACCATCGCCCGAGCGATGGCGTCTGACCCGGAAATCATGATCTTGGACGAGGCCACCAGCAACGTGGACACGCATACGGAGCAGCTTATCCAAAAAGCACTTGCAAAATTGATGCACGGACGTACTTCTTTTGTGATTGCCCATCGGCTTTCTACGATTCGGGATGCTGACATGATCCTTTACATGGAACATGGTGATATTCTTGAGCATGGCAGCCACGAAGAGTTAATGGCACAACATGGAAAATACGAAGCATTGTATATGAGTCAGTTTGCACAGTAATATTA
>ENA-OZKI01000624-OZKI01000624.1-human-gut-metagenome-genome-assembly--contig:-NODE-624-length-10107-cov-7.287604_pt1 | contig 10107 bp, 9 predicted proteins | sample MGYA00244178_ERZ653754 | MGnify/ENA primary metagenome ERZ653754 (study PRJEB26926, sample SAMN06165253) | human gut metagenome | biome: ENVO:00009003; feature: ENVO:2100002; material: ENVO:00002003... | reverse complement strand
CCTATTAAGTCGTCGGCAGCGTCAGATGTGTATAAGAGACAGGAGCACATTATAGCGGGTGCGCTCGGCGCGGATGGCGGCTTCGTACAGGGCGTAAAGCTCTTCCAGCTTCTTCCACATTGCCGCTTCGTCCACGCCGCCCAGCAGGTTCTTGCGGAATTTCACCGTCCGGAACCACTGGATGATTGCTTCCTGCTCCGGGCTGATACAGCTTTCCTCTGCACCGGCCAGCCGCTGGGGCGCTTTCTTCTTCGCCATGCGGTCAGCCCCCTTTAGTCATCTTCCTTACGGTGCTTGCGCAGCATCAACAAGGCAACGCCGCCAGCCACCACAGCAAGGATGACAATGTAAGGCAGGGTGTCGAGGAGGACACCAAGGTCAGGTTGCAGGGTGCAATTATTGGTAAAGGCAATCGTCTTAGCGTCCGTACCAATCGTCACACTTGCTTCTCGCCTATTCTCAGGTGTTCCGGAATCAACCACATAGCTGGTCTCGTACTTTTCGCCTGAATAATTATCCTCTACAACCTTGTATTGGCCGCTCGGTAGATTCTTGAAGATAATCGAAGCTCCGTCTTTCAGCGTAAACTGACCATTACCTTTCCATTCAACCTTTGCACGATCTGCTTCACTAATCTCAATATTGGTATCAGTGATATTTGCCGCTGTGCCATCAGCTTTGGTAATTGTAAAGGTAAAGGCTTTGTTGGTGTCGCCAAGTTTGCCGGTAACGGTTTTGGAGACGGTCAGGTTTGCAGAAGCAGGCACATACTTTGCGTAGAAAGTTGTATCTTCTTTAATGGTATCTTCATCAAAATCAAACTTGCTACCTTCCGTGCAGTCCTGATTTGTATACCAACCATCAAAGGTGTAAACTGTACCATCTGGGGTTGTTTTAGTTTTCGGGCAGGTTGCTTCAGTCTGACCTTCACCAATAACATCCGGGCGGGCAATCGCTTTCAGCGAAATCGAAGTACTCCCTTCTGGGACAGTAAATGCTCCGCCATAATCACGCACTAGAGCAAAGGTATCTTTACCCACATCCTGAACCATAAACTTGACGTTGATGTGCGTTGTATCATGGAGCACTATCAAACCATCCAGATGGTACGTCATTTTTTTATCACTGACCGACGAAATCGGAGATTTATATATGCCCTTCGTGTATGTGGGTTTATAGTTCTCTTCACCCGTCCAGTCTCCATCCTCGCCGTTTTTGCCAGTATTGGCTCCACCCACAGCAACGACCTCGTACCATTCAATTGTGTATGTGCCTACAGTATCCGCTTTCGTTGGGTCCTTCTCAATTTCCTTTTGGATTTCTTTAGGGAGTGATTCGTAATAGTAATCCTTGTATTGGCCATTCTGTTTAATTGGAATCACAGGAAACTGTCCGGAATTAACTATAATTTCAGTTCCCAACTTCGTATCAATGGCAGCCGTGTCATAAATTGACGTACGTACACTGTAGCTACTCGGAGCATTTACATTCGAAATCGTACCAACGGCCATGCCGTTCCACGCTTTATTTTCAACTTTATTACCATAGTAACTACCCGAATAGCCCAAAACCTGCGTGTAAACATAAAGATAGTAAGGAGATGTCGGATTATCGCTCTTCACAACTGTAATCTCCAGCTCATCGCCGTTACCTTCCGGATCTTTGCTCTTAGGGTCACCATAACGGTGAGCAACCGTCACCTTACCCTCTTGCGTAACCTTTATCCGTACTGTTTTGTAGGTATCTCCTGTACCTTTTATCTGATTAACTTCTTTATTTTTACTGTTTATAAATACCGCATTACCGTTAGTCTTGTCCGGATTAAGTCTCCATGTGTGATTGTAGTTTGTTTTTCCGTTTTTGGCCCGCAGTGTAATCGTTGCACCAACCGGAACTTTTGTATCGCCCTGAATGCCGCTGATGCTACTGATCGTAGCAATTCCATCATTCACATTCGGATACTCAACGCCATCGATCTCAATGCTGACGATCTCAATGCCGTCATCATCGAAGTCTTCACTTTCCTGATCCGGGTATTCCAGCGCAAGCACAAAGGGGCTGAAGCTGGAGGTTTCAAAGGTCAGGGTGCCATTCTGATAAGAAAGGACATCCAGTGTCTCCACGCTGCCGTCATCTTTCCAGTGGAGCACCTTCAGTGCATCGGCAGTGAGCGCTCCCGCTTCTTCCATTTCCGCAATATTCGGCAGTTTATTCAGATCGGAAACGGTAACGGTGGCCTTTTGGCCATTGGCAGGCTGCACCTTTTCGCCCTTGGCGTTCTTGGGGGAGATCTTCAGGCCCAGAATGGGCATCATTTCCCCAAAGCTGTCCTCGTGGCTCTCATAGAAGCGCTCCATATCATCATCACCCATGTGGATGACGCTGAGGCTATGGGCGGCAGAGGGCAGGTTTTTCACTTCCACCGGCAGGGTTGTGGTTTTCGGGTTACCTTCCTCGTCCTCGTAGGAAGCAGCGGCCTTGGCAGTCAGATCCACAGGCACGGGGTTCTTGTCCACCAGATCCTCGTGATCCACGTCCTCTTCCTCATCGGAGCCCACGGTACCGTCCTTCCATGCGGCGTAGACGTTCACGGTGGTGGTCTTGTCGTCCAGAGTGTTGCTGGTGGGGTCGGTGAGGTTCAGGCGCACCCGGTTACCAAACTCGTCCAGCGTGTACCAGTAGTCAAACTGCCGCAGTTCGCCCTTGGGGTCCCGGTTGGAGGAGGGGTTCTCGATGTAGCTGCTGTAATCCGCAATGGTCTCTGCCCGGGGCACAGCCTGAATGAAGTACAGGTTCCACAGAACCTCACCGTTCCGGGCCAGATACTCGCTCTCCGTCATATTGTTGATCTGTGCCTGAGCGGTAATGTCCTGCAGGTCAAGGGTGTTCAGCTCCCTCAGCCAGAAGCGGTAGACCACCATATCCTGCAGCTTTTTGATCTCATCGCCGGAAACGACCACTTTGTCATCAGGCTTTTCCACCACGTCGTCCTCGCCGGACCACTGGGTCTCGGTGCTGGAGCTGGTGTCGGTACTGGTGCTGGTGCTGGTGCCGTAGTCAATAACGGTGCCCCACTCCGAATCCGTAACGGTGGGGCCGCCGTCGAGGTTGTCCTCGCCGCCCTCTACGGGCCGGGAGGCTTCCTCCTCGCCGAAACCGGCAGCTTCGCTGTCATCGTACACTTCGCGCGGCTCACCGTCGTCCACGGCAGGGAAATCGTCGCCGAAACCGGCAGCTTCCTCCTCGCTGGTTCCGGGGAGTTCTTTCTCAACCTGAAGATCGCTCAGACCCTCCGTTGCAAACACCGGCACAAGGCAGGTGCAGATGACCGCAAGCGCCAGACAAAGCGCAAAAACGCGCTTCACCAGCCTATCTTTTTTTCCGTGATGATTTTTCCGCACAGTGGAGCCCTCCCTGCATCATAGTATTTTTGGCAAAACCGGAGGAAAAGATATCCAACTTTTGTCGGTTTTCTTTCCCTTGGCAGGTTATTTTTACCAGACACATCATTATCGTAATTATAGCATGTATATCCAGTATTTTCAATAGTGAAATTTTATTTTCCCTTCCCCTTTTCAGACAAAATATTCTGCGATATACAGCACGTTATGAACCGCCGTAATATCATTGCTGGGAGTAGAACAGTCCGACTTATCCGCACGCCCGCCGCATTGATATATCACGCAGTTTTGTGTTGTATCTTCGCAGTTTCACTCTCTATAATACATGAAACGCAGATTCCTTTCACTTTTTTCGAGATTTTTTGAAAAAGTTTTTGGAGCCCTCTCAGTCTCGCTAAGCTCGACAGCGGGGGTTAAACCTCTCAGTCACGGGCTTCGCCGTGACAGCTCCCCTAGTAGGGGAGCCCTTGGCAGGCCGTCGCGTTTTCGGGGTCTGGCGCTTCGCTCCTGTTTGCCCTGCTGACGCAACGTTATTTCTGCCTTGCGGCAGACGATGCCCTTGGAGCGCCAGCGATCAGATTGAAAAATGAATCTCATGCCAAGGCCTCCCCTACTAGGGGAGGTGGCATCGAGCGTCAGCGATGATGACGGAGAGGTTCAGCCCCCAGCAGCCGCTCCCGGTGGTAAACCTCTCAGTCACGGGCTTCGCCGTGACAGCTCCCCTAGTAGGGGAGCCCTTGGCAGGCCGTCGCGTTTTCGGGGTCTGGCGCTTCGCTCCTTTTGGCAGTGCTGGCGTAATGTTCGCCTCTGCGGCAGAAGTCGGTCTTGGAGCCGATAGGCGAAAAGATCGAAAAAAGCGCCCCCATCACTCAAAGGAGCAATGGGGGCGCTTTGGCCTATTACAATGGGTTCCGCTTACTCAGCCTTGGGGGCTTCGGGAGCCTTTGCCTCCTCAGCCTTTGCGGCGGGCTCTGCCGGAGCGGCAGGAGCGGCAGCGGGCTTCGGAGCCTGCTTCACCACGGGCTTGGGGGGATTCGGGTCGTCCTTCAGCGGGAAGAGGATGATGTGCTTGGGGCACTTCTGGGCGCACATGCCGCAGCCTTTGCACTTGTCGTAGTCCACACGGGCCACGCCGTCCACAACGTGGATGGCATCGAACTTACAGGTGCGCTCGCACATGCCGCAGGCAATGCAGGAGGTGGTGCACAGCTTGTTTGCCACAGCACCCTTATCCTGATTGGAGCACATGACCACGGGCTTGCGGGGGCCGCCTGCGTCGATCATAATGACGTGCTTGGGGCAGATGTTGGCGCAGGCACCACAGCCGGTGCACTTGTCCTTGTCCACCTTGGCCACGCCGTCCACAATGTGGATGGCATCGAACTTACACACCTTGGTGCAGTCGCCCAGGCCGATGCAGGCAAAGGTACAGGTCTTGGGGCCGCCGTACAGGGTCGCAGCAGCGGCACAGGTCTGGATGCCCTTGTACTCGTAGCTGGGCTTGCAGTGCTCGGAGTTGCCCTGGCACTGGACCACAGCCTTCTTCTCCACAGCGCTTGCCTCGCCGCCCATGATCTTGGCAATGGCGGCAGCAGCCTTGGGGCCGCCGGGGGCGCACTTGTCGCAGGGAACGCCGTCCATAACAACGGCCTTTGCGTAGTCGGCACAGCCGGCGTAGCCGCAGCCGCCGCAGTTTGCACCGGCCAGGCAGGCAGAAACTTCTTCAATACGGGGGTCTTCCTCAACCGCCATGAACTTTGCGGCCAGCACCAGAACAACGGCACCGATCGCGCCCACGATGGTACAGAGGATCACAGCAGATACAATATTCATAATCCTGTTCCTCCCTTACAGCGTCACGTTGAACAGGTTTTCGACGAGACCGCCGAAGCCCATAAAGGACAGGCTGGTGATGGCTGCTGCGATCAGGGTGATGGGCAGGCCCTTGAAGGGTGCCGGGGGATCGCAGGCTTCCACACGCTTGCGCACGCCGCTGAACATGACCATGGCCAGCATAAAGCCGACACCTGCACCCACGGCACAGACCAGAGCCTCAATGTAGGCAGCGGCAAAGCCAAGGGTAGCAACATCTGCGCCGTAGTCGTCCACGACCAGAATGGTCACGGCCAGCACGCAGCAGTTGGTGGTGATCAGGGGCAGGTAAACGCCCAGAGAATTGTACAGTGCAACAACATACTTCTTCAGGAAGATCTCGATGAACTGCACCAGCACTGCAATGACCAGGATGAACACGATGGTCTGCAGGTAGCCCAGGTCAGCGGGGTTCAAAATGAAGATCTGGATGGGGAAGGTGACAGCCGTTGCCACCAGCATAACAAAGATAACAGCGCCGGACATACCAATGGAGGAATCCAGCTTCTTGGAAACGCCCAGGAACGGGCAGATACCGTAGAACTTCACCAGCACGTAGTTGTTCACCAGGATCATGCTGAAGAAGATCGCAGCAAGTTTGACTAACATCTTATTCTGCCTCCTTCTTCAGGTTGTCGAGGTCGCAGCAGCTCTTGCGCTCGATGCGGGCATCCAGCTTGCCTTCCAGCCAGACGCAGCCGGCCATCAGCACGCCGTAGCAGAAGAATGCGCCGGGAGCCTGGGTCATAATGCTCATCTTGGCCATGCTCTCGGGCAGGACCTGGAAGCCCAGCCAGGTGCCGCTGCCCAGGATCTCACGGATGGAGGCCATCAGCACCACGGTGAGGGTGTAGCCGATGCCCATGCCGATGCCGTCCAGTGCGGAATCCACCACATTGTTCTTGCAGGCAAACATCTCGGCACGGCCCAAAATGATGCAGTTGACAACGATCAGGGGCAGGAACACGCCCAGTGCAGTGTACAGGCTGTCCATGTAGGCGTGCATCACCATCTGAACGATGGTCACGAAGCCTGCAATGATGACGATGTAGCAGGGCAGATGGACTTTAGCGGGGATCACGTTGCGCAGCAGCGAGATCAGGATGTTGGAGCACACCAGCACGAAGGTGAAGGCTGCGCCCATGCCCAGCGCGCTGGAAACTGCCGTGGTAACAGCCAGGCAGGAGCAGGTGCCCAGAACCAGACGCAGAACGGGGTTTTCTTTGATGATGCCGTTGGTAAGGATGCTTACCTTGGACTTGTTTTCGCTTGCCATTTCTTACCAACCTCCTTTATGCCAACTCGTTGTAGCAGTTGATGCAATCGTTGATGGCGGCAAACAGAGCCTTAGAGGAAATGGTTGCGCCGCTGTATGCGTCGTAGCCCTGGCCCAGGGTGATGTTCTGGGTGCCATCCATGCCATCGAACTGAGCAAGGAAGCTGTCGGTGGCAACGTTGCTGCCGATGCCCTTGGTCTGGGTAGAAGCGTCCACCCAGATGCCGGTGACAGTGCCGTTGGTGTCGAAGCCGATGATGACGGACAGGATGCCGCCGTCAAAGCCCTTTTCCTCAGCCTTGATGGCCAGGGAGCCGTCGGTGGCCTTTACAGCACCGGTGATGTTCTCGGTGGTGTAGTCGGTCACTTCCTCCAGATCGGAGGCGCTGGAAACGGTGGGCATCACGTCCACATAGGCAGCCAGCGTTGCGGCCTTCTGGTTATCCTCAATGATGGGAGCCGTAAAGGAGTTGACCATGGCCAGCAGCAGGCTGACGATCAGTGCGATCACGCTCAGCACAACAACAGGCTTTACACTGGTCTCCCAGGAAGAATTCTTATTCATTTGCCAGCACCCTCCTTTGCTTTCTTTGCAGGCTTAACATAGCCGTAAGGAGTCTGACGGGTCCAATCGTTGATAAAGGGGACCCACAGGTTCATAAACAGCAGCGCGAAGGAAACGCCCTCGGCATAGCTGCCCCACTGACGGATGGCGAAGGTGACGATGCCCAGACACAGGCCGTAGATCAGCTTGCCCTTCAGGGTAAAGGGGCTGGTGACATAGTCCGTTGCCATGAACACAGCACCGAACATCAGGCCGCCGGACAGGATGCCGACCAGTGCGCCGTGCAGGCTGCCGGTGGAGATCAGGTAGAAGATAAACATGCTGCCGATGTAAGAAGCGGGGATGGCGATGCTGATGGTCTTGGTGGCCACCATATAAATCAGGCCCAGCAGGATAGCCAGAGCGCAGGTCTCGCCCAGAACACCGCCGTGCACGCCCATGAACAGATCCAGCAGACTCAGCTTGCTGGTGTCAGCCACAGCCAGCGGGGTAGCGCTGGACAGCTGGTCAACCGCTGCATCGGGGAACACCCAATTGTTCATGGAACCGGCAAAGCTGATGAACAGCACGATACGGCCGACCAGTGCAGGGTTTGCAAAGTTCATGCCAATGCCGCCGAACAGCTGCTTGACCACAATGATGGCAACCAGGTCGCCGATGATGAGCTGGCCGATGGGCATGCCCACGGGCACGTTCATGGCCAGAATGATGCCGGTGACCACAGCGGACAGGTCGCTGATGGGGTTTGCCTTCTTCAGCAGCTTGCAGTACAGCCACTCAAAGGCCACACATGCCACAACGGACACTGCGGTGACCAGCAGGGCACGCGCACCAAAGATGATTGCAGAGGCCACCACACAGGGGCACAGGGCAACGATCACGTTGGCCATCAGGCTCTGGGTCGTTTCCTCACTGCGCAGGTGCGGGGAGGCCGAAACAATAAGCTTCGTATCCATTACTTATTGCCTCCTTTTTTGATTTCACCAAGGTAGAACGCCTTTGCCAGGCCCATCATCTGGGTGCAGGGGCGCTTTGCCGGGCAGACAAAGGTGCAGGAGCCGCAGTTGAAGCAGTAATCAACATGCAGCTTGCCCAGCTCCTGAACGTCGCGGGCAGCGTAAGCCTGGTTGACCTCCACGGGCTCCAGACCCATGGGGCAGTACTCCACGCAGCGGCCGCAGCGGATGCAGGGGTTGACCTGCGGGGGCTCTGCAGCAGCGGCGCTGAGCATGATCAGGCCGGAGGTGGTCTTGGTGGTGGGGTAGCTCAGGTTCTCCACAGCGGGACCCATCATGGCACCGCCGGCAACCACCTTGCCCAGCTCCACGCCGCCCTTGATGCCGGCAGCGTTCAGAACATCCTCGTAGGCAGTGCCCACGGGAACAATCAGGTTCTGGGGCTTTGCGCAGGCATCGCCGTCCACGGTGATGCAGCGGCTGACCACCGGCATACCGGTAGCCAGGTACTTGCCCAGGGTAGAAACAGAGGTCACGTTCATCACAATGGCACCTGCATCTGCGGGCAGACCGCCGTGCGGCACCTCGCGGCCCAGGCACTTCTCGATCAGGATCAGCTCTGCGCCGGTGCCGTAAACACTGGGCAGTGCCTTGACCTCGATGGCGGGCTTGTCTTTGGTCTTCTGGTTCAACAGCTCGATGCACTCGGGCTTGTTGTTCTCAATGCCGATGATGCACTTCGGGATGCCGGTGTACTTCAGCACGGCCTCGATGCCGCGGACGATATCATCGCTGCAGTTCAGCATCTCCTGCGTGTCGCTGGTCAGCCAGACTTCACACTCGGAAGCGTTGATGAGCAGGGTGTCCACGGTCTGCTTGGGCTGCAGCTTGACATCGGTCGGGAAGCCTGCGCCGCCCAGACCCACCAGGCCGCACTCACGCACGGCTGCCAGGAAGCTGGCCTTGTCGGTGACCTCGGGTGCCTTCACGGCAGGGTCCACGGTCTGCTTGCCATCGGTCTTGATGACAACAGAGTCGCACATCCGGCCATTGGAGAGACGGAAGGGTTCCACAGCGGCCACGGTACCAGAAACACTGGAGTGGATATTTGCAGAGACAAAACCGCCTGCCTCACCGATCTTGGTGCCAACAAACACTTCGTCGCCCTTTTTGACCAGGGCTTTCGCCGGAGCGCCGATGTGCTGGCTCATCAGGATGCGTACCTGCGCGGGCAGAGGCATCGGAACTGGTTTGCTTGCAGCGGTTGCCTTGTCATGCGGCGTATGCGCGCCAAGCGCCGCACGTTTCAGCTTGTTCAACATGGAATTAAATCCCCCATTCTGCTTGAATTGCTGTCCCCACGCCCATGCAGGCGCACTGGTACAGGGACAGTTGCTGCTTAACATGTTTATTGTATCATTTTGCGGTGGGAAGTCAACGACAACAAGGCCAAAATGATGCAAATTCTTTGAATTTCTTAGCTGTTTTTAACGATTAGCCGTGACTAACCACCCATTTTTTCGTTAGTATCGCACAACTTTTCCCAAAGTCCGGTCGTTTGCCTTTCCGGGAAGAATATGTTATACTACAACCAAACGAACACGCAGGCGCATCCCGCGCCGTGCGGTCTGAGCCGTCAAGGAGGGTCTACCATGAAATTTCTGAAAGTAATGCTCGCTGTTTTGACCTGTCTGGCTGTCACGCTGACCGGCGTGCTGCTCTTTGTGGACAAGCACGGCCCCCGCTATATCCAGATCGACAACAGCGAAGACTGATTTTTCTCCGACGACAGAAGCCCCCGGATGCGGCACCGCATCCGGGGGCTTTCTCGTTTTATCTTATCTTAGTACGGCAGGAGCACCACGCCGCCCTCGTTGGTGAAGGAGATGCCCACCATCGTCACGTCGGCGCTCTTCAGCAGCTTGAAGGCCGGGGTGGGCAGCAGGTCCATGTTGTTCCAGTCCGTTATATCCCAGCCGCCATTTTGCAGCTGTCTCTTATACACATCTGACGCTGCCGACGACTTAATAGGTGTAG
>ENA-OZKI01000616-OZKI01000616.1-human-gut-metagenome-genome-assembly--contig:-NODE-616-length-10183-cov-4.318128_pt1 | contig 10183 bp, 8 predicted proteins | sample MGYA00244178_ERZ653754 | MGnify/ENA primary metagenome ERZ653754 (study PRJEB26926, sample SAMN06165253) | human gut metagenome | biome: ENVO:00009003; feature: ENVO:2100002; material: ENVO:00002003... | reverse complement strand
GATGTGTATAAGAGACAGGAGTTGCTACAATATTCTTTTTTTGCCTTGCTATATAGCCGCGTTTGAAAAGGGTCTCGATGATTGATGCTCGTGTAGAGGGGCGCCCGATGCCGTTTTCTTTCATCGCATCGCGTAGCGTTTCGTCGTCAACTGTTTTACCGGCTGTTTCCATAGCCCGGAGCAGAGTTCCCTCGGTATATGGTTTCGGTGGCTGTGTTGTCCGTTTTTGTAGGGATGGTTCATGGGGGCCGGACTCGCCTTTTGTAAGCGGCGGCAGGATCCGGTTATCTCCAGCCACATCGTCGACCGTATCAGCAGGAACTGAGTTTTTTTTATCCAGAACATCGCGCCATCCGCTCCGGGTAATAACTTTCCCGATCGCCTTGAATTCCACTTCGCCTGACCGACCGAATGCAGTGGTCTGGTTAAATTCGCAGTCGGGATAGAATGCTGCAATAAATCTTTGGGCGATAAGATGATAAAGATGCCTTTCATTACCTGTCAAAACAGCCGGAGAGAGTCCCGTAGGTATTATCGCATGGTGATCCGTGACCTTGGAATTATCGAACACCTTCTTACTCTTCGGTATCTTGCCGCCAAGCACTTGAGCTGTAATATCGGCATATGGCGTCATCTGCCGCATGATTTCCGGAATCTTTGGATAGATGTCGTCGCTCAGATATGTTGTATCGACGCGCGGATAGGTAGTCGTCTTCTTCTCATATAGACTCTGAATCAATTTGAGAGTTTCGTCGGCAGTCCATCCGAAGCGTTTGTTACACTCCACCTGAAGCGAGGTCAGGTCGAACAGGCGGGGAGGGGCTTCTTTCCCTTTTTTTTCCTGAACGTCAGTAATTGTAAAAGATAGAGGCCGGATTGCCTCGATTGCTTTGATTGCTTCGGCCTCCGAGGAGTAGCGGCCGCCTGTTGAGTTGAATGTTACCCCTTTATACTCGGTTTTGAGTTCCCAGTAGTCTTCCGGTTTGAAATTGCCGATCTCGCAATGTCGTTGCACAATAAGAGCGAGCGTTGGAGTCTGTACACGTCCGATAGAAAGCACCTGCCCGGGACGCGAGTACTTCAAAGAATACAGTCGTGTGGCATTCATTCCGAGTATCCAGTCGCCGATGGCTCTCGACAGACCGGCGTGATAAAGGTTGTCGAAATCAGAGGATGGCCTGAGCGCTTTGAAACCTTCGCGGATTGATTCATCTGTCAGTGAGGAAATCCACAATCTCCGCACCGGACAAGATGTTCCGGCCTTCTGCATGACCCATCGCTGGATGAGTTCCCCCTCCTGACCGGCATCACCGCAGTTAATCACTTCGTCAGCCTGATGTATCAGAGTCTTGATTACGTTGAACTGATGTTCGTAGTTGCGTTCTGCGATAAGTTTGATACCGAATTTCGGAGGAATCATCGGAAGCGAACTGAGACTCCAGCGTTTCCAGTATTCTGTATAATCGGCCGGCTCCTTAAGCGTACAGAGATGCCCGAAGGTCCAGGTTACAGAATAACCGTTCCCTTCGTAAAAGCCGTCACGTTTCACCGATGCGCCGAGAATATTCGCAATATCTTTGGCGACACTTGGTTTCTCTGTTACACAGACAATCATCCTGTAATGTTATTCAATATCTTATGCCGGGTGCAAGCGTCTTACTGTCGTGCCGGACACGTTACATCGCCTTTTACCGTATGGAATACAAGCGTGGCTGTCTTGGGGATAACACCTTTAAAAGGGAAATCAATTTCAAGCATGATTACGCCCTGATCCTCAAACTGAAAATAGCGTTCGAAGTCAACACCGTCAATATCGGTAGCCTTGACAATTTTTGAACCCATTACGAGGTCAACACTGTCGATGCGCTGGGAGGTATGGGGAATGCCGACAACGCAGACGGTTAACCGGACTCCGGTGTCGGTTTTAACTGATTTATCAGGAATAATGTTGATTTCCGCGTCAAGTTGGTTTACCTGTGCCGTCGCATCAAACGAGGAGGAAGATGCGGCAACACAACCAAGCGTTAGTGCAAGTATAAACTTAAGATGTTTCATAGTTTTCGTGTTATGTCGTTAGTCCTGAGTTAGACCGGTTGTAAATCACAAGGTTTATCCGATATCAGCCGATATTATTCATTCCGCACTTTTAGCTTCCTGCCAAAGGCGTTCCATTTCATCAAGCGACAAATCGTTGAACGTCTTGTTTTTCGATTTGATTGCCGATTCCATATGATTGAAACGCGAAATGAATTTTCTGTTAGTCAGCTCCAGCGCATTCTCAGGATGGATGCCATACAGACGGGCTGCGTTTATTATGGAAAAAATGACATCGCCCATCTCCTGTTCCATACGCTTGCGTTGCTCCTCGGAAACTGCATCTTTGCTTTCAAATCCAGAGGCTTCAGCCGAAAATTCCGAGATCTCTTCTTTTACCTTGTCCCATACGTCAGCGGGCTTCTCCCAGTCGAATCCGGCGTTTGCCGCTTTTTCCTGAATTCTGTATGCCTTGATAAGTGCAGGGAGGGCGGACGGTACACCCGCAAGAATACTCTTGTTTCCGCCTTTTTCCTTCAGTTTGAGCTGTTCCCAATTCTGCTCCACCTGATGGGCATTGTCGGCTTCGACGTGTCCATATACGTGGGGATGACGATATATAAGTTTTGTCGCCAAAGCATCGCAGACCGTCACTACATCGAATTCTCCTTTCTCCTCGCCGATTTTGGCATAGAAAAGAATATGGAGAAGTACATCGCCGAGTTCTTTCGCGATTTCCTGGCTTTCGTTCTTGACAAGGGCATCGCATAGTTCGAAAACCTCTTCCACTGTGTTCTGCCGGAGGCTTTCATTGGTTTGTTTTGCGTCCCAAGGGCATTTTACGCGTAGCGTGTCGAGCACATCAATCACTCGGCCTACTGCTTCGATTTTCTCTTGACGTGTATGCTGTTGCATCGGGTTGAAATGAATGTTTAGTTATGTTCGGAATACTTTTTCATGCCGTCTTCAAGCCATTCTACAAATTTTGTGACGTTTTCATCATAGAAGGCCGGGGCGGAGAGGGCATCTCCGTTATTGTTGAGAATGATATAGTACGGCTGGGAATTGGCGCCGAATTTTGAGCGCTGGAGGTAACTCCATTTGTCGCCTACCGTTTCAAGCAATAGAGGCTTGCCGTTCTCTTCCATGCGGATGGGGGCCTGAAGCGGGGTTTTATCGTCGACCATCAGTTTTATCAATACGAAATTGTCCTTGATAATCTGTGTCACAATGGGTGTATCGAATACCGCACCTTCCATTTTACGGCAGTTCACGCATCCGTAACCTGAGAAATCGATGAGTACGGGTCGACCGTTTTCGGCTGCGTATTGCATTCCCGCATCGAAATCGTCGAATTCCTCAAACTGACCTCCTGCATATAGATTGAAATCCTGAGTGTAAAGCGGCGGTACAAATGCACTTACCCCCTTCAGAGGCGCGCCCCATAGACCGGGAATCAGATAGATGGCGAAACTGAATGATGCAAGCGAAAGGAAGAACCGAGGGATGCCGATATGGTCTAAGGGAGCATCGTGGCTGAAACGTATCTTACCGATAAGATATGTACCGAGCATTGCAAATATCACTACCCAAAGTGCTATGAAGATCTCGCGGTCGAGGATTCCCCAGCCGTAGGCAAGGTCGGCTACAGAGAGGAATTTCAGGGAAAGTGCAAGTTCGAGGAATCCGAGCACCACCTTCACCGAATTCAGCCAGCCTCCTGAGCGTGGCATTTCTTTGAGCCATGACGGGAAAATGGCAAACAGAGTAAATGGTAGCGCGAGTGCGATGGCAAATCCTGCCATTCCGATTGCCGGACCGGTTAGATTACCCATCGAGGCTGCCTCTACAAGCAGCGTACCGATAATAGGTCCGGTGCATGAGAATGACACCAGGGCGAGCGTGAAAGCCATGAAAAATATGCTGATAAGGCCCGAAGCCTTCTCCGCCTTACTATCGACTGAATTGCTCCATTTCGAAGGGAGTGTAATATCGAAACCTCCGAAAAACGATATGGCGAATATCACCAGAAGCAGGAAAAACGCGAGATTGAACCATGCATTTGTCGAAAGCTCGTTTAATTTCCCGGCTCCGAACAATCCCGTGATTATGAGACCGAGAGCAAGATATATAATTATGATGCTAAGTCCGTAGGTGATGGCGTCGGAAATCGATTTGCGCCGTGAGCCGCTTTTTTTCAAGAAAAAGCTGACTGTCATCGGAATTAGCGGCCAGACGCATGGAGTAAGCAGCGCAATAAGTCCGCCCCCAAATCCCCATATGAATATCATCCACCAGGGACTGTTGGAAGTCGGTTGTTCGGCCGCACCGTCGTCAGCAATCTGCACCGGGTTCCACCATTGGTTTTCATCGGGTTGAGATGTAGGTTTTGACGCGGCGGGAATTGAAGCCGTTGTCGCAGAATCTGTTGCTGAGGGCGGAGTGTCGGCTACCGTTCCCTCTCCGACGATAAGCGTAAAAGGTGATTTTGCCGGACTGATGCACGTCTGGTCGTTGCAACCCTGAAAATAAACATATCCGCTGATTTCATGGGCTTTCCCGTCGGCAATTTCGAGTTTTTGTACAAAACTTACATCTGAGTCCCACCACTGCAGTTTCAAGGAAAATATCGGATCGAACTTCTCTACCGGCTGCCTTGAAGGAACCGGCTCGCCAAGAGTCTTGACTCCTTCGGGCAGCGACAGGACAAAAGCTGTGGAGTTGGGGCCTCCCTCGGGGAGATGGAGACCGTACAGGTGCCAGCCCGACTCAATTTTGGCAGTATATTTTATGGTAGCGCTCTCGGCTGAGTTCTGTTCTACGGTCGTATCCCAGACAATAGGGGAGAGCTTCTGTGCTGTTATCGACAAAAATGCCAGCAGGCATATAATTGTTGTGGTGAATCTGTTCATATGTCTAAAACAGTATTGGTAGATTGGCAATTCTAATGTGGATAGGTGGCGTTCATCGTTTCGGAAGTATCCGCAGATTGAACGTTTTTCTTTCAGGCGGCAGACATGTGGCATCGTTGCATCCCATAAAATCTACATAACATTTAATACGTAGACCCTGAACATCTTGATTGGAAATTTTAAAGGGCTGCTTGAATACCACCGAACCTTCCCAATATTCCACTTCGGAATTGTATAAGGAATCATGTTTTTTTATGGGTGCTTTATCTACAGAGAGTTTACCGTTGAGAACAACGCCGGTGTTTGTCTCAAAGGTGAATCTTGTCGGTTTTGGCCCGTCGGGCGGCATCTGCATGCCATAGAGATGCCAACCTTCAGCCATGGTCGCGGTAAATGTTATTACACCTTCCGTATTCGAAATCATGCGTGCGTTGGCGCGCCAGGTTATCGGTTTTGTATCAGATTCATTAGCACCGAAATGCTGCGCTTTGCCGCCTGCTATGGAAAGAATAGCGGATAAAAGGAATATTATGAGATTATGTTTCATCTTATTTCAGATTGTGTGTGATACGTAGTTGGGCTGGGCATTTCTTATATCGCCGAATCATTGAGTATTCGTCCCTCAAGTTTACGCATATGGACTTTGTAATCTCGCGAACCAATGTATTTTTCAATCGCGTCAGCATGCGAGGCATTATGCATATCTGTACCGATAAAATCCACAAGGTTTTTCTCTACCAATATCTCAGTCATACGTTTTATTTCCTTTCCGTAGTAGCCTGCCAGACTCAGTAGGTTTACCTGAAAGAGGGTACCCGCTGCATGAATCTGTTCGTAACGTTCGGGATGGGAGAAATAATAGGTATATCGCTCTGGATGAGCGAGCACCGGCCGATAGCCTTTCACGTTTAAATCGAAAAGTCTGTTGTCAAGGTCCCATGCCTCCTGTACAAACGGATTCTCGACAAGCAGAAAGTTATTCGGGAGTGGCCGAATGGAGCCTTTCTCCAGCTCGGCAAGAAAAAAGGCGTCCAGACGATGTTCTGCCGAATAGTCGAGCTTCACTTCGAGGTTTCTTGCGGATACTTCCTGTTGTAAAAGACTGAATGCATCTGCAATTACCTTCGGAGTATTTTCAAATGTATCCTGGGTTATGTGCGGTGTGCAGAATATTCTTTGAATTCCCCATTGGGCTTCGCGTTCCACCAGGTCCGCGCCTCCGGCAGGTGTGGTCTGTCCATCGTCGATGCCGGGCACAAGATGGCAATGCATCTCTGTTTGGAAAAACAGTTTGCGTTGCGTTTTTTTGTTGTGGAACAGGAAGTTAAACATATTAAACCGTAATTCTCAAATAGTCTGGCGGATGTCGTCGGGAAACGAGCGTCTGTCGTACAAAATTGTTGCAAAATTACGAAAATATCGCCTCGGAAACAATAGGTGGATTGAGTTTTGACAGACCCGTTTCCTCCATCGGTCTCTTGATGAGCCAAATGCATTATGGAGTGGCGTCGGCTGCGGAGTATCAACTGTTTTAATCTGTTAAAAAATTATTAAATGAAAGTTGTAGGATGCTTTAGGGTTTGAGAAACGACGTGAAATTGTAAAAAAAATCGTAACTTTGCACAAATTGTAAATCGATGAGACGGAATCGGCCGAGATGTCAGCACCATCCCGATTTGGAGATGCCTCTGGAATTCGGTCTTTATGGATAATTCATTGCATTAGGCACCCTTTCTGTCGCATCAACACATTATGTCATTTTTCACAGGATGAGAAATAAAAAAATTCTGTACGTTTCGCAGGAAATCACCCCTTATTTGAAAGAGTCAGCAATCGGCGATGCATGTCGCCTCGTTCCGGCCAAAGTTCAGGAACTCGGCTTTGAAGCTCGTGCTTTCATGCCCAAATACGGGTGCATCAACGAGCGACGGAATCAACTCCATGAGGTAATAAGGCTGTCCGGCGCCAATATCTCCATCGACGACAACGACCATCCGCTGATTCTGAAAGTGGCTACTTTGCAGTCGTCGCGCATGCAGGTGTATTTCATCGACAATGATGATTTCTTTCAGCGCCATGCCCTGCAGGATATTGAAATACGTCTTACTCCTGAGGAAAACGACGAGCGGCTTATATTCTTTACCCGTGCTACGATGGAGACCGTTAAAAAGCTCCGTTGGGAGCCATCTGTGGTTCATTGCTCGGGATGGATATCGTCGCTCATTCCCCTTTTCATCAAATCGCAGTATGCCGACGACCCGACCGTAGGTCAGGCTAAAGTAGTTTTCTCGCTTTTCAATGACTCTTTTGAGGGTACCCTCGACCAGCGTTTTGTAGAGAAGCTTCTCCTTGATGGTTTTACCGACGAACAGCTCCTTCCGCTCACAAAGGGGGAAGCCATCGACTGGATAACTCTCAACAAGATCGGAATTCGCTATGCCGACGGCGTGGCTTTGACATCCGACGAGGTCCCGGGCGAACTGCTTGAATATGCCGCCAGTCTTGGTAAACCGACCGTCAAAGTCAACACCGTCGATATAGATGCTGCTCCTTTGGTTGAGTTCTATAAAGCCCTTGGGGATTGAAATACATTCCATCAGATCAATAAAGTATTTACTTGAGATGACACAATATAAAGGTCTGGCCATTTCGTTGCTGTTGGCTATTCCATCTATCGCCGCCCTTACGTCGTGTGAGGACACTCCTGATATCGGCAATTCGCTCGTTGAGGATGAAACCGAGGTCGTGAAAGTCTCGGATTTTACAGTAGTCGGACGTACCGTGGGCAACACCTCGGTTGAAACCCGCAATCTCGTTGAGATGCTTGGCCGTATCGATGCCGATGGCTATGGGAAATTAAGCGCCGAATTCGTTACTCAATTGATGCCGGCGGCCCAACTCAGCTCCAACCTTACGCGCGACAACGTCGACTCCATCAGAATTGAATTCTATATAAATAATGGAGCATATGTGGGCGACTCTCTCGCCCCGATGGGACTTGAGGTTTACAAACTCAACCGACAGCTTCCTGCCAATATCAACAGTCAGTTTGACGTCGCACAGTATTATGATCCGGCCGACTTGATTGCCAGCAAAATATATACCTGCAACGCCCTTGGCGCCACAGATTCCATCCAGAATCTTTCATATCGACAGATTGATGTAAAACTCTCGGAAGCCGCTACGCGCAAAGTTGCCGACGAGTTGATTACACTTTACGAAACAAATCCACAGGCATATCTTTTCCCCGCTATTTTTGCCCGGGAATTCCCCGGCATATACGTTAAAAACAGCTATGGCAGCGGACGTATTGTGGAAATCTCACAGACGCAGATGACGCTCTACTACCACACTACCTCCGTTGACGAGAATGGCGAAGAGAAAATTGTAAGACATTCCGGCAGCTATTTTGCGGTAACGCCCGAGATTATCCTGAACAACATGCTGCAATATGACATGTCGACTGATCTTGATCAAATGATTGCAGATGGTGATAAAATAATTGTAGCGCCAATCGGCAAGGATGTGGAATTGGAGTTCCCGATTGAAAAAGTGATAGAATACTATAATGCCAACTCCGGTTCGCTTGCGGTAGTCAACACTCTTTCGTTTAAGTTGCCGGCTGAAGCAATTGATAACAACTACGGAATCACACCACCCGAACATCTGCTTCTGGTGCTGAAGAGCAAGAAGGATAAATTTTTTGCCAACAATGAGTTGGCCGATAATGTAACGTCTTTTTATGCCGCCTACAACTCGACCGACAAATGTTACAACTTTGGAGGCCTGCGCAATTACCTGCTCGACGTGCTTAAAAAGAAGAGTCTTGCTCCGGAAGACTATACGTTTGTCCTGACACCTGTAACCGTAGTTACAGAAACCAATTCCTCCAACTCGTATTACGGCACTACTACTGAGTATGTCAGTGCAATCGACCCATATATCGGCGCCCCTCGCATGGTAAAGTTCGATTTCGATAAGGCGGAAGTTTCTCTGACGTTCTCAAAACAGACACTTGACTGAATCTCGTTTGTGCAACCATCCATATTCGAATCAGGAATATGATTGCCGGATGTTCACAAACAGTAAAAATGAAATCCAACGAAAGGTTGCTAATCTGAAAAAAGATTCGTAACTTTGCAATCGCAAAACGGGAGAATAACCGGTTTGCAAATAAAGCTTAGACACCCCATTTCGGGCGATGTCAGGTATCAAGCCGCAATAGCTCAGTTGGTAGAGCATTTCATTCGTAACGAAAAGGTCGTGGGTTCGAGTCCCACTCGCGGCTCAAAAGAAAAACACTGAAAACCAGCCAATTATACGGTTGGTTTTCTCTTTTTGTGTTGTGAAACATGTTGTAGATTTCAAAAATTATCCTCACTTTTGAGGTGAAATCCGTGCTGATGGTTTGCAGCAACACATAGGGCCTATTTGTCCTTTTAAGAGCAATTTCTATTCTCATAAAATGGAAAGGCTTGGCGGCTGTTCAATTAACATAGATTGAGATTGGCGGCTTGCCGATTCTCCTTTCAACCTTTGAAACCCCGACCGCTGCAACGGTTCGGGGTTCCTTTTCAATGTCTTATTGTTTTGTGTTTCTGATCGTAGTCAGGAAAAATCGAAGTCGTCGGTGTCGGCGAGTGTGATGCCACCGCCTTTGTATTCGTCCCAGTGGCGGAGGCCGTCTGAAATATATTCAGGGTTATATAAGTTAGCGGGCAGGTTATTAAGAAAATACTGTTCGCCACAATCTATATTAAAGCCGTCCACAGCACTTCCCGGCGCAAAGGTCTGAGCGGCAAATTGCGTACGATATATAACAAGGCTGTCTTTGGCACGTGTCATCGCAACGTAAAGGCAACGGCGGTCTTCTTCGATGGCTTCCGTCCCGTTGGCGATGGCTTTGGCGGATGGATAGCTGTTTACACTTACATTTACGAGATAGCAATTGCTTGCTTCCAATCCTTTTGCGGAATGAATGGTGGTCAGCGTAACGCAATCGTCGGGATCCGATTCGTTTTTGATTGCCGTTCCAAGAGACGGATCAAGAATGTAGTCGGATATAAACGCTACGAGGCTTTCGGATGTCTCGCCGATTTTCGCAAGCAAAGCTATGTCCTTCCGGCGCCGGCTCCAGTCGGTTTTGTATTTCGTTGCGAGAATTTTTGAAAGGCCTTCAAGCGCTGCCTCGATGGCTTTATTCACCGCGGACTGAAGTCGGTGGATTGCATTAAGTG
>ENA-OZKI01000615-OZKI01000615.1-human-gut-metagenome-genome-assembly--contig:-NODE-615-length-10202-cov-4.306790_pt1 | contig 10202 bp, 7 predicted proteins | sample MGYA00244178_ERZ653754 | MGnify/ENA primary metagenome ERZ653754 (study PRJEB26926, sample SAMN06165253) | human gut metagenome | biome: ENVO:00009003; feature: ENVO:2100002; material: ENVO:00002003... | reverse complement strand
GAGATTTCTGCCTGTCTCGTGGGCTCGGAGATGTGTATAAGAGACAGGACTTTATCGGCCCGATTATGACTCTCTGCCTGGGCAAACGCGGCGAGCTGCTCAAACAGGAATTCATTTCCGGCAACCGCGTGGAACTGACGTTCGACATTCCTCTGGGCGAGATCGTCATCGACTTTTACGACAAGCTCAAGAGCATCTCGAAAGGCTACGCATCGTTCGACTACCATCTGCATGACTTCCGTCCATCTCGGCTGGTGAAACTCGACGTGCTCCTCAACGGCGAAAGTGTCGACGCCCTGTCAACGCTAACCCATGCCGACAACGCCGTGGCCTTCGGACGCAAAATGTGCGAGAAGCTTAAGGAGCTGATTCCGCGCCACCAGTTCGACATCGCCATTCAGGCGGCCATCGGTGCTAAAATCATAGCCCGCGAGACCATCAAGGCCGTGCGCAAGGATGTGACAGCCAAATGCTACGGCGGCGATGTGAGTCGTAAGCGCAAACTTCTGGAAAAACAAAAGGCCGGTAAGAAGCGTATGAAGCAGATCGGATCGGTTCAGGTACCCCAGAAGGCATTCCTGGCCGTGCTTAAACTCGACTGATGGCGGCAGCCGGTTCCCCACTCTCCCATTTACGCCTCTTCTCCAATTGTTTTCATCTAATTCAGTGAAATCCAGTTCTTTCAATATAATTATCGCCCTCGCTGCAATTGCTATTGCGGCCATACTGGCTCCGATGAAAGTCCGCGCGCAAGTCAACGCCGAGCAGATGGTGCGCGTCGGTCAGAACGCCCTTTATTTTGACGATTATATGGTGGCCATCCAATATTTCAACCAAGCCATCACCGCCAAGCCCTACCTCGCCCAGCCCTACTTCCTGCGTGCGATAGCCAAGCTCAACCTTGAGGACTATCTCGGCGCCGAGGCGGACGCCTCGGAGGCTATAGAGCGCAACCCTTTCATCGTCGACGCCTATGAGGTGCGCGGTGTGGCCCGCCAAAACCGCGGACGCCTCGAGGAGGCCGTGGCCGACTACAACCAAGCTCTCGCCCTCTTCCCCAAAAGCCGTCAGCTGCTCTTCAACAAAGCTCTGGCCGAACAAGATCTCGGGCAGCCCGATTCGGCGGCCGTGACTTTCGACCGCCTTCTGCACGACTTCCCAGCCTACGAGAACGGCTATGTAGGCCGTGCCCGTCTGCGTCTGGAGCAGAAGGACACCGTAGGAGCCCGCTCCGACATCGACCACGCCCTCGAACTAAACAAGAATCAGGCGAACGCCTACCTTCTGCGCGCCGATATAGCGATTCACGGCGACAAGGATTATCCCGCTGCACTCTCCGATCTCGACGAGGCGATACGCCTTATGCCACGCGAGGCCGGACTATACGTGAACCGAGCCTTCCTCCGCTATAATCTCGACGACTATTTCGGAGCGCTGGCCGATTACGACTACGCCGTACAACTCGACCCGGTCAATACCTCCGCCATCTACAACCGCGCCCTGCTGCGCATGGAAGTACGCGACTACGACAACGCCATACGCGACTTCACTACAGCCCTCGAACTCGACAACGACGACTACCGCTCGCTTTACAACCGCGCCTACCTCTATATGGAGAAACGCGACACAAAGCACGCCATGGCCGACGTGAACCGTCTCGTGGAGGCTTTTCCGGAATTACCGGAGGCGCTCTACATGCGTAGCAGCCTATACCGCATGCAAGGGCAGATGGGTCCGGCCGAACGCGACTACAATCGCGCCCTGGCTATGGCGCGCAGTCTGAAGTCGACATCGCCCAAGGAGGCCGCCGAGGCTGCGCGGCGCGAAGCCGACCGCGAGGCCGAGGAAGCGCTGAAACCCGACGCTGTGGCCAAACGCTTCGCCGCCCTGCGTACTGCGCCGGCCGATGTCGACCTCGAGGGGGACTACAACAACAAGAGCATCCGAGGAAAGGTGCAGAACCGCCGTCAGGCTATCGAACTTGAGCCCATGTTCGCCCTGAGCTACTATACGGCTCCCACCGAACTGAAGCCCTCGGCATACTTTATACGCGAAATCGACGAAATCAATGCCACCAAGGCCCTACGCTTCGTGGTACAACTGACCAACAGCGACATCGCACTTGCCGACGAGGACGAAATCCGCCGCCATTTCGAAAGCGTTGACTATTACAACTCAGCACTGGCAACTGCCGAACCGCGCAGCATCGACTATTTCGGACGCGCCATGGATTTTATGGCCCTACGCAACTACGCCGCGGCCATAGCCGACCTCAACCGGGCGCTCGACCTGACCCCGGACTTCGCTCTTGGCTACTTCCAGCGCGCCATATCACGCTATAAGTCGCTTCAGGCAGGCAACGGCGAAGGCCCGGGACGCGTAGCCGAGCTCCACGCAATCGTCTCCGACTTCGACCAGGCCATCCGGCTGAGTCCGCGCATGGCTTTCGCCTATTTCAACAAGGGGAATCTCCTTGCAGAGACAGGCGACTACACTTCAGCCCTGATGGCCTACAACAAGGCAATTGAGATTAAACCCGATTTCGGTGAGGCCTATTACAACCGTGGCTACGTGTATTTCCGTCTCGGCGACCACGACCGAGGCGTCGAGAACCTCTCGAAAGCGGGTGAGCTGGGGGTTGCCCCGAGCTACAATATAATTAAGCGCATGAAATAGCCTAAGGGCGCGCCATAACGGGCCGTCTGGGTCGTCGCCGAAGGCATTCGGAATACTTATTTATAAGAAATTACAACCAAAATATAAACTTACAATGAAACTTTCTGAATCCGATCTCCAGACGCTTGCTTCGCGGGGAATTACCCCGGAGCAGCTGGAGCAACAGCTGAAATGCTTTGCCACCGGCTTTCCATACCTGAAAATCTACGATTCGGCACGCGCCGGCGCAGGCATTACAGTGCTCACCGACGCCGAGCAGACCGATGCATCGAAACGCTGGGACGCCTATTTGGCCGAAGGCGGCCGCGTGGCCAAATTCGTGCCGGCTTCCGGGGCCGCATCGCGCATGTTCAAGGCGCTTTTCGCTTTTGTCAATGGCGAGGAGGCTCAGCCTAAGCAAGGGAGCGACGTAGCCGCCCTGCTTGAGGGGATTCACAAGTTTGCCTTTTATCCAGAACTTGAGACTACAGTAATACGCCGTTTCGGCAAAGGAGTGGATGCTCTTCTGGCCGAAGGTCGCGCCAAGGATGTGGTCGGCTCAATAATCCTTCCGGAGGGGATGAACTACGGCCAGCTGCCCAAGGGGTTGCTAACCTTCCACCGCGCCGAAGGTGGCTCCGTTCGCACTCCGGTCGAGGAACAGCTCGTGGAGGGGGCGCAGACCGCCCGTCAGGCCGACGGTTCTGTCGACCTTCATCTCACCGTATCGCCCGACCACCGCAAGGCATTCGAGGCCAAACTCGCGGAGGCTGTTCCTGCCATCGAGGAGCGCATGGGCGTGAAAATCAAGGTAGGGCTCTCAGAGCAGATGGCTTCGACCGACACTGTTGCCGCAAATGAGGACAATACACCCTTCCGCGATGCCGAGGGACGTATGGTGTTCCGGCCCGGAGGCCACGGCGCCCTGATCCGCAACCTCAACGACATTGATTCGCAGGTAGTATTCGTGAAGAACATCGACAATGTAGTACCCGACTCGATGCGCGGCGCCACCATCCACTATAAGAAGGTGCTGGCCGGATACCTCATAGAACTCCACGCTCAGGTGGCCCGCTACATCCACCTCATAGACGACCGCGCCTACACCGAGGCCGACCTGACCGAAGCCTGCGCCTTTCTGGCCAATCGCTTCAGCTTCGACTCACCGGAGATGCACACTCTCAGGGGAGAGGATCTGGCCACATATCTGCGGGTGGTACTCGACCGACCGATGCGCGTGTGTGGTATGGTGAAAAACGAAGGTGAACCCGGGGGAGGCCCATACATTGCCTACAATCCATCGGGATCACGCTCGCTACAGATATTGGAGAGTGCCCAGATTGATACCTCTAATCCAAAGTTCGCCGCAATGATGGCAAAGGCCACGCATTTCAACCCGGTAGACCTCGTATGCTACGTGAAGGACGTCTACGGACACCATTTCAACCTTCCCGACTATGTCGATCCCGCCACAGGCTTCATCTCCTCGAAATCGCTCGGTGGCCGTCCGCTGAAGGCTTTGGAGCTCCCCGGCCTCTGGAACGGCGCGATGAGCAACTGGCTCACCGCTTTTGTTGAGGTTCCCGTCGAAACATTCAATCCGGTGAAAACCGTCAACGACCTTCTGCGCTCCTCCCACCAGTGATAGCGCGATAAATTGTATTTTCCCGATTAATCCGGTTTGTCCCGATTAATCGGGATTTTTTTAGGAAAGCATCAACGCGGGAGGGCTATATAGTCGCGCCAATAGATGCGGTTTACCGCATGCACTGCGGTGTCTCCGTGTTCAACCACTATAAGTTGCGGAGTCTCCGTATCGTCGGAAACGGTGGAGTCCATATCGAATTCTGCTGTGCGGCCATCGCTGCCGGTGAAACTGAGAATGCGTGAGCCTGCCGAGCCTTCCACAATCATAACTCCACGCAGAGAATCGGCCGGAAGATCGTGGAGACTCGTGTCACGCGGATAAACGAGCATGCGGAAATGCGGAGAATCTTCTTCAGGATCGGCCTCAGCCTGCGAAGTGAATTCCGTCTCGGAATCAGACTGGCCGTCGGCTCGGTCCGCGCGATGGCTTTCCACGTCGATACGATAGATGGTGCCGTTGTCCTCCCCTATGAGGCAGAAAAATGGTTCCCAGCCCGCACGCAGCGAGGGCGCGAGACTCTTTTTCTCCTCCTCGACAAGGCGTCGGCGCAATGCGCGCTCGGCCTTTGATATATAGCTCACAGCATAGAGTTTACCATCCCACCAGAGATATTTTCCATTGTCGAGTGTCCATCCGCGCCACCCTTCGGGACGCCAACGTTCAAACTGGGCGTTGCGAACGGCGGTTTTCAACGAGTCGTCGATCATCAGAGGAAAATATGTCTCCATCTCGGCCGAGTCGGCAATGTTTCGGAGGGGATAGGGACGCTCTATGGGATAGCTGCAGTCGGCGGCAAAAGCCTTGGCGTTACCCGACGACATATGGTGTTCAAGAGCGACGATACCCTTGAGCGCTTCTGCGCGCTCGGGCCATTCCAGCGGCGTGTGGGCGGCAGCCGAGTCCCGAAGATCCTTCGTACCGGCTGAATCTGTTTCATGATTTTCCCGACGGCCACACGAACTAACGGCAACGACCGCGAGTAATGTAACTGCAAAAGGGAATATGCTGCATTTAAGAAACATAGCCATAAATTTTAAAGCAATAGTTTTAGCCATTTTTGGTCACCATTTTGTAGAGCGTGTCAAATTCCTCAATTCTCCGCTGTCGAATCTGAGGATGAGATTTTCCCTTATATCGGCAGTGAGCCACATAAGCCTCACGTAGCGCCGCCACCGAAGTTCCCTTGATCAGGGTTGATACCTTTGACTTCTTTACGGCGTTGGGACCGATATTGTAAGCAAGTACACCAAGCAGCAAAGCCTTATCGCCGTACTGACTGAAAGTACGAACATATTTGCGTAGATCCTTACGCAGAAGAGCTTCGGCTTCAGCCTGCCCGAGCACTACGCCCTTTTTATAGTTTTCGCCAGGAAGCACACGGTGCCCGTAGCCTATATATGGCCAGTTCGAAGCCTTGTGGAGCGTTTCATATTTCTTGATTATCTCCACAGCCTTCTCAAATGCCGGGTCTCCGTCGAGATTATCGAGGTCAATCGAAAGAGCCCCGAAAGAAATGCCGACCACGAGAGCCACGGCCAGGAAAGCAGATAGGAGTTTTCTTGTTATCACAACGGTAAAATTTTATTAATATAATGAACGAAGAAAACAAAAAGTTGGGTTAAAAAGACATAAAACCACAATGATTCATTATATTTGCGTCGTATGAAATAGCCGGCAGGCCAAACCTACGACCAACTGCATACGTTATATAAGACACCAACCAACTAAATAACTCTATATCTATTATGGAATTCCTTACAAACGAAAAACTCACCATCGTGGGTGCAGCCGGCATGATCGGGTCGAACATGGCCCAGACGGCAATGATGATGAAACTCACCCCCAACATCTGCCTCTACGATCCCTACGCTCCGGCGCTCGAAGGAGTGTATGAAGAGATGCGCCACTGCGGCTTCGAGGGGATGAACCTCACATACACATCCGACGTGGCCGAGGCGCTTACGGGCGCATCATATGTAGTTTCGAGCGGCGGTGCAGCCCGCAAGGCCGGAATGACCCGCGAAGACCTCCTGAAAGGAAACGCCGAGATAGCCAAGGAATTCGGCGAGAACGTGAAGAAATACTGCCCCGAGGTGAAACATATTGTGGTAGTGTTCAATCCCGCCGACATCACCGGCCTCATCACGCTGGTTTACTCCGGAGTGAAACCCTCGTGCGTGTCGACCCTCGCCGCGCTCGACTCCACCCGTCTGCGCTCCGAACTTGCAAAATACTTCAATGTGACCGAGGACGACGTGACAGGCGCCCGCACCTATGGTGGCCACGGCGAGCAGATGGCTGTGTTCGAATCGACGGCAGCAATCAAGGGGAAACCTCTGAAAGAGCTTATCGACAACGGCACCCTTCCCCTGGCCGACTGGGAGGTAATCCGCCAGAAAGTGGTACAGGGTGGCAAAAACATCATCGACCTGCGCGGCCGCTCGTCGTTCCAGAGCCCGGCTTACCTCTCCATCGAGATGATAGCCGCAGCCATGGGCGGCAAACCATTCCGCTGGCCTGCAGGCGCCTACGTAGACAACGACCGCTTCCGCCACATCATGATGGCCATGGAGACCACTATCGATAAAAACGGCGTGACAGTTAAACCGCTCGGCGGCACCCCCGAGGAGCAGAAAGAACTTGAAAAGAGCTACCAGCATCTCTGCAAGCTCCGCGACGAGGTGATTGAGATGGGCATCCTTCCAAAAATCGCCGATTGGCACCGCTATAACACCAACCTCGACTGATAGAGTATAGCTATTGCCCAGATGATTTATTCTGATTAAATTATGAGAACGCCCCCGGTATTTTCCGGGGGCGTTTATATTATTCATTTTACCACAATCCCTACAATGTCCACAATTGTTTCCGGCCCCTATAAGCCCCGATAATCCGCAAATACAAAAAAGTTTTCAACACCGGTGCAACCTTATACAAAGAAGGTGCGTCTAAAAAGTGTTTCAGATAAAAATATTAAAATAATATCACATCAATGATACGACTACGGGATGTAAACAAGACGTATCCGGGCATCGTTCCGCTCCACGTGCTCAAGGATATCAACCTCGAAATAGAGCGAGGCGAGCTGGTATCGATCATGGGCGCCTCGGGATCCGGCAAATCCACCCTACTCAACATTCTCGGCATACTCGACAACTACGATTCGGGCGAATACCGCCTCGACGGCACCCTGATAAAGAACCTCAGCGAAAACCGGGCCGCCGACTACCGCAACCGTATGATTGGCTTCGTGTTCCAGAGCTTCAACCTCATCAACTACAAGAACGCCGTGGAGAACGTTGCCCTTCCCCTATTCTACCAGGGTGTGGGGCGCCGCAAACGCAACCAGATGGCCATGGAGCAACTGGAACGCATGGGGCTTGCCGACCGCGCCCACCATCTGCCCGGAGAGCTCTCCGGCGGTCAGAAACAGCGAGTCGCCATTGCCCGCGCCCTTATCACAAAACCCTCGATTATACTCGCCGACGAGCCTACAGGCGCTTTAGATAGCTCCACATCGAAGGAAGTGATGCAGGTATTCCGCGAGCTCAACCGCGAAGAGGGCATGACTGTGGTAATCGTGACCCATGATCCCGGCGTCGGCGCGCAGACCGACCGCCTGATTCGCATAAGCGACGGACGCATCGTCGACCATATTGAACCGACGCTTTAAACTTCTATCACACCTGGTTTACAACCAAGAATATTTCAATCAATGTTCGACCTCATATCCGAAATACTCCAGACGCTTCGCCACAACAAGCTGCGCACGGCCCTTACGGGCTTTGCCGTGGCATGGGGTATCTTCATGCTTATCGTGCTGCTCGGAGTGGGCAACGGCGTGACAGGCTCATTCCGTGAGCACGCGATGACTCCCGGCTCACAGAAAATAAATGTGTGGCCCGGTCGCACCTCTAAACCATACCACGGCTATCGCGAGGGGCGTTACATCCCGCTCAAGAGCGCCGACCTGGACCGCGTGGCCGACGAAAACCGCTCGACCGTACGCGAGGTCACATCCACAATCTATGGTTCCACCGACACAATTTCCTATGGCACTAAATCGATTACTTCAAGCTACACGGGCGTATACCCTTCGCAACTGAAGCTCCGCGACGAAATGACAATGGAACGCGGCCGCTTTATCAACGACAAGGATATGGCCGCCCGCGCCAAAGTAATAGTTCTTTCGAAGGACGATGCCACCTCTCTCGGATTGCCCGACAGCGACGAGGCTCTGGGGAAACAGCTGCGCATATCGGGTCTTAGCTTCAAGGTTGTGGGCATTTACACCTCGCGCTGGGGCCGTGAAATCTACATCCCCTTCTCCACTGCCCGCATGCTCGCGGGGAACGACGACGACCTCGGCTCGATGAGCGTAATGCTCCACAACGTGGAGACTGCGGAGCAGGGAGACCAGGTGGAAGCCGACGTGCGCCGCACGCTTGCAGCCGCCCACGATTTCGATCCCGACGACACCAGCGCCGTATGGATATGGAACCAGTTCTCACAGGGAATGAAAGGCCTTCAGGCCATGAACATCCTCAACGCCAGCATATGGATACTGGGGCTACTCACGCTGCTGAGCGGCGTAGTCGGTATAAGCAACATAATGTTTGTGAGCGTACGCGAGCGCACGCATGAGATAGGCATCCGTCGTGCCATAGGCGCAAAACCCCGCAGTATCCTTACGCAGATTATGGCCGAGAGCATAGCCATAACAACTCTTTTCGGTTACATCGGCATAGTGCTCGGCTCTGCGGCCACGGGCGTTGTCGACGCGCTGTTTGGCGAATCCGATTTCATGACCCATCCCCATGTGGATCTCTCGATTGCCGTGCAGGTTACGGCTGTCCTGATTCTGGCAGGTGCTCTGGCCGGACTATTTCCCGCACTGAAATCGCTGAAAGTAAAACCCGTGGAGGCCCTCCGCGACGAATAAACCAACCGCTATCATTCTGACCGAAACAAAATGCATATACTGCTTTTCGACACCGACAACTGGAAGGAGATAGGAGCCACGCTCGCACGTAATAAGACGCGCACATTTCTTACCGGATTCGGTATATTCTGGGGCACAGCCATGCTCGCTCTTCTGCTCGGGGGTGCCCGAGGGGCCAAGGGGCTGCTGATGCGCAACTTCGACGGCTTCGCGACAAACAGCGCCATAATGTGGACCGAGCGTACCACCGAGCCTTACCACGGGCATGCCAAGCGCCGCGCCTGGGATCTCGACGTCACAGACCTTGAGCGCATGCGCCAAGGGCTGCAGGGAATAAAAGTGATAACACCCAACTACTCCCACTGGGGCGTGAGTTTCCGCAACGGGCGGTTCTCGCTCTCCGGATCGGTCTACGGCGTGGAGCCCGACTACGCCGAGGTGATGCTGCCGGCTGTATATTCCGGACGATTCATCAATGAGGCTGATGTGGCCAAAGGCCGCAAAGTGGCCGCCGTAGGGCGCAAGGTAGCCAACGAGCTCTATCCCGGCAATCCCTCGCCGCTGGGAGAGCACATCCAGGTAAACGGCATCAGCTATACCATAGTTGGTATCGTGGGACAGACCAACGAGATAACCATGGGGGGCAACCGCCTCGACGAGTCGGTATGTATCCCCGCATCCACCTTCCGCCGGGCCTTCAAACGCGGCGACACCATCGATGCGCTGATGCTCGTGGCCGACGACGGAGTGAAAATCGCTCCTCTCATTCCGCGCATGCGTCATATGATTTATACTCGCCACTACATATCCCCCACCGACGAGGCTGCCATGCGCGTGATGGATATCTCCGAACAGTTCGAAATGGTCGACAACCTTTTCCACGGACTCTCGCTGCTTGCTCTCTTCATAGGTGTCAGCACGCTCCTGGCAGGCGTAATCGGAATCGGCAACATAATG
>ENA-OZKI01000608-OZKI01000608.1-human-gut-metagenome-genome-assembly--contig:-NODE-608-length-10313-cov-7.119614_pt1 | contig 10313 bp, 14 predicted proteins | sample MGYA00244178_ERZ653754 | MGnify/ENA primary metagenome ERZ653754 (study PRJEB26926, sample SAMN06165253) | human gut metagenome | biome: ENVO:00009003; feature: ENVO:2100002; material: ENVO:00002003... | reverse complement strand
GATCTCCGCATCGACCAGCGGTATCACACAGGATGAAGTCGTCTCTGCGGCAGACACGGACAAGATGCTGGACGAGATTTTCCCCGCAGAAAGTTGAACGAAACACCGGCATAACAGGAGGCTTATATGGCAGACAACAAGTTTGTGACCATCGAAGCTCTCAAATCCACCGCTGCACGCTTGCAGCAGGAATGGCTCAAGTCCATCTCCAAGGCAGGTCATGCCCGCTTTGAGGTGGCGGAAGCCATCCCTGACGCATCCGCAGCGCAGGAAAACATCATGTATCTTGTCATGAACGACAAGACGCAGCACTACGACATCTACGCAAAGGTCAATGATGAGGTCGTCCTGCTGGACGATACCACTGTTGATCTTTCCGGCTACGCCACCAAGGAACAGCTGGAAGCTGTCTCCGGCGGTCTGGGCGGCACGGTGTACGCCGCGACCAAAGCTGACCTGTCCACTTCCGACGACAGCGTGATCTCCGGCTACTTCGCCCAGAACACGGACGTGAAGCCCAAGAAGGGCGATGTCTTTGTCGTGACCACCACCGTGGACGGTTCCACCTATGAGCAGTCCGCCTATTTCTATGACGGTTCGGCGTGGGCCGCAATGACCGGCATCGTGGATGCAGATAAGGTGATCCTGCGGGACAACATCACGTTGGCCGGTGGCTATACGCAGGTCGGCAACCTGACCAAGAGCCAGAACGGCACGTCCATTTTCTCCACCAAAGGCAAGAGCGTCATGGATGCCCTGACCGAGATTTTCAGCAAGCGGCTCCAGCCCAGCATCACCGCCCAGCCGTCCATCGGCACGTTCACGCTGATCGGTGCTGGTGCTGTTGAGGCCGGCACTAAGGTAGCTGCTGCGGCCTACTCTGGCGCAACGCTGAATGCTGGCTCCTACCAGTACGGCCCGGCCACCGGCGTTACCGCCACCAACTGGAAGGTCGAGCGTATCACCGACAAGGCGACGACCGAGGTCGCAAATGCTGAGACCGCTTCTCTGGCTGCTGGCTCCGACAACAACGGCGGCGCTGGTTTCGTCATCGGTGATGCTGGCGGTGACGCTGTGGCAAGCCTGAAGTACAAGGCCACTGCGACGCACGGCGCAGGCGTGACCGCAAAGGACAATCTCGGTGCTGCATCCAGCCCGGTGGTCGCCATTGCGGCAGGCAGCAAGACCAAGGACACTGCTGCTTACACCCCGTTCCGTAACGTGTTCTACGGCGCATCCACCAGCAAGCCCGCTCTGGACAGCGCTGCTATCCGTGCGCTGGGCAAGACCGGCAAGGCGTACGCGGCTGGTACGCTGACCATCAACGTGCCTGTTGGCGCACAGCGTGTGGCGATTGCCTGCATTGCAACGGCCAAGGGCGTTACCAAGGTCATCAACGAGACCGCCATGAACGCGGATGTCACCAGCACCTTCACCAAATCCACCGTGTCCGTTGAGGGCGCGAATGGTTATTCGGCGAAGGATTACAACGTCTGGGTCTTTGAGCCTGCTGTTGCTTACGGCAACGCCGCAGTTCTCAAAGTCACTCTGGGCTGATAGGAGGGATAGACAATGGCAGTGAATAATACCGCAAAGACCTATGCCAACATGGAGTTCCCGCTGGCTATGAAGCGTCAGGACGCTTTTGCCCTTGATCCTTCCACCGTCTGGCCCACTCTGGCCGATGCCCAGAACTACGCCAAGACCAATCCGACCGCCTATGTCGGCCAGATGCTTTCCGTCGTCGTGAACGGCACGGCTACTCCGTATGTGATCCAGAATGCCGCTGGCGACCTCGCCCCGCTGGGCGCTGCCGCCGTGACCATTGCTTCGGACGACGAAGCAAACGAAATGCTCACTGAGATTTTCGGCGAGTAATGCACGATCTGTAATCGACCGGCTGTCCGGGAAGTCTGGGCAGCCGGATATTTTATCATGAACAAATAAGAAAGAGGTATTTTACTATGGCTTACAATGCAACTGCTCTCGTCCGTCTGGCTGCTCTGAAGGCTCTGGCCACAAAGACCAAGGCCGAGATCGACAACATCAACACCGACGTTTCCAAGGCCATTAAGTCTCTGGGCGTTTCCGGCAACACTGTCAGCTTCTACACTAGCGCCGACAAGTCCGGCGATGCCGCATTCACCTTCGACTTCCCGAAGGAGCTGTTCCTCGATCAGGCTAAGACCACCTTCGTGCAGAAGTTCGCATTCAGCACCGAGACCTACCCCGGCGCTACCGACCCCAAGCTGGCAGGTAAGCCCGTTATGGTTCTGGCTGTGAAGGGCCAGAACCCTGACAGCTGCTCCTACAGCTTCCTCGATATGTCCGCTCTGGTCGATACCTACAAGGCCAAGGCCACCGGCAAGGATGCTTCCACCACCGTTACCATCGCTGGTTATGAGGTGGATGTCAAGGTCAATGTTTCCGCTGCTGCCGGCAACGCCCTGGTTCCGAAGGACGATGGTCTGTATGTGGACATCGGCGGCAAGGCCGACAAGGTGAAGAACGCCACCGCTGGCAACTTCGCCGCTCTGGATGAAAGCGGCAACATGACCGATTCCGGCAAGAAGCCTGCCGACTTCGTGGCCGCTGAGACCGGCAAGCGTCTGATGACCAATGCAGAGGGCGAAAAGCTGAAGGGCATTTCTGCTGGTGCCACCAAGACCGCCGCCAGCGAGACCAACGGTCATATCACCATCGACGGCGTGGACACCACCGTGTACACTGAGCCGTCCGATGTGATCCACGGCACCGTCGCATCCGACAGCGATGTGACCGCTATGCTGACCGAGGTTTTCGGCGCATAAGCTGACTGACCTTACCAAAGAAGTATGAGGGGCGAGACCGTCACATGGCGGTCTCGCCTGCTTTTTTAGGGAGGACAAGCGTGAATGAATATTATCGCACTCGTAACCCACCTGAAACTGGTAGCACAGGAAGCAAAGAAGTATGCGGCAAGTCTGGCAAGTGAGCTGTCCAATGCAACGCTGGAAGCAATGCAGGAAATGGACAGGGCAAAGGTTGACCGGCTGTCCTCTGTGTCTGTCACGATCAAGGCAGACGGCTGGGTGGAGGATGAAACGTGGGAGGAATACCCCATGCGTTATGACATCACTGCCGCAGATGTGACGGCGACCGATCGCGCAGACATCATCTTGTCGCCGAACAGTTTGACCGCCGCGATGGACTGCGGTGTCTGTCAGACCTGCGAAACGCAGACCGGGAAAATTTGTATCTGGGCGAAGAAAGCCCCGGCGGAAGCGCTGACTGCTGAGTACCGGATCATTCAGGGCGAAAAGCCAAAGGAGGACTAACACATGGCATATGGAAACGTGAATGTCGCCGTGCCGGGCGTGTCGAACGATGAATCCAGCTATCTGAAAGCAGAACAGGCCGGTGCCCCCGGCGGCGTGGCAACGCTGGATGCGGATGGTAAGCTGTCTGAATCGCAGCGCCCGACGGTGGACGCATACACCAAGGACCAGACCGATCAGAACATCAGCACCGCCGTTGATGCCCACAACTCTGCGGACACTGCACATGGTGACATCCGCGCCAGCGTGGCAGCAATGCGCGGCAGCATCAATGCAATCGAGCTGAAATTCGGCACAAACGTGACGAAAAATCCTTTTTCCGCCACGTTCAGCAGCCTTGACGGCCTGACCGTCACTGGCGCGTGGAACGCAGAACAGGCGAGGGTGGAGTTCTGATGGCTGAAACATTCAAGGTCGGCGCGAATGCGCGGGAGCTGTTGCGCTACACTCAGAGGGCAACCCGCATCGTTTCGGACGACATCAGCCGGAGCGATGCCCGGAAGATCATCCAGAAAGTCGCGGCGCTCGAAGATGTGCGCGACATCCAGAAGGTGTGCGGCACTGCCGTCCATGCACTCGACACACGGGACAGGGAGGGCTTTTCCAAAAGCACTTTCCGTCTGTACGGTGAGGGCATCCGGCTGACTGCCCGGCAAATCCTGCTGGATGCACACGCGGCGAACAACGTCAATTTCCAAACCGACTACGACAAGCGCGTTGAGAAGATCGGCGCAGTTGTGGACGGCTGCTCTCTGCTGCTGGAATACCTGACCATCTGCACGGAGGAAGGTATCATCAGTGCGAAGAAAGCCGGTATCTGGACAAAGAAGGTCACGGACGTAAAATACCCGGCGATGAAGTGGCTCACGTCGGAACGCGGACGTGCCGAAAAACTCCGGGCAGAAGCGGAACGGAAACGGCTGACCGAACAGGCTGCCGCCCTGAAAGCCGTCCTTTACCCGGAACCGTAAACGCACAGCGGGCAACCGCTTTGCATAAAGGGTGCGGTTTGTTTGTCTGACGCTGCCATTTGGTGGCTGCGCTCTCCGAACACCAACAATAACAACAACGTCTGGAACGTCAACACCGATGGCTCCAACAACAACAACTGGTACAACAACTCCTATGGTGTTCGCCCCGCTCTGATGGAACCGTGTGACGAGTAGGCATAAGCTGAAAGCAGTGCGCCCATCAAAGGAAACCGCATCCTGTCGCTTGCCGATGCAGGCAAGTGATAAATACATCCCGCTGAGGTGGGCCATCCCTGCCGGATGCAGCCCACTACCGTAACGCGAACCAGCGGAGGGTCATTTTGACATACGAAGAACTGTGCAGCTTTGAGGTACTTTACAAAGCCTACCTTGAAGCCCGGAAGGGAAAGCGCAGTAAAAGCAAAACAATCGAGTACGAGGCGCAGGCGCTGGCCTGCACGGAAAAGCTCTCCCGTAAGCTGGCTGTCTGCAATGTGCGGCAGCCAGACAGGAGCATTCGGCAGCAGATACGCTATGTGCCAAGTAAGTTTGAGGTCTTTGCCGTCTACGAGCCGAAGCGCCGCATGGTACACGCCCCCGCATTTGTGGACAAGGTGGTGCTGCACGCTCTGGTCGATAACATCCTGTATGATGCCCTGACAAGGAGCTTTATCCGGGACAGCCACGCCAGCCAGACCGGCAAAGGCACAGACGACGGCCTGATGCGCCTGAAAACTCACATGGTGGACTATTACCGCCGTGAGGGCCACGGCGCGGACGGCTGGGTGCTGAAAGGCGATGTGCGGCATTTCTTTGCCAGCATCGACCACCGGAAGTTAAAACGCAAGCTCAAGGCCGTGCTGGACAAGCGCGGCGTTGACCCGCGCGTCTATGAGCTGCTTTGCATCTACATCGACGTGATGGAGGACGGCTTGCCGCTGGGCTACCAGACGAGCCAGCTCTTTGCGCTGATGTTTTTGGATGAGTTTGACCACATCATCAAAGAGAAGTACCGCATCAAATACTATGGCCGATACATGGACGATTTCTATATCATCTGTTCGGACAAGCGGAAATTGCAGTGCATTCTCCGGGATGTGCGGGCGCTTATGGACAGTTACGGCCTTGAGCTGAACCAGAAAACCGCCATTTTCCCGCTGCGGAACGGTATTGATTTTCTGGGATTCCATAGCTACCTGACCGACACCGGCGCGGTCATCCAAAAGCTGCGCCGGGATAGCTCCAAGCGGATGAAGAACAAGATCAGATATTGGGAGACGGCATACCCCGCAGGCGAAGTGACCAAGCAGGAAATCCTGCGGAGCTTTGATGCGTGGGATGCCCATGCCGCCCATGGTGATACTTACTCTTTACGCCGCAAGTACGCTGACCGGCTCGAAAAATTGCTTGACTGTAAAATCCCTATCCATCGAAAAATCAACTCGAACAAACTCGCGCGTGACAGACGGCGGGCGAGGCAATGCCGCTGCATCTACAAGAAGCAGCACAAAGCCCTGTCCCTCTCTGTATCGCAGAACACGCGGCCTGCGGAGATCATGCCGTGGGCCTGAACGAAAACAAGGAGGTAACAATGGCAAACGCAAAATTGGGCACAAAAGCCGTTGGCAGCATTGTCAAAATCAAGGTCAACGGCGCGTCCAAAGATTTTATTGTCGTGCAGCAGGGCAATCCGAATACCAGCACCTATGATTCGAGTTGCGCCGGAACGTGGCTGCTGATGAAGGACATCTACACAACGTCCACGTTCGGCAACAATAACTCCTACAAGGATTCCAGCATCCACACATACCTGAACGGAACATTCTACAACCTCATCGACAGCAACATCCGGGCGGCTATTAAGCAGGTGAAAATCCCGTACCAGAACGGCACTGGTTCCGGCGGCAGCCTTGCCACCGGCTCCAATGGCCTGAGCACGAAAGTATTCCTGCTGTCTGGTTATGAGGTTGGCTGGACGACCAGCGACAACAGCTATTTCCCCAAGGATGGTGTTCGGCTGGCGTACTTTGGCAACAGCTCTGGCGGCAACAGCAAGCGTGTCGCCTACAACGGCAGCAGCGCTGCCGTTTGGTGGCTGCGCTCTCCGTACACCAGCAATATCAACTACGTCTGGCTCGTCAACACCGATGGCTCCAGCTACTACAACTGGTGCGGCGGCTCCTATGGTGTTCGCCCCGCTTTCATTCTTCCCTCTACACTCGTGGTCTCTGACGACGGCACGGTCAGTGTCAACACTGCACCTACCGTCAGCACGGACGGCGCAGCTATTGGCGAGAAGAACACGGCCTTTGCATGGAAGTATACCGTCACCGATGCCGACGGCGACATCTTGACCATCACCGAAAAGCTGGACGGCAAGACCACCAAGACCCGCACCGGCGCTGCCAGCGGCACGGCCCTGACCTTTGAGCAGACGGCCAGCGCTGCCGGATTCCAGAAAATCCTGAACGGCAACCACACCATCACCGTTGAGGTGAGCGACGGCAAGGAAACCGTCAGCACGTCCGCGACCTTTACCAAGGCCGTCCACGCCGCAAGCGTGACGCTGGCTGAACCGTTGGCCGTTGAGGGCGACATTACCGTTGCCGTGCTTCAGGTGACCGGCTCCATCCCCGATGATGCGAAGTTCAAAGCCGAAGTGACCAACAACGCACTCGACAGCTCCCCGGTCTGGCAGGATGCCACGACCGAGATAAAAAAAGGCGTGAACATCGTCTTTGAGAATAAGACCGCCACCAACGGCGCGGCGTTTAACTTCCGCGTCAGCGTGGAGCGCGGCGAATCCGGCGAGGGCGGCTACATCGAAGCCGTCTCCGGCGCATTCCAGTAAGGAGGACAGTCACCATGATTCAGTGGAAAAAGGACAATCTGCCCACCCGGCAGGAGAAGGAAGCCGCAGCCAAGAAGCGGCAGGAGCACGAACAGTTGCCCGACCGTGTGGCTGAAATGGAAGATGCCCTGTGCGAACAGGACGCGGCCAACGAGAAGCGCTTGACCGACATCGAAACCGCGCTGTGTGAGCTGGACGCAGCGCTGAACAAGGAATAAGGAGGTATCACCATGAACATTATCTGGGCAAACCGCCTGATTGCAGGCACTAAGACTTGGGCAGAGATGCCCGCATCCCGCCGCGTTGGCGTGAAGAAAGTTCTGGCCGAGCGCGTAAACAAGGGCGAGATCACCGCCGAGGATTACAAGCGCATCACCGGTGACGACTATGACGTGGCCTGAGCTGTGTGAGAAGCTGTTGACCCGGCTTGAAGCGCAGGGCGAGAACATGAGCACCGAGCGTGCAGAGTTCGGGGTGCTCATGGTGGACTGTGCCATGCGCGGGTGCGGGGCTGATCCGGGCATGAAGGGAGATGGTAGCAATGGCGATTAAAGCCTATTCGTATGCAAAGGACGGGAACAGAAAGCTCTCCGCAAATTTTGCGGTGAAGGAGTTCCGCTGCAAGGATGGGAGTGACCCGATCTTTATTGACGATGAGCTTGTGACCCTGCTGCAGAAAATCCGGGATCATTTCGGGAAGTCTGTGACGATCACGAGTGCATACCGTACCGCCGCCCACAACAAGGCGGTGAAGGGGGCGACCTACAGCCAGCATTGTTACGGCAAGGCTGCGGACATCCGGGTGCAGGGCGTGGGTGTTGAAGCTGTGGCTGCCTATGCCGAGACCCTACTGCCGAATCGTGGCGGCATCGGGCGCTATCCTGTAAAGGCGGGCCGCCCTGCTGGTTGGGTACATATCGACACCCGCGCGGCAAAGAGCCGGTGGGTAAGCTGAAAGTAGGAGGAAAACAGTATGGAGAACATTCTGAAAGTTTTTCTGATGGCATTCCCTGAATGGCTGGCCTGCATCTTCATGGTGGTCGGCCTTGTGGTCACGGCGCTGGCGGCGGTACGTCTGGGTTACGGCCTTGTGGTCGCAAAGACCGTGTACAAGTGGATCGTCAACGCGGAAGAAAAGTTCGGCGCGGGTGCAGGCGCAGAGAAGAAAGCGCACGTTATCGCGGTGCTGCGCGGCTACACCCCGGACTGGCTGGACTGGGCAATCAATGAGCGGACGCTGGATTGGATCGTACAGCTTGTGTTCGACTTTACCAAGAAGAAGCTCGAAGATTACATGGCAAAGAAATCCGTGGAAACCACCACTGTGGCCCGTTTCGGTAAGGCGGGGGAGGACAAGCGTAATGACTGACGAGGAACTGGAACATCGCCTGACAGCGGTCGAAAACCGTGCACAGAGCAACACCCACCGGCTGGACGAGCTGGGGAAGCTGACCGATGCAGTAAACGGCATGAACACCAATATCAAGTTGACCATCCAGCAACTCGAAAACACAAACAAGAGCCTTGAAATTGTAACGGCTCAAAACAAAAAGCAGGACGACCGCCTGACCGCGCTGGAAAAAGCCCCCGGAACATTTGGGAACAAACTTTGGTGGGCTGTGATTGCGGCGTTGGTTTCCGGCCTTGTGGCATATGAACTGACGATGCTTCTGCACTGAAATGAAAATCCCCCGCTGGCATCCTGATGGATTGCTGGCGGGGGATTTTTTGTTTGTCTGGAAGTTTTGCACAAAGGAAATGTGCAAAGTGTGGAAAAATTGCGAATTGACAACGGTATACCGTATAATTTACGCTTAAAACGAAAATAAACGCCATAGTCGAAAGGAGGAAAACGGCGTGCGAGTGTTCAAACAGCTTACGCTTACAGACCGAATCCGTATTGAAAAGTGGTTGAAAGATGGGCTGAGAGTAAAGGAAATCGCAGACAGGTTGCGGGTTGACCCGTCCACGGTGTACCGGGAACTGAAACGCGGCAGCTACGACAAGTTGGACGGTAAGACGTGGAAGCTGATTCCTACATATAGCCCGGATATTGCAGAACAAAGGTATCAGGCACATCTTCGGGAGAAGGGACCAAACCTTAAGATTGGCAAGGATCATGAGCTTGCAAGCTATATCGAGCAGACCATTATAGATAAGGATTGTTCACCGGCTGCTGTGTACGGTTATGCCCTGGAAGAAGGACGGACATTCAAAACGCATATATCGGTGCCTACCATATACAGCTACATCAAAAAGGGCGTGTTCCTGAACTTGACGCAAAAGGCTCTGCCCAGACATGGAGTGCATAAGGGCGACTATAAAAAGGTGAAAACAAAGGATCCTGCTCGTGCGCCTGCCGGTGAGAGCATCGAAAAACGCCCGGCGGAAGTAAAAGACCGTGAAGAATTTGGACACTGGGAAATGGACACGGTGTATTCTGGCAAGAAGAAAAGCACGGTTGCGCTGCTAGTGCTGACTGAGCGCAAGACCCGGAACGAAAATATTATAGTGGTGCCAGATCGCCGCGCAGAGACGACCGTGCGGGCAATCAATGCACTGGAACGGAAGTTAGGTGCAGAGAAGTTTGGCATTATCTATAAGAGCATCACAGTGGACAACGGCAGTGAGTTTGCATTGGCCGACCAGCTGGAACAGTCCTGCATCACCGGAGATAAGCGGACGAAGGTGTACTATTGTCATCCGTATTCTTCTTGGGAACGCGGGAGCAATGAGAATTTGAACGGCATGATTCGCCGCAGGCACCCGAAAGGCACAGACTTCTCAAAGGTCACGGCAGAGGAAATCGCGGCTACGGAGAACTGGATCAACAGCTATCCCAGAAAAATTTTCGGCTATAAGAGCGCCGGCACAATGTTCCGCGAATGCCTACGGGAGCTTGGTCTGACAGCATAAGCGACACGAAAGCAGAAAACCGTTGGTAAAATCGAACAATAGAGGGCGGCTGCAAGCGGAGAAAACTTGACGGCCTGTTTGCTTTACGCTAAAATCCACAAAAATAAGGCCGAAAATTTGTTGCATTTAATGCTTTACTTTTCATTTTTTCTGCAAAAGGGAATAGCGTCTTGATTTTGGACGGAAAATCCGCTATAATAGTACTGTTCTACATACGCCGGTGTGTCGGAATGGCAGACGAGGGGGACTCAAAATCCC
>ENA-OZKI01000601-OZKI01000601.1-human-gut-metagenome-genome-assembly--contig:-NODE-601-length-10364-cov-4.503250_pt1 | contig 10364 bp, 8 predicted proteins | sample MGYA00244178_ERZ653754 | MGnify/ENA primary metagenome ERZ653754 (study PRJEB26926, sample SAMN06165253) | human gut metagenome | biome: ENVO:00009003; feature: ENVO:2100002; material: ENVO:00002003... | reverse complement strand
TGCTTCGCTGTCTGTAATGGCACGCTTGAACTTGCGGATGATGGTATCCTTGTCGTCCAGAATCAGGATGCATCCATTTGGATTTTCGTCTGATTTCGACATTTTTTTGGTGGGATCTTGCAGGGACATGATCTTTGCACCCGTCGGCGGAATATATGGTTCCGGAAGGGTAAAGAACTCTCCATAGCGCTGATTGAAACGCTGTGCAATGTTCCGGGCAAGTTCCAGGTGCTGCTTCTGATCGACACCAACCGGAACCAGATCTGCATTGTATGCCAGAATATCTGCTGCCATCAGAACCGGATACGTAAACAGTCCGGCATTGACATCATCGGCATGGCGGGCGCTCTTGTCCTTAAACTGCGTCATACGGGAAAGTTCACCGAATTGGGTGTTGCAGCTTAAAATCCAGCTCAGTTCTGCATGCGTTCTAACATGGCTCTGGATAAACAGGATGGATTTTTCCAGGTCAATGCCGCATGCCAGCAGCAGGGCATATGCCTGTAAAGAATTCTGCCGCAGTTTGGCAGGATCCTGCCGAACGGTGATGGCATGCATATCTACGACACAGTAAATGCAGTGATAATCATCCTGTAATGGGCCCCAGTTCCGAACTGCACCGATGTAGTTGCCCAATGTAAATGTTCCAGTCGGCTGAATGCCGCTGAAAATAACCTTTTTTTGTTCTTGTTCTGCCATATGAATCCTCGATCCTTTCTCGTTACGCTTGCGTGCGGTTTGCACGATCTTTCAGCTGTGCAGTATGCAGTGCGGCCATGACTCTCTGATAAAGTGCAAAAATGCTCTGCATGTCCTTGCTCTCCTGGAAGATATGTGCAGGAAGTACGCTTTTTTTATAGATTCCGTTTTGGGTAATCAAAAAGATATGGTGGGTTGGGCCAACTGGCAAGTCGAACTGCTTGGTTTTCTTGGCTTCGCCCAGAATTCTGCTGGCATTTGCCATCAGCAACTGTGCCGGCTGTACAACGGTCTGATACCGTTGTGCCGCACCGGAGTATTCCGCGCCGTTGTTGAAATAAACATTTGCAGCGCCATTGATATAAACCACCAGAGAACACAGCAAAGCCGGATTCATCGGCATATCAATGACCATGCCATAGATGGTATTTTTATCGTGAATGAATGATTGGAATTGCTTTGCCGGGAGCTGCAAGGCAGCACCACGGGTAAGCAAGTATTTTTCAGTTACTACATAATGGCTTCCACGGGAAGCCGTTGCTTTTTCCTGACTCATGTTACATTTTGTCCTTTCTAAACGATTTCTTAATCCAATCGGTCTTTTGTCATGGTGCCTAGGATTTCAATGCCCTTTACAATCTGTTCGTCCGTTGGGGTGGAGAAGTTCAGACGGAAAGAAGTAGTGGGATCGGTTTCCTTTGTGAGGAATGCATTGCCCGGTACCACTGCGATTTTATAATCCTGTACGGCTTTCTTGCAGAATGCCGGCATATCGCAGTCTGACGGAAGGGTACACCAAATGAACAAACCGCCCTCCGGCTTGGTATATGCAACTTTCTTGGAGAAGTGCTGTTCGATGCCGTCAAGCATGAGGTAGCACTTCTTCCGATAGATTGCCTGAAGGTTCGTGAGGTATGCATCCATATCCACCGTTTTCAGGAAGCGTTCACAGATTACCTGTGCCCAGATGTTGGAGTGTACATCGGAAACCTGCTTGCATACAATGATTTTTTGCAGTACGGCAGCCGGACCGCTGACATAGCCAACTCGGAAACCAGGTGCCAGGATTTTGGAGAAGGTTCCCGTGTAAACGACTCTGTTTTCGGTGTCCAGGCTCTTAATGGACGGAACGGCTTCGCCGGCGAACCGCAAATCTCCGTAAGGGTTGTCCTCCAGAATCAGGACATTGTATTTACATGCCAGTGCATACAGACCTTTGCGCTTTTCCAGGGACATGGTCTGTCCGGTGGGGTTCTGGAAGTTTGGAATGACATAGATCAGCTTGCAGGATGGCTGTGTTTGCAAAGCTGTTTCCAGCGCTGCCAAATCCATACCATCTGCTTCCATTGGAATACCAACCAGGTTAACGCCATAAGATTTAAAAGCGTTGAGGGAACCAATGAAGCTGGGGGCTTCACAAATTAAAGTGTCGCCTCGATTGAGCAAAACCTTACAGGTCAGTTCGTTTCCTTGCTGTGCACCAGAAGTGATGATGAGGTCATCTACATCCGGCTGGAAGCAATGCTGTGCTGCCATGCGCTGTTTCAGAGCGTCCCGAAGCGGTGTATAACCTTCGGTGAGGCTGTACTGCATGGCAAGAACCGGGTCTTCCCGCAGCAGCTGCTCAGAAAGCTTGGCAACTGTTTCCTTTGGGAATGCTTCCGGTGCCGGATTACCTGCGGCAAAAGAAATGACACCGGGCATGCTGGTGAACTTTAAAATTTCACGAATTGCAGAAGGCTGCAATGTGGAGACGTTGTCGGAAAATTGAACTTGCATCGTGCAAAAATCCTTTCTCTATTAAAATCAGTATCTTGCACCTGTCTCAAGAAAAACAGGTTCTTACATATTATACCACATATTTTTCGTTTCAGCAACATAAAATTTCGTAGATTCCATGCAATCCTGGAGAAAAAGGAGAAACTGTTTTGAAAAAGCAAACGTTATTGAAAGGCTCCGTTATCTTGTTAACTTCTGCCGTGGTGGCAAAGGTGCTGGGTGCCTTCTTCAAAATTCCGCTGACCAATCAGCTGGGCGGCGTGGGAATGGGGTACTTCAGCTGCGCTTATGGACTGTTTCTGCCCATCTATGCGCTGTCGGTAACCGGCCTTTCCGCAGCAGTTGCCGGAACAGTGGCACATCATAGTGCCTTAGAGGATTGGCGAACCGTTCGCCGGATTCGGTGGATTGCACGGCTGCTGTTTGCCGGATTGGGGCTGTTGTTGACGATGGTGATGCTGGCAGGTGCCAAACCGTTTGCAGAACTGCTGGCAGGGGAACCGGATGCTTGGGTTTGCATGGCATTTATGGCGCCGTCTGCCTTTTTCGGCTGTGTAACAGCGGTGGAGCGAGGGTATTACGAAGGTCTGCAAAATATGTATCCGACTGGTATTTCACAGGCAGTAGAAGCAGCGGCAAAACTGGTTTTCGGATTGCTGTGCAGTCAATTTGTCCTGGAACATCCGGATTGGGCAGCGGTTTATTTTCCGGATGGAACCGATTTGCGAATGATGGCAGCCGCAGCAGCGGTACTGGGTGTCACGCTTTCCATGGTTTGCGGTACTTTTTATATGCTGCTGCGCAATTTATGGATGGGGGACAGCATTTCTCGTTCCATGCTGGCACAGGCGGCGCCGCCACAGGAAGGACGCAGCATTCTGCGGATGCTGTTTCATATCATGCTGCCGGTAGCGCTTGGCTCGCTGGTGACCAACCTGACCACTTTGATTGATTTGATGACCATGATGCGCAGTTTAAGTGCTGTGCAGCAGCGGCATGGCGCTGCTTTGATGCAGCTTTATGGGGCACTTGCAATGGATCCAGACTTTCCGGCATTTGTATATGGTTCCTTCACCGGTATGGCGATTACAGTTTTCAACCTCATTCCATCTGTAACCAACATGGTGGGAAAAAGTGCGCTGACTGGGGCCGCACAGGCGCATGCGGTACACAATCAATCACAGTTAACCAAACAGGCACAGACCATTTTGCAGGCAACGGCTGCCTTGGCGTTTCCAGCTGCCTGTGGGTTGTGGGCGCTGGCGGATCCGGTTCTTTCCTTTTTATATGCCGGGCACGAGCAGGAGACGGCACTTGCTGCACAGGCGCTGCGTGCCTTGATGCCAGGTATGGCAGGGCTTTGCCTGACGGTTCCGCTGTTTGGGATGTTGCAGGGAATGGGGCGTGCGGATTTGCCAGTGAAGTGGATGTTGGTTGGCGTGGCTTGTAAACTTGCCGGGAATCTACTGCTGATTCCGATTCCGCAAACCAGTGTCAGCGGCGCTGGAATTGCAACGAGTATTTGCTATGTAGTACTGGTAGTCTGTGCTGTTTTTGCCGTGCAGCGAGAGATTGGCTGTCGGCTGCATGCCGTGCGTTTGCTGTTGCCGATTGGATATGCTGCGGTGCTGTGCGGCGGAAGTGCGCATCTTTGCTTTCATTTACTGGCATCGTACGGGCAGACTACAGCGCTGCTGTTGAGTGTAGCAGCAGGCGGCGGAGTCTACTTTGCTGCCTTGTTGCTGCTTGGAAAACGCACCATTTTGCAGGTGCTTGGCATAAAGCGTTCAAAAATGAGACACAAATCCAATTGGCGGCATTCTGAAAAGTTGCCATAAAAGTACCGCCATTCGTGGAGAAAAATATGGAACAGGTGCATAAAAGAAACGAAAAAGATGCCCAAAAACAGCATATGAAAATTGTGCAAATTGATGAAGAAATTTCGCATTTTGCGAAAACCGAGCATAAGTTTTCGATTTGTTATATTTTCATACATAAAAAGTTCATCCAAATGATTGGTAATGGACTTATAATAAAAAATATCAAAAATCGTAATGGGATGGAGTCCGAATCGATCCCGTATTGTTAAGAGAAATGAAAGGATGATGGAACATGAAGGCAAAAGAATTTTTAGCTGCTGCCGCTGCGGTTATGATTGCTGCGGTAGGTTCCGGCAGTGTATTGATGAGTTTGACAGCAATGGATACGGAAGCTGCTTCTACTTCTAAGCCGGCTACGCTGACAACAAACAGCAAGGGTACGACTTGCTTCCGGACAGAAGGCGCTGACCGGGTCGTTGTAGAGGTTTCTGGTGTTGCTGGGGCATCTTGCAGTGGATTGGTTGGTTGGTATACAGATGAGTGGCATGAAGTAAAGTGGGATACCAATGGACTGAACAGCAGCGGAACCGGTACCTTTACCGTGGATCTGAGCGGAGTACCAGAAGATAAGGATATTGAGCTGCAAACCAATTACTATGCAAAATGGGACAACAGCAAGCAGGAAATGGTGAATATCAGCGGAACGCCGACCTTTACTTCGGTGACACTGTATTTTGGCAGTGATGATGGCACCACTACCACACCCGCCGTTACAGCGCCAGTGGTAGATCCGACTTGGAGTGCACACAGCATTACACCAGGCAAGGAATATGATTATTCCACCATGCCGGATGATGATAAAATGATCGGCTGGAATTGGTCTGAATTTGGATTGCAGGAAGGCGAGCTGGTAAAGCGTGTTGATGTAAAGATTTCAGTACCAAGCGGAACAATCGGTAAATGGAGTGGCGGCTTTGGTTCCTCTACTACAGTAAAGCCAGATTATTGGACCATGGAAGAAATGGGAGATACCTATAATACACAGTCTGCCATCATTTCTTGGACGGTTCCGGCTGCAACAGCAAAAACATTCCAGACGCAGGGCAATTATAGCTATCTGAAGTTCGGCACCTTCTATACTGCAAATGGTTCTGTTTTCTCAGTGGATTCCGTAACCGTTTATACGGATCCGTCTACCATTGTAACCACCACTACAACAGCAGCAACCACCACAACAACGACGACCACTACCACGGTTGATCCGAGCAAGGCAATGATCGGCGATGTTACACAGAATGGTAAGGTGAATCTGAGTGACGTTGTAATGCTGCAGAAGTATTTGATGGGTTCCTATGACCTGTCTGATGCACAGCTGAAAGTGGCAGATGTGACAGAGGATGGAAATGTAACAGCAGACGACGTTACCGCTCTGATGAAGTCTTTGCTGAAAATCACAAAGTAACCGATTGAAAAAATGAGTATGCTGTTCGCCCCTTTTCAAAAGGGGCGAACTTTTTATTTGGAAAAATGCGTCGGGTTTTGGTTGACAGAATCCAAAAAATGCAGTATAATAAACAATATGGAATAAGAAGTCTTGTACAGCTGGTTCAAGGACTTCTTTTATTTTGAGAGGAAGGACTTTTGTATTATGAAGTTAGGTATGGTTGGACTGCCGAACGTTGGAAAAAGCACTTTGTTTAACGCTTTGACCAATGCAGGCGCAGAGTCTGCAAATTATCCCTTTTGTACCATAGAAAAAAATATCGGGATTGTTTCAGTGCCGGATTCTCGTTTGGATAAGCTGGCAGAAATGTATGAACCGGACAAGTTTACACCGGCAACACTGGAATTCGTGGATATTGCCGGATTGGTAAAAGGCGCTTCTAAGGGAGAAGGCCTCGGCAATAAATTTCTGGGAGATATTCGGGAAGTGGATGCCATTGTGCACGTGGTACGCTGCTTTGAAGATGGAAATGTTATTCATGTAGATGGCTCTGTCAACCCGGCAAGAGACATTGAAACTATTAACCTGGAGTTGATTTTTTCCGATATTGAGTTGGTTACACGTAGAATTGACCGTGTGAAAAAGCTCTTAAAGGGAGATAAGAAGCTGCAAGGACAGGTGGATTTCCTGGAACGCTTAAAGGCATACTTAGAAGATGGCAATTCTGCCCGTGGATTTGATTTCACAGAAGATGAACTGCTCTGGCTGCATGATTTGCCGCTGCTGTCGGCAAAGCCTGTGATTTATGCCGCCAATATGAGTGAGTCGGATTTCCGCAATCAGATTGAAACCAATCCGCATTATCAAACCGTTTGTGAAATTGCTGCCCAGGAAAAGGCTGCGGTACTGCCGATCTGTGCGCAGATTGAAGCGGAAATTTCGGATATGGATGCAGAGGATAAGGAGCTGTTCCTGTCTGATTTGGGCTTGGAAGAGTCCGGTTTGAACCGGATTATTCGGGAAGGCTATCAGCTGCTCGGCTTGATTTCCTATCTGACTGCCGGTAAGCAGGAAGTACGTGCGTGGACCATTCGCAAGGGAACCAAGGCACCGCAGGCAGCTGGTAAAATTCATACAGACTTTGAAAAAGGTTTCATTCGTGCCGAGGTCGTTTCCTATGAGGATTTGATGGCGTGCGGTTCCATGAGTGCTGCAAAGGAAAAAGGCTTGGTTCGACTGGAAGGCAAGGAATATGTGATGCAGGATGGCGACATCGTTTTGTTCCGCTTTAACGTATAAACGTCTATTTCGTATCTTTTTGCACATACTTAGATGCGAAACAGGTACTGAAAATAAAATAACAAGAACCAATTGGTTCTAAAAATGAGAATGAGGTAGCGAGTAAATTGCTGCCTCATTCTGTCCAATGAAGGAGATGGGTGAATGAGAAAAGAAAAAAAGAATGTATTTGAAATGGAATCGATTCCACAGGCGGTGCTGATGCTGGCGCTGCCGTCGGTATTGAGTATGCTGGTTACGGTTCTGTACAACATGGCGGATACCGTATTTGTCGGACAGACGCATGACCCGTATCAGATGAATGCAGTTTCGCTTGCAACCCCAATGTTTACCATGCTGATGGCATTTGGGAACTTGTTTGGCATTGGCGGATGTGCGTTTATTTCCCGTTCGCTGGGTGCCGGACAAAATGACCGGGTCAAGCGTATCAGTTCGTTTGGCTTTTGGGGTGCTTTGCTGCTGGGCGGACTGGCAACGCTGCTGATGACGCTGGGATGTGATCTGCTGCTGCCGTTGATTGGTGCGGATGCCGATCATAATATTGCAGCGCTGAGTCAGAACCTGACAGCGGAAGAATGGGCACGGCAGGCAGAAAACTGCCGGAATCTGGAACAATACACACGGGATTATTTATTTTATGTTGGACTGGGTGCCATTCCCACCGTGCTGAGTGCTGCTTGCAGTCATATGGTAAAAGGAGAAGGCGCTGCCAAAATTTCCATGACGGGAATGATGATTGGTGCTGTCACCAATATCATTTTGGATCCTATTATGATTTTAGCACTTGGTATGGGCGTAAAGGGTGCTGCGATTGCAACCACCATCGGAAACTCTGTTTCCCTGCTGTTCTATTTGGGATATTTCCTGAAAAGTCACACTATTTTGTCCATTTCGCCTGCACAGATTGGCATGCGAAACGGCATTGCCCTCGGCGTGCTGTCCATTGGCATACCGACTTTTTGTACCAACTTACTGATGAGTGCGTCCAATCTGGTGCTGAATCGCTATCTGAATCAAATTGATGTACTGGCAACCGGTGGCATGGGCATTGCCATGAAAGCCAATATGCTGGTGGTCTTTCTGCAAATGGGAATTGGTATGGGCATTCAGCCGTTGGTCGGCTATCACTACGGTGCCGGAAACTTCAAGAAAATGTCTAAGATTATGCGGTTCAGTATGGTTTGCACCATGGGAATTGGTGTCACCCTGACAATTCTGTATTTTATTTTTACCGAACCGCTTGTCAGCATTTTTATGACAGCAGATGGTGCTGCTTCTGCGGCAGATGTTGCCATTCAGCAAGGATATGCTGTGAAAATGCTGCGTGCCTTAATGGTGTCTGGTCCATTCCTTGGTTTGATTTTTGTCTGCAACTTCTCGTTGCAGGGAATGGGACGGGGATTTTCCTCCCTGTTGCTGTCCGTTTGCCGGCAAGGTTTCGTGTTCCTGCCGATCCTTGCGATTGCCAATGCAACCATCGGACTCAACGGAATTATTTTGGCGCAGCCGATTGCAGACTTGATTTCCGTTGTACTGGCACTTATCTTGGCGGAAGCTGCTAAGCGTCGGGCAGAGCGCATGCAACAATCGTTACAGGCAAAAGCCTAAATTTTGTAAAGAATAAAGCACGCTGCAATACCAAACGGTACGGCAGCGTGCTTTTTATGATCTAGAGCGTATTTTCGCTAATAGAATCGGTAATCTGAAATATCGGACAGCAAAATATGATACGGTGTAATGCGACCAGGTTCCATTTGCCGGCGAATGCTTTGGCAGATGGTTTGTCCCTCCCAAAGCTGCGCAATGGGAATTCGCAGTGTCCATTGCGGAGTCGAATCATCTGGATGGGGTTGGATCAAACTGCTGTGAAAGGTTGTGCAGAATTGTTCTATGATCTGGAGCTCTTCTTTTAGCGGTTGCTCGGGATAGAGTGGCTGAAAAACGCTGAAAGTCGGTGGTGCAGCAGCATCCAGTCCCAGTTCTTGAGCTGTTAGGTGCAGCAAAACATCATGGTGCTGTACTTCCATTGCGATGGAAACAGCATTGTTTTCCGCACGGTAAGCATGCACGCACAAGAGCAAACACAACAGACAAAAAGTCAAACGTTCCGGATTGGATTGAATAAAAATGCCTTTTTCTGTCGTACAGCGAATGCGAATGGTTCGTCCCAGAATGGTTTGGCAATGGGAGGCAAATTCTGGCAGGATGCGGTGCAGTTCAATGCGTTGCGGCAAAACCTCCAGCGGTTCCTGATACTTTGCCAGTTCGCCGGCAAATGCTGCGCTTTTTAACATCCGGCAGCAGTTTCCCATGATGACATTGAGACAAGCATATTGCTCCTGTTCGGTTGCCGGATCAAGTTCCAGCTCCTCCAGATTGTGATAAAGCGTCTGTACGGCGTTGCTGATGCCGAATGTATGATGCCGCAGCCCAGCCAGTTTATTTTCCAGCTGATGCCGCAGCGCTGGGTGCTTGAGCAGCCGTTCCAAGGAGTCTGGTTCTTTCCAGATGGTAATGATCACGCCTTGTTCAGACAGATTATAAAGGAATTGGCAGGAATATGGGATATCTCCACAGGATATGGTATGTGTGCCGCCTGCCGGCAGCAGTCCGCCGAATGCCTGTCGGAAGAATGCAGCCCAATCTGTGCCGGCTTCTATGCCCGGAACCGGACGATTTTGCCAGAGCAGATGAAATGCTGGATCAAATAGGCAGACGGGATATTCAGAAGCGGCATAAAGCTGCTTCAGCGTGGAAAGGGTCTGTTCCTGCATGCGGTGCCTCCTTGCGATTGATGTGCAGTAGAAGAAAAACAGCTCGTTTTTCGGTTGCTATGCTTTATTATTATACTATATTTTTCCCAGACAAAACAGTATGAAAATAAATATTTTGATGGAAAATCTTATTTTTGTTAATTCTGCACCATTTCCAGTTCCGATTTTCGGTGAAATTGGAAAAAAGTATAGAACTTGTATGGCTATCTGGTTATTTTTTTGTCAAAGTGCTTGAAATTTTTTTTATTTTGGTGTACAATAAGAATATAAAATTTTAGGAGGTAAATTCCAATGTCAGTTAAAGTTGCTATTAATGGATTTGGCCGTATCGGCCGTCTCGCATTCCGTCAGATGTTCGGCGCAGAAGGTTATGAGGTTGTTGCAATCAACGACCTGACAAAGCCGTCTATGCTGGCTCACCTGCTGAAGTATGATACCGCACAGGGCGGTTATGCAGGCAAGATCGGCGAGAACAAGCACACTGTTTCTGCTGATGATGAGGCTGGTACTATCACCTGTCTCTTATACACATCTGACGCTGCCGACGAC
>ENA-OZKI01000598-OZKI01000598.1-human-gut-metagenome-genome-assembly--contig:-NODE-598-length-10381-cov-4.842921_pt1 | contig 10381 bp, 7 predicted proteins | sample MGYA00244178_ERZ653754 | MGnify/ENA primary metagenome ERZ653754 (study PRJEB26926, sample SAMN06165253) | human gut metagenome | biome: ENVO:00009003; feature: ENVO:2100002; material: ENVO:00002003... | reverse complement strand
AGCTCCGGGAGCTTTCGGCGCAGCTCACGGCCCGCGAGCAGGCCGTGGAGGAGCGTTGCTTCGAGCTTGCGGGCGAACGCTTCAATATCGGCTCGCCCATGCAGGTGGGCGAAGTGCTCTTCGGCCGCCTAAAGCTCGACCCGAAAGCAAAACGCACTAAGACAGGGGCCTTCTCCACCACCGAGGAGGTGCTTGAGAAGCACCGCAACGACCATCCGGTTGTCGGCCTCATCCTGGAGGCCCGCTCCCTGAAAAAGCTGCTCGCTACCTACGTCAACGCGCTCCCGGAGCTTGTAAATCCCGCCACGGGAAAGATTCATACCACCTATAATCAGACTGTTACGGCTACCGGGCGCCTCTCCAGCGCCAATCCCAACCTCCAGAACATCCCCATCCGCACCGACGACGGCCGCGAGGTGCGCAAGGCTTTTGTAGCCGACCCGGGATGCCTCCTGCTCAGCGCCGACTATTCGCAGATCGAGCTGCGCCTGCTGGCGGCTCTCAGCTCCGACCCGGAGCTTACGGAGTCGTTCCGCGAGGGGCTCGACATTCACCGAGCCACGGCGGCCAAAATCTTCCATGTTCCCTTCGAGGAGGTGACCGACGATCAGCGCCGCAAGGCAAAGACGGCCAATTTCGGCACCGTCTACGGCATCTCGGCCTTCGGTCTGGCCGAGCGGCTTGGCATTCCGCGCGCCGAGGCCCGCGAGCTGATCGACGGCTATTTCCGCACCTACCCCCACATCCGCGAATTCATCGCCGAATCCATCGAGCGCGCGCGTAAAGAGGGGTATGTCAGCACCATACTGGGCCGCAAGCGCTTCCTTCCCGACATCAGTTCGCGCAACGCCACGGTGCGCAGCTACGCCGAGCGCAACGCCGTAAACGCTCCGCTTCAGGGCTCGGCCGCCGACATCATCAAGGTGGCCATGATTCGCATTTTCAAGCGGATGAACGAGAGCAACATGCGTTCGCGCATGATTCTGCAGGTACACGACGAACTGGTGTTCAACGTCGTTCCCGACGAACTGCCTGCACTTCAGGCTCTCGTGGTCGAGGAGATGGAGGGCGCCTTCAAAGGCTCTGTGCCCCTGGAAGTTGCCGCCGGTACCGGCCAGAACTGGCTCGAAGCCCACTGACCGGAAGTCCATTGATGATCACCGATTGCCACACCCATACGCCCGCACACGGTGCCATCGCCTCTGGCTCGCCAGAGCAGGTGAGGCGCTGGCTCGCCGATGGCGCGCCCGGCGCTTTCAGCGTGGGGATTCACCCATGGGCCACCGCAGCACTCTCCCCCGAAGCCCTGGCTGCGCAACTCTCGGAAGTTGAGATGCTTGCACGCTGCGAGCGCGTGGTGGCCATAGGCGAGGCGGGGTTCGATCGCCTGCGCGGAGGTTCCCCGGCAGTTCAGCGCGAGGCGTTCGTGGCTCAGGCGAAAATTGCGGACGCAGTCGGCAAACCGCTTGTGCTCCACGTGGTTAAGGGGATTGACGACGTTCTCGCCGCGCGGCGCGAACTCCGCGCCGGGGTGCCATGGATATGGCACGGCTTCCGTGGCAACGCCCTTCAGTCCGCGCAGATAATGCGCTCTTACCCCGGTATTTACCTTTCATTCGGCGAAAAATTCAACGAGGAGGCTCCCGCCGCCGTACTGCCCGACCGTATTCTTGTCGAAACCGACGAATCCGCATTGCCAGTCAGTGAGATAGCATCCCGGCTCGACAACGCCCGCGGCTCCATACCGGGCTCCACGCTCAGCCTTGCGGGCGCGAATCTGCAGCGGCTGCTTGGTGGCTGCGGCGTTTTTCCAGAGCAATCCAGATAAAGGTTATCAGTCCGAGAATTATCAGAAGCACTGTCTGCGAGGCGATTATCACGTTGCCGAAGGCTGCTCCTACGGTCATGAACTGCGAGTGGGCCACCCCTGCGGGCGCAAAAAGCGTCAGACCGAAAATCAGCGTGGTCTGATAGGGGCCGATGCCCCCGTTCGACGGGATTCCCATTGATATTGAAGTGAGTATGAAGCATACCAGCGGCAGCGTGAGCCCGTTGGCGTCGAGCATCTGGCTCGTCAGCGGGAAGGCGCGGAACGCCACCACAAGCTGCAGGAAATAGCAGCCCCAGATGCAGGCCGTCAGTCCCAGCCAGCGCCATTTGTGCTCCATGCGCGCGAGCGCGGCGAACCCCTCCCACATACCGAGAACGAACCTCTTTATTTTCAGTACGATGAAGTTTTTCGAGCGTGCAAGCAGCCACCAGGCCCCTCCGGCGAGCACAATCATCACACCCCAGAACCAGGGCGAGCCAAGAATGTTTGCTATCGCCTGATAGGCAGCCGGATATGTGCGCACGAAATCCACAATCGGACCGCGGGCTATGATAAACGTAAGCAGCGTCAGCAGTCCAACCGTGAGCAGGTCGGCGAAGCGGTCGCCGATCATCGATCCGAACACCGCCGAAAAGGGAGTTTTCTGCCTATAGGAGATATAGCCCGACCGCCATACCTCGCCCAGACGCGGGAATACGATGTTCACGCCGTAGGTGCCGAAAATACTGAGCACCAGCGCATGTGTCGGCACGTCGATACCCAGCGCCTTCAGCTGTATACCCCAGCGCAGCCCGCGGAGCATCATCGGAGCGATGCTAATGGCAAGCATCAGCGCGATCCAGCGGAAATCGCAGTCCTGGCGTATCACAGCCATCATCTCGCCGAAATCAATGTCGCGGAACATGGCCACACACAGCCCCACGGTTACCACCAGCGGGATACCGAACTGCACCACCTTCCCTGCAATTCCCTTCTTCCCGCCTTTAGGGCTTTCAACAATATTTTTACTCTTTTCCATCACTCCAAAGTTACAAAACCCCCGCCAACCCGCCAAATCTCACATTGCCGTGTTGCGTTTTCCGAATTTTTTCGCCATATTTGCAGGCGGATACGCAATCCGACCCCAGAGGGATTATTCCTAATACCAATACCGAAAAGAGATTATTTTACGCAAATTTTTATGAAAAACTTTCTACGCCTTGCAGCGGCGCTGCTGCTGGTGGCCCTCTTCGGCCGCGTCGACGTCAGCGCCCAGGTTGTCACGACCCAGCCTGAGGTGATTACTCAGGATACCAAAAACGTCGTTATCACTTTCCATGCCGACTGGGGCAACCGCGGCATGGTCGGCCTCTCATCGTCGGCCGCCGTCTACGCCCATACCGGTGTGATTACCGACAAGTCCAAATCCAATCAGGACTGGCTCTACTGCACTTCAAACTGGAATACCCCCCAGGCCAAATTCAAGATGACCTACGCCGGCCCCAACCTCTGGACGCTCACCATCCCCGACATCCGCCAATGGTACGGCGTTCCCGAAGGCGAGACCATCGAGAAGCTGACCTTCGTGTTCCATGCCACCTCCGGCACAAAGCCCGAAGGCAAGACCCTCATGGGCGGCGACATCTACCTCACGCTCTTCCCTGAGAATTTCCCCCAGCCTAAGGAGGAAGCATATCCCGGCGGCACGCCGAAGCTGGGCGTAACGCCCAACGCCGACGGCTCCGCCACATTCTGCTTCGTGGCTCCCGACAAAAAATCGGTCGTGCTCCGCGGCTCGTGGAACGACTACGCCATCGTCGGCTCGCAGCAGATGAACTATACCGACTTTGGCGGCAACCGCTACTTCTGGTGCACCGTTCCCGGCGTGGCCAACGGCCAGAACCAGACCTACTACTACCTTGTCGACGGTCAGATTGAGGTCGGCGACCCCTATGCACACCTTGTGCTCGACTATGAGAACGACAAGACCATACCCGCCTCAGTATTCCCCGACATGCCCGCCTATCCGGCTCGCCTGGTGGCCACACCTACCATTCCCCTGGCCGTGTTCAACAGCACTGAGAGCGACTACGCATGGGAAGTTACCGACTTCCAGGGCCCCGACCGCTCCGACCTGGTAATCTACGAGATGCTCGTCCGCGACTTCACTGGCACGGAAAACGCTGCCCGCGGCGACGGCACCATTGAAAAGGCCATCGCCAAGCTCGACTATCTCAAGAACCTCGGAGTCAACGCCGTGGAACTCCTTCCCATCATGGAGTTCAGCGGCAACCAGAGCTGGGGCTACAACCCCAATTTCTATCTCGCACCCGACAAGGCCTACGGAACCCCCGACGCCTACCGCCGCTTCATCGACGAATGCCATAAGCGCGGCATGGCCGTGATTCTCGACATCGTGTTCAACCACGTCGACGGCCGTCACCCGTGGTACAACATGTACCCCGGCATCTCCACCAAGTTCTTCAATGCCAATGGCTCGGCTCCCCACGCCTGGTCCGTGTTCAACGACTGGAAGCAGGAATACGACCTCGTGGAGATGCACTTCGAGGACGCCCTCAAATACTGGATTACCGAGTTCAAGGCCGACGGCTTCCGCTTCGACCTCGTAAAGGGTCTGGGCTACAACGATTCATACAACAACCCCACCTACAACGCCGCCACCAACCAGTGGGGCAACCCCTCCAACCTCGACGCCCTCACCAGTGCATTCAACGCCTCGCGCGTGGCCCGCATGAAGGCTCTCCACGACGCCGTACGCACCGTGAAGCCCGACGCCTACATGATCAATGAGAACCTCGCCGGAGTCCAGGAGGAGAACGACATGGCCCGCGACCAGGAACTCAACTGGGCCAACGTTAACTACGCCTCATGCCAGTTTGCCATGGGCTTTGAATCCGGCGCCGGCCTCAGCCGCTTCTACGCTCCCAGCGACGGCGGCCGCCTCTGGGGCTCCACCGTAAGCTACGCCGAGAGCCACGACGAAGAGCGAATGGCATATAAGGTGAAGACCTACGGCGCCTCGGGCGTAAAAGGCAACGCTCCCATGATGATGCGTCGCCTCGGTTCCGTCGCCGCCCAGATGCTGCTTACCCCAGGTTCCCACATGATTTGGCAGTTCCAGGAACTCGGTGCCGACCAGACGACCAAAAACTCCACGGGCGGCAACGACACCGGCAATAAGCGCGTGGTCTGGAGCCTCCTCAACAATGCCAACAACAAGAGCCTCCACGAGAGCTACCGCCAGCTTATCCACCTGCGCACGCTCAATCCCACGCTCTTCGCCGAGTCGGCCGAAGCCACTGTATCGCTCGACGCATGGAGCGGCGGACGCACCCTGACGCTCACCGATGGCTCGCGCGAACTCCTTCTCGTAGTCAACCCCAACGTAAACGGCACGGCCGACATCTACATTCCGGCCACCGTCAACCCCCGCAACATGGTTGTTCTCGACCAGAGCCCGCTGCTCTCGGGTGAGTCGCAACCCACTATATCAGGCGCCTATATCAAGGGTGTGCCTGCCGGCGCCTATCTGGTCTACGCCTCGGAGAATACCCTCGGCGTCGACGGCGTCCTCTCCGACAGCAACCCCGACGGCTGCGGCTTCACCATGAAGGTAGTCGGTTCAGACCTCCACGTCTATGCTCCCGACGGAAGCGAGCTTTCGCCCGCTGAATATCAGGTGTATACCGTAAGCGGTGCCCGTGTGGCCTCCACATCGCTCCGTCGTGGCGTCTACCTCGTGAGCGCCCTCGGCTCTACCCGCAAACTCGCCCTCTGATTGATTGAAATATAAAACGCGCAGGTGTCGGATTTCGCAATCCGGCACCTGCTTTTTCTTTGCCCGGTTCTCTTCGGGCAATCTACTAATTGCCTATCTTATTTGTATTTAATTGTATATATTGAATCTTCGATATGATAACGCTGAGATCCGCTCACTCTCATTATAACAATGAGGCCGCTCTCTCGTAGGAGATTGTTGCGGAACCACCGGTTTTCGACCATATTGTACGGACGAACCGCTCTTTTGCAATACCCTCGCATATCCGTGGTTGTCGACCATTTTATACGGACGCACGAACCGTGCGTCCCTACATTCATCCCTGCGGTTTCGGCATTATGATATGAATGCCACTTGCCGCAATGATGCGGGAATGGTTGATGCATGGGTCTTTAAGACTCGTGTATATCGTTTCATCTGGGATTGCGTGTGTGATAATGTGCGTAGTATGTCGAAAGACTGGTGTAAGTGCTGGTGTGTCGGTGCTTTTCGCGGGGGAGAGAGGGAATCCGTGCTTTTGTTAAGAACGGCCCGGATGTGTGTGTTCGACTGGCTGGGATACCTAAACAATCTTCTGACTGCAAAGCTACTGAATCGTATCCCCTTTCTGCAAATTAATTAAGCTAATTTCAGAAAATTTTGTTAAAAAGCCGAAATCTCGGCTACATTTTGTAGCTGATGCCGCTACGACACTCAGCGTGGCAGCGAGGCGAGAATACGCTTCATGGCGCGCTCCACGCGGCCGTAATGCTCCAGATGGTCAGCCACATAGATGAATGCCACCTGGAGGCGCGGCCCCTCGGAGCCGGCGATGTCGCCATGGTTCAGGCGATAGGCCTCGCGGATACGGCGGCGCATCTTCACGCGGTCTACGGCGTGGCGCAGCTTGCGCTTAGGCACGGAAATCAGAAACTCCACCCGCTCCTGTTGCGCGTACCCCTCGGGCGAATCGGCCCATACGGCGCGCAGAGGGTAGGCGAGCATCGAGCACCCCTCGCGCCGCGTGGCGAAAAGGGTGTCTATGGCCGTCTGGCTGCAGAGTTTGTGGGCTTTGCCGAGTGTATACCGCATATGTATTATGAGGTTCTATTTAGGAGTTTTGTCAAAATGGCTCGCCCCGGCAATGTAGGGAGGATGTTGCAGAATGCCAATTTCCGCCTATGTTGTAGGGACGCACGGCTCGTGCGTCCGCGTAAATAGTTGGGAATCAAACGTTATATCAGGACGCACAGACCGTGCGTCCCTACGTTTCGGTGATTTTGCAACACCTCCTTCGGAGGAACTGTTACAATACTGCTCAGGCGTTCTTCTCCTTGAGGAAGAGGTCGAGCGCGGCAGTAATCGAGGGAGCTTTGGGCGACGGAGCCGAGAGGTCGAGGCGAAGCCCTGCCTCTTCGATGGCCTTGGCGGTCGAGGCGCCGAAGCAGCCCACCTGGATGTCGCCCTGCTGGAATTCGGGGAAGTTCTTGAGCAGCGAGTCGATGCCGGCCGGCGAGAAGAACAGCAGCATATCGTAGTCGAAAGGCTCGTCGGGGGTGAAATCGTTGCTCACCGTGCGGTACATCACGGCCTTGGTGTAGTTGATTTTGGCCTTGTCGAGCATCTCGGCGTTGGTGTCGTTCTTATGCACGTCGCTCACCGCGTAGAGGAATGTCTCCTTGTTGTGCTTGGTCAGCGAGGGGAGCATGTCGGCGAGCTTGCCGGTCTCGCCGTGGAAAATCTTGCGCTTGCGGTATACGATGTATTTCTGCAGATAGAGCGCTATCGACTCCGTGGTGCAGAAATATTTCATGGTGTCGGGAATGGTAAGCCGCATCTCCTCGCAGAGACGGAAAAAATGGTCGATGGCCGTACGGGCTGTGAATATTACGGCCGAGAAGTCGGTAATGTTGATTTTCTGCTGGCGGAATTCGCGGGCACTCAGGCCTTCTACCTTGATAAAGGGGCGGAATACCATTTCCACGCCGTGGCGTGCTGCTATATCGAAATCTGGAGATTTGTCGGAAGATGGTTTGGGCTGGGAAACGAGAATTTTCTTAATCTTCATTGCGCTTTTACACAAATTTCCGATGCCAGAAGGCAAGCGGCGATGACTGGGACTATTTCCAAGGTGCAAAGGTACAAAATAAAGTAAAGCAATGAGGGGATTTTGTCGTAAAAAATTCTAAATCCTTTATATATGTAGCATAAACGTGATAAAACGTAAAGTATGGTACCTGCCAGCAGCATGTCGCTCCGGAAGGCCGGATAGAAGAGCGCCACCATGGCCGGGGCTGTCAGGGCGATGCCGAGAATGGCCGTCGAAGCGTTCAGTCCGCGTCGCCAGAGCGACGCCGAGAGCCGGTCGGTGAATGTGAAGCCCACCATAGAGCATGCGGCCAGCTGGAAGAGGTAGAAGGTTACCATCAGCGCTATCAGGGCCGTGATGGTGGAGAATACGGTGGCCGCGGTGGTAAGCGGCCCGATGCGTCCCAGCCAGAGGAAAAGCAGAAGGCCCTCCATTACGGCCGTGCCGAGCAGCAGAAGGGCTATCACGCGGGTCTCGTTGGCCGTATGCTCGTCGAAGGCGTTGTTGCGCCGGCGCACCGACAGAAGGTCCTGTGGCAGCGACGAGAAGATGCGGCGCACGTGGCGCATGTTGAGCCCCACAAGCACCAGCATGGCCACCAGTATGGCCAGAATCCCCGAGTCGGTGGCTGGCGTGAGCGGTCGTGGCTGCCCCGCGTGGCCGTGGGTCCATGTCGGAGCCTGCGAGCTGTAGAGTTCGCGGTCGGCGGCCGACGCCGGGGCGTCGGCCTCGGTTGCGGTGTTGAACGGGTTGGCCGATACGGTTGAAGCCATCTTCTCTTCAAGCTCGGGTTAATTGGTTGACTGTCGGATGCTTAGCGTTTGTTGCGAAATTCGTCGCGGATGGTGTCGATTACGTTGATTATGTAGTCGCCGGCCTTTTCGAGGGTCGAGATGATGTCCATGTAGTAGATGCCGCTCTGATATTCGTAGTGGCGGCCGTTGATGTTGGCCACGTTGGCCGTGCGGAGCTGGTTGCGCAGATTGTTGATTTCGCGCTCGCGGTTGTAGCAGGCTATTATGTCGTGCTCGTCGACGTTCTCCAGATTGCTGAGCACCTTGAGCATGCCGCCCACCGACTTCTCCACGTAGCCGAACATCAGGTCGATGTTCGAGTATATCTCATCGTTGAAGTGAACGCCGCTCTCCTGCTTGCGCAGCAGAATCTTGCCCACGCCGAGCATCGCGTCGGCTATGCTCTCGATTTCGCTGTCGATGCTGAGCATGGCCGTAAGCCGCCGCTTCGACTCGTTGGAGAGCCGCCCTTCAGCGCAGCGGTTCAGATAGTTGGCTATCTCAAGCTCCATGCGGTCGGAAATCTCCTCGTATTTCTCCAGCCGTGAGTAGGTGCGGTTGAAGTCGTCGCTTCCCGCCTTGGTGTGAACCAGGTCCCGGGCCATGGGGAGCATCCTCCCCACGCGCTCGGCAAATACGTGCATCTCTTTCTCGGCCTGCGAGATATTCAGCTCCGAGGCCGAAAGGATGCCCGCCGAGATGAATTTCAGCTGGAACTCGTCGTCGCCCGAATGCTTGGCCGGCACGAGTATCTCCACGATTTTCACGTAGACGTTGGTCAGCCAGATCATTATGCTCAGGTTTATCAGGTTAAAGACCGTATGGAATATCGACAGGCCGAACGATACGCTCACCTGCATCTGGGCTATTACCGAGCGGTGGTGGAGCACCACGCCGTCGTCGGTCGGAAGGCCCGCGGCCATCACCTGATTGTACATCCCCGGGTCGGTGGCCTGGAGATTGCTCACGTAGTTATAGAGCCCTGCGGGGTCCCCCTGGCCGATCTCCTCGGTAATCCAGCTGTTGAGGTCCACGAAGGGGTAGAACACCGCCAGAGTCCATATCGTGCCTAAGAGGTTGAACAGCAGATGGCCCATGGCCGTTCGCTTGGCCGCCACGTTGCCGCTCATCGAGGCAAGCAGCGGGGTTACCGTCGTGCCGATGTTCGAGCCGAGCACAAGCGCACACGCCAGGTCGAACGTTATCCACCCCTTGCTGCACATTATCAGCGTGATGGCGAACATCGCCGCCGAGCTCTGGATAATCATCGTAACAACCACGCCTACCAGGCAGAATATCAGCACCGACCCGAAGCCCATCGAGGCGTAGCGCTGCAGGAAGGCGAACATCTCCGGATTGCTCTGCAGATCAGGCACATATTTGCTGATCATGTCCAGGCCCATAAACAGGAAAGCGAAACCGATGGTGAACTCGCCTATAGATTTCGTCTTGCTTTTCTTGGAGAACAGAAGCGGCACCGCCAGGCCGATCAGTGGCAGGGCGAAGGCCGAGATGTCGACCTTGAAGCCGAAAAGGGCTATGATCCAGGCCGTGAACGTGGTGCCCACGTTGGCGCCCATGATTACGGCCATCGACTGTGCCAGCGTCATCAGACCGGCGTTCACGAAGCTCACCACCATCACCGTCGATGCCGAGGAGCTCTGTATCAGAGCCGTGATAAAGAAACCCGTCACCGTGCCGGTGAAGCGGTTGCGGGTCATCGCACTGAGGATATTGCGCAGGCGGTCGCCCGCCGCTTTCTGCAATCCCTCGCTCATCACCTTCATTCCGTAGAGGAAGAGGCCTACGGCTCCGAGAAGCCCTAAAAAGTCCAGTATCGAATAATTCATCGTTGCTGTGGGTGGAAACTGTCTCTTATACACATCTCCGAGCCCACGAGACAGGCAGAA
>ENA-OZKI01000551-OZKI01000551.1-human-gut-metagenome-genome-assembly--contig:-NODE-551-length-10952-cov-7.821143_pt1 | contig 10952 bp, 10 predicted proteins | sample MGYA00244178_ERZ653754 | MGnify/ENA primary metagenome ERZ653754 (study PRJEB26926, sample SAMN06165253) | human gut metagenome | biome: ENVO:00009003; feature: ENVO:2100002; material: ENVO:00002003... | reverse complement strand
GCAAGGGCGGTGCGCACGCCTTTGGCAAGCAGATGCCCGAAGCCCAGCAGGGGAACGGTGGCACCGCAGCCTGCAAACTCGGCCAGCGGCGAATACCACCCAAGGGCCGAAAGCACCACGCCCGCCACCACATAGCCCGTCAGGATGCGGGCGGGGGTCAGGGCGGTCAGGTCGAGAAAGAGCTGGCCCACCACGCAGATGGCCCCGCCTGTAACGAATGCCCAGAAATAGTTCATGTGTTCCCTCCGTTCTGTTCCTCCGGGGCAGCAAGCTCCACCAGGTGCGAGATGGCGGGGATGCTCTCCTTCTGCAAAAAGGTGGTCTGGCTCATCAGCGCGCCTGTTGCCAGAAAGAGAACCCGGCGCTGCCCCCGCCGCTCCAGCCGGGGCAGGAGATGCCCGCAGAGCACTGCTGCACAGCACCCCGGCCCAGAAGCGCCGCTGTGCACCGACTGGCCCTCGGTATCATAGAGGAGGGAACCGCAGTCCACATGGTTCTTGAGGAGCAGGCCCTCGGCGGCCAGCAGCTCCCGGAACAGCTGACTGCCCACATGGCCCAGGTCACCGGTGCAGATAGCATCGAACTCCTGCGGCTGGGTGTTGGTATCGGTGAGGTAGCGCAGGAGCGTTGCCGCCGCAGCAGGAGCCATGGCGGCCCCCATGTTGTTGATGTCCCGGATGCCCAGATCCTGCACCCGGCCAAAGGTCACGGCCCGGATGCCAACCCCCTGCCCGGCAGGGCGGAGCAGGCAGGCCCCTGCCGCCGTGGCAGTCCACTGGGCGGTGGGGGTGCGCACGGCTCCGTAGGAAAGCGGGGTGCGGAACTGCCGCTCGGCGGTGCAGAAGTGGCTGGAGGTCATGGCCAGCAGGCCGTCTGCCATTCCGGCGCTGCACAGGCAGGCCCCAACACCCAGCGCCTCGGCCATGGTGCTGCAGGCCCCGAACAGCCCCGCAAAGGGCAGGCCCAGCGCCCGGGCCGCATAGCCCGAAGCCGTGCACTGGGCCTGCAGGTCTCCGGCCAGCAGGAGGCTCACATCCTTTTCGGTGGCGTGGGCTTTTTTCAGGCAGAGCCGCGCCGTCTGCAATTGCAGCTGCGTTTCAGCGGCCTCCCAGCTGGCCTGCCCGAGGCGGTTGTCACTGTGCAGCTCATCGAACTCTGCCGCCAGCGGGCTTTCGCCCTCCTTTTTGCCGCCGATGCAGGCGTGTGCGGCGATGACAGGCGGTTTTGGAAAGATCAGGGTGTCACCCCGGCGGGTCGCCATGAAAAAATCCCCCTTTCAGGGCTGTTTTTCTTTGGGATTTGTGCTATAATAGCGCTCGTGCGATATTCTGCTCCATCCGCTCTGCCGGAAAACTGCAATTTTTGCATCCCGGCAGGCGTATTGTAGACAGAGCGGTCAGCCGCCCAGCAGCCAGAGCACCCCACCGTAGACCACAGCGGCCAGCGTGCCATACACGATGACCGGCCCTGCAATGGTGAACATCTTGGCTCCGGTGCCGCAGACCCTGCCCTCGGGCTTGAACTCAATGGCGGCGCTGACCACGGCGTTGGCAAAGCCCGTGATGGGCACCAGCGAGCCTGCCCCGGCTTTGGCGGCAAGCTTCTGGTAGAGCCCCAGCGTGGTCAGCAGGGCCGACAGCACGATGAGGGTGCAGCTGGTCAGGGTACCGGCAAGCTGGGCTTCCAGCCCCATGCCAAGATACCACCCGCGCAGCACCTCGCCCAGCAGGCAGATGCCGCCGCCCACGCAGAAGGCCCACAGGCAGTCGGAGCCCAGAGGGGAGCGGGGGCCGACCTGTTTCACCCGCCGCGCGTATTCTTCCGCTGTCATCTTCATGGCTGTCACCTCGGGCTTAGGATGCCCCCGGAGAAACATAATATACAGAAAATGAACCGAGAAAGAAGGTCTCTTATGAATCAGCAGCAACCCATCCACCGCCGCCGCCTGACCCGGGCAGAGATCCGGCGGCGGCGACGCAACCGCGCCATCCGCCGCATCGCCGGGCTGACCCTTGTGGTCTGCGTGGCCGTGGGCGGTGTGTCCTTCCTGCTTTCCCGCCGCAAGGCTCCGGTGCCCACGGCAGATGCCGCCGGGAGCGCCGCCAATAGTGCGGCCAGCAGTCTGCCGTCGGCTGCACCGAGCAGCAAGGCGGAGAGCAGTGCCGTGAGCGGAGCCGCCGCCGAGAGCGTGGAGAGCCGGGACAACCTGCTGGGCCTGACCGCCGCCGAGGCGAAGGCCATGCTGGCCGACCCGCTGATGATCCTTGTGAACCACACCAATAAGATGCCGGAAAACTACACCTTTGAGACCGCCGAGTGCGGCTCCAAGACCGCAGTGAACAAGACCCTGCAGACCGTGGCCTGCAATGCCTTTCTGGAGCTGCAGAAGGCTGCTGCTGCGGAGAACGTGACCATCTGGATGCAGAGCGGCTACCGCAGCGTGTCCTACCAGACCAGCCTCTACGAGAAAAAGACCAACTATTATAAGCAGCAGGGCTATGACGATGCAAAGGCGAAGGAAATGGCCGCTGCCATCGTCAACCCGCCAGGCTACTCTGAGCACAACTGCGGCCTGGCTGCAGACCTGAACAGCCCCGAGCACACCGGCCTGGACGAGGGCTTTGAGAACACGGCCGCCTTCCGCTGGCTCTGCCAGCACGCCGGAGAGTACGGGTTCATCCTGCGCTACCCCAAGGGGGCCGAGGAGAAGACCGAGATTACCTACGAGCCCTGGCACTGGCGCTATGTGGGCGTGGAAAATGCCGCAAAGATCAACGCCAGCGGCCTGTGCTTTGAGGACTATATCGCCGCCCTGCAGCAGATCGCGGGCTGAGCGGCAAAGCGCTGGTGAAGAAACCGTAAAATCTTCTGCCTGCCGTTTGCAATTCGGGCTTTGATATGGTAAGATAACAATGGTTCGTTGTCGGAAACTCTTCCGCGTGGGCGAACCGGTGTAAAACAGATAAAAGAGGGAATAATCCATGAAACTTCGTGCTAAAATCATTCTGACCGCTGCTTCTTTGGCTCTGAGCTGTGCTCTGCTGGCCGGCTGCGGTTCTTCTTCCGGTTCTACCGCTTCTTCTGCCGCGTCCTCTGAGCCTGCCTCCACTGTGCTGAGCCAGGCCTCCAGCATCCCGCTGGGCGAGGACAACAGCACCGATGCCCTGAACGCACCGTTCGAGACCCTGCTGGATGCCAACCCCATCTCCAACCAGTTTGAGATTGCTGCCATGAACATTGAGTACGATTTCAACCTGCCCGCTGAGGATGTGGTGAGCTACAAGGGCGTGAAGAGCAACGACAACGGCGATGCCGGTATGGTGCTGGTCGTGGAAGCTGCTGACGGCAAGGCTGAGGAGGTTGCAAACCAGCTGACTGCTTACCAGCAGGATCAGGTGGCGTTCTACGGCAACTACGCTGAGTTCGCACAGGCCCAGGAAAATGTGGAGAACGCCGTGATCGCCTTCAAGGACAACACCGTGGTCATGGTCATCGCTTCCAACGAGTGCACTGCCGATCTGGACAGCGCGGTGGACAGCGCACTGGGAGAGTAAAATAAAACTGAATGGGGCTGCTGCAGGCCCTCTCCGTCAATGCTCCGCACTGCCGCCTCTCCCAAAGGGAGAGCTGACGAGCGCAGCGAGTGTGAGAGGGCATTTGCAGCAGCTCTTTTTTTAAAAGGAGGTCGAAGCCTTGGTTTTCAGCACCATCATCTTTCTGTTCCGGTTTCTTCCCATCACGCTGGCGCTGTATTACCTTGCGCCCGCAAAGCTCAAGAATACGGTGCTCTTTGTGTGCAGCCTGGTGTTCTACTGCTGGGGTGAGGTCCGGTTCTTCCCGGTCATGCTGGCCCTGATCCTCATCAACTATCTCTGCGGCCTGGGGCTGGAAGCGTTTGACGCAAAGCCCGGCGTGCGCAAGGTGCTGCTGCTGGTCGCCCTTGCAGCCAGCCTGGGGATGCTGTTCTACTTCAAGTACGCAAACTTTGTCCTGCGCAGCATCAACAGCCTGCTGGGCACCGGATTTGCGGCCATTCAGGGCATCAGCGTCCTGCCGCTGGGCATCAGCTTTTATACCTTCCAGACCCTTTCCTACACCATTGATGTCTACCGCCGGGAGGTAAAGACTGAGCACAACATCATCGACTTCGGCGCTTATGTTGTCATGTTCCCCCAGCTCATTGCAGGCCCCATCGTCAAGTATCGGGATGTCTCGGCCCAGCTGCACGTCTACAAGCATCGTTACAGCTTGCAGCAGATCGAGGAAGGCATGACCCTGTTCACCTTCGGTCTGGCAAAAAAGGTCCTGCTGGCGGATGCCGTCGGCGCGCTCTGGACGGACATCATCGGCATTGCCGACAGCCCTTCCACCACCTTTGTGGGCCTTGCCAATGCGTCCACGCCGCTGGTCTGGCTGGGTGTCATCGCCTACTCGCTCCAGCTCTACTTTGATTTTTCCGGTTACTCCATGATGGCCATCGGCATGGGCAAGATGCTGGGCTTTGATTTCCCCCAGAACTTCAACTTCCCCTATATTTCCCGCTCCATCACCGAGTTCTGGCGGCGCTGGCACATGACCCTTTCCGGCTGGTTCCGCGAGTATGTCTATATCCCGCTGGGCGGCAACCGCAAGGGCCTGAAGCGGCAGATCTTCAACCTGTTCGTGGTGGAGCTGCTCACCGGCATCTGGCACGGTGCAGACTGGAACTTTATCTGCTGGGGCCTGTACTACTTTGTTTTGCTGGCCCTTGAAAAGCTGTTCCTGCTCAAGTATCTGGAAAAAGGCAAGATCTGGCCCCACATCTACACCATGTTCCTTGTGGTGGTGGGCTGGGCCATGTTTGTGGGCAATGAGGCCGGGGTGGGCTTCGGGTTGCTGTTCCGCAAGCTCTTCCTCCCTTCGGGCGGTGCGTCTCCGGTCTACTTCCTGCGCAACTACGGCGTGCTGCTGGCGGTCAGCATCCTGTGCTGCACCCCGCTCATTGAGAAGATCTGGAACGCCCTGCGCAAACACACCGTGACCCGTGTGGCGGCGGTGCTGGTGCTGCTGGTGCTCTCTACGGCGTATGTGGTGGGCAGCACCAACAGCCCGTTCCTGTATTTCAACTTCTGAGGAGGGGACCTGAATGGACAAGCATACAAAGAAAACTCCCTCTCTGTTCCGGTATCCGGTGCTGGTGGCCTTCGGGCTGTTCTTTATCGGGCTGTTCGTGCTGGATATGGCCACGCCCGACCGCGCGTACAGTGAACTGGAAAACACCACCCTGACCCAGCGGCCCAGGCTGACCGCCGTTTCCGCCGACGGGCTGAACAACTACTTTACCAGCTACACCCGATACGTCAAGGATCAGGTGTTTGGCCGCGACCAGTGGATCAGCCTGCAGAGCGCGGCGGAGACCACCCTCTTCCAAAAGACCCAGAGCGGCGGCATCCTGCTGGGCAGGGAGCACATGATGTTCGCCCGGCATTACAGCATCCTGAAAAATGAGGAAAAGGGGATGGCCAAGAACCTTGCCGCCGTCCAGAGCCTTGCCCAGCGCTACCCGGGCAGAGTGAACCTCATGCTGGTGCCGTCGGCCTCGGTGGTCTACCCTGAGAATGTCCCGGCGGGGGCACCTCAGATCGATGAGAAGGGCATTCTGGAAGGCGTTGCCGCACAGGGGGAGGCCTACGGGCGGTTCATTGATGTCCTGCCCACCCTGACGGAGCACAAAGGGGAATACCTCTACTACCGCACCGACCACCACTGGACGACGCTGGGGGCCTATTACGCCTACCAGCAGTTCTGCGAGACGCTGGGCCTGACCCCCTTTGACCGGGATGCCCACACGGCCGAGACCTGTGAGGATTTCTACGGCACCCACTACTCCAAGACCCGCACCTGGAATGCCGAACCCGACACCATTACCTGGTATGACCTGCAGAACAGCCTGACGGTCTGGAACGTCACCGGCCCGGGCCAGCCCACCGAGGGCACCACCACCGGCCTGTACGATCTGGACAAGCTGGAGGTGTATGATAAGTACGCCATGTTCCTGCACGGCAACAACGGCCTGAGCCGGGTGGAGGGTGACGGCGAGGGAAAGATCCTGGTCATCAAGGACAGCTATGCCAACAGCTTTGTGCCCTACCTGACAGCCAACTATGCGGCCATCGACGTGGTGGATTTCCGCAACTATAACTATGGGCTGGACCAGCTCATTGCGGCCAACGACTACGACCAGATCCTTGTGCTGTACAGCTATGCCAGCTTTACCACCGACCCGTATCTCTACCGTGCGGGCGTGGCAGGCTGAGTGGGAAATTATTGCAGTGCTTTTCACCAAACTTTCGTTTGTTTTTTCATGCGACTTTCCGATTTTTGATGGTTTTTCACAAAATCCATTGCATGAAACTGTGTGATGTAGTAATATAAGGCTGGAAACCAGATGGTAAATTGGGAAAGAACACCATCGGTTCAAGCTGCTCAAAAAAGGAGTATGAGACCTATGAACAAGAACATGAATCTGCCTGCTGAATACGCAGTGCTTTCCGAAGAAGAGATGACCTATACCCAGGGCGGTTCCGATATTGGCGGCTTTGCAACCACTGCCGCTACGGTCGTGGGTGCTGTGGTGCTGGGTGCCAGCTATATCTGGGGCATTTCCGCTTCCAAGGACTGGCTGAACAAGAAGAGCAACCGTGAGGGCAACCTCTTCACCGTTCTGGGCCGTGCCGCAGATGCTGTCGGTGAGGATATGTCCAAGTCCGCAGCCAACTTTGTCCGGGATGCCGTTTCCAGCACCATGGTGGTGGCTCTGGCTCCCCTGAGCGCTGTTCTGCTGATCCTGTAAGCCGGGAAAGTGGGATACCGGGTCTGTTTTCTGTAACTTGCGGTGTATGCTGCACCGTGCAATAAATGCTTTTGTAAAGGAGTATTATTATGGAAAAGAAGCTCATGCTGCCCGCGAACTACAACGTGATGAACGAAGAAGAAATGACCTATACCAGCGGCGGCGACGGTTTTACCGCTCCGTTTGCTGTGGGTTGGACGATCGGCGCAGTCATTTCTGTTGCAAACCTGATCTGGGGTCTGGATCAGACCCGTACCTGGATCAAGAACAACAAGAAGAACGGCGAGAATATCACCGATCTGGCAGCAAAGGGCATCAATGCCGCTGCCGATTACATGGGTAAGTCCATCGGCAATGCGATCGTTGGCGTTTACACCGCTTTGAACCTGACCGGCTGGTGGCCCGTTACCGCGATCGCCTGGGTCACGGCCTGATCGCTCTGACCAGACAACCCGGAGAACTCCAAAGAACAACACAGGGCGGCGGCTCTCCCCAAGTGGGCGGGCCGCCGCCTTTTTTGTTCACAGATTGTTTCTGGAAAAATCCTGTCGTTTGGGGTATACTAGAGCCATAAGTAAGAATCACTCCTTCTTTTGAAGGAACTGACCGCCCCCGCAGAGGGTGCGGATAAAAAATGGAGGGAACCGATATGGCTGTTGTTACCATTACCAAAGAAAATTTTGAAGCCGAGGTGCTGCACAGCACAAAGCCTGTTCTGCTGGACTTCTGGGCCACCTGGTGCGGCCCCTGCCGGATGCTGAGCCCCATCGTGGACGAGGTGGCCGAGGAGCGCACCGATGTCAAGGTGGGCAAGGTCAATGTGGATGAACAGCCCGAGCTGGCCTCCCAGTTCGGCGTGATGAGCATCCCCACCCTGCTGGTGTTCCGCGACGGCAAGCTTGTGAATCAGGCTGTGGGTGCCCGCCCCAAGGCCGGTGTGCTGGCGCTGCTGGGCTAAAAGACAAAGAATCAAGCTGTATGGCCGCTGCCTGTTTTCGAATGGGCGGCGGCCTTTTTGCATCCCCGGTTTTCGCCCTCCATCATCTGTTTTGGCGCTGGGGTGAAATGATTTCGCCTTTCTGTACAAACGCACAGAAAAACGGTAAGATAGGGCTGAAAAGCTGTCACTTTCATACTTTACAACTTTATCTTGATAAAGTAAAATAAACAAAAGAAGTGGGAAATACGCAGAGAGGGAACGAGGAGATCGAGATGGAATTCAGTCTGGACAGTTTGCAGCCCAAGGAGCGGGCCTCCTTTGCGCTGCGGGCGCTGTATGAGGCGGCGGGCTGCCGCAAATATCACATGGGCCGCTTTGAGGAGTACGGGCTTTATCAGGAGAACCGGAGCTTTTTGTCCTCGGAGCAGGTCATCACCTTCACCGACCTGGATGGCCGTCTGCTGGCGCTTAAGCCGGACGTGACCCTGTCCATTGCCAAGACGGCCCAGCCCGCTCCCGGCGAGGCCCTGCGGTATTACTACCATGAGAACGTCTACCGCCCCTCGGCAGAGAGCCACACCTTCCAGGAGATCTCCCAGATGGGCCTTGAGATGCTGGGCGCGGTGGGGGAAGCACAGGTGCAGCAGGCGGTCCGGCTGGCAGCGCAGAGCCTGGCCCAGCTGGGGGCCGCGTGGGTGCTGGAAGTCAGCCACATGGGCTATCTGTTCGGCCTGTTCGACGCACTGGGCGTGCCGGAGAATGCCCGCCCCGGCCTGCTGGAAAAGCTGCGGGAAAAGAATGCGCACGAGCTGTGCCGCGCCGCGCAGGCCGCCGGGCTGGATGCCGCCGGGGCCGCTGCCCTGACCGGCCTGCTGGAGCTTTCCGGCAGCTGCGAGGAAACGCTGGCAAAGGCAGAGAGTGCCTGCCGCAACGACCGGATGCGCGCCGCCGCCGCTGAGCTGCGGGCACTGGCCAAAACGCTGGAGGCCTCCGGCGGGGCGGTCCGTCTTGACCTGAGCCTTGCCGGTGAGATGGAGTACTACAACGGGCTGGTCTTTCAGGGCTATCTGCAGGGCCTGCCGCGGCCCCTGCTCAAGGGCGGCCGCTACGACCTGCTGATGCAGAAATTCACCCCCGGGGCCGGGGCCATCGGCTTTGCGGTCTATCTGGACGAGCTTGACCGTCTGAGCGCCCCCACCCCGCCGGTGCAGAGGAACAGCACGGGCCGGGTCATGCTGAATGTGGCCCTGCCCAAGGGCCGTCTGGGTGACAAAATGTATGACCTGCTGGCCCGCATCGGCTACGGCTGCACCGAAGACTACAACGCCACCCGAAAGCTGGTGGTGGAGAACCCTGCGGCGGGCATCCGGTACTTCCTTGTCAAGCCCAGCGATGTGGCCATCTACGTTGAGCACGGCGCGGCAGATGTGGGCATCGTGGGCAAGGATATCCTCACCGAAGCCTCTGCCGATGTCTACGAGCTGCTGGATACCGGCCTTGGCAGGTGCCGGATGTGCGTGGCTGCCCCGGCGGATTACAAGGATGACCCCAGCCGCCCGGTGCGGGTGGCGACCAAATTCGTCAACATTGCAAAGAGCTACTATGCGTCCATCGGGCGGGATATCGATATCATCAAGCTGAACGGCTCCATTGAGCTGGCCCCCATTCTGGGCCTTTCCGATGTCATTGTGGATATCGTGGAGACCGGTACCACCCTGCGGGAGAACGGTCTGCGGGTGGTCAACGAGTTCATGCCCATCTCGGCCCGGTTCATTGCCAATAAGGCCAGCTACCAGTTCAAGCACAACGAAATGGATGCCATGCTGGAAGCGCTGCGCAAGACCTTGCAGGAGGAAACAAAATGATCAAGCTGTATAATTTTGATGAGCTCAGGCCCGAGGAGATCCTGAACCGGGACATCCGCGCGGAGAAAAACGTGGAGGATGTGGTGGACGGCATCATTGCCGAGGTCCGCGCCCGGGGCGATGAGGCGCTGAAGGAGTACGCACTGAAATTTGACGGGGCAAAGATCGACGACCTGCAGGTGACGCAGACGGAGATCGATGAGGCCTTTGCCAATATGGATCCCTATTTCCTTGAGACCCTGCGGGAGGCCGCCGCCAACATTGAGAGCTTCCACCGCCAGCAGGTGCACAAGAACTTTGTGATCAACGAGAAGCCCGGCATCGTGCTGGGCCAGAAATATACCCCCATTGAAAAGGCGGGCGTGTATGTGCCCGGCGGCACGGCGGCCTATCCTTCCACCGTGCTGATGGATGTCATCCCGGCCAAGGTCGCGGGCGTGTCGGAGATCGTGATGACCACCCCCGCCGGAAAGGACGGTCGGGTGAATCCGGTCATCCTTGCCGCCGCCGCCACCGCCGGTGTGACCAAGATCTTCAAGACCGGCGGTGCACAGGCCGTGGCCGCGCTGGCCTACGGCACCCAGACCATCCCGGCGGTGGACAAGATCGTCGGCCCCGGCAACATCTACGTTGCCACCGCCAAGCGGAAAGTGTTCGGCAAGGTGGGCATTGATATGATCGCTGGCCCCAGCGAGATCCTGGTGCTGGCCGACGGCGGCTGCAACCCCGCCTGGGTGGCGGCAGATCTGCTGAGCCAGGCCGAGCACGACAAGCTGGCCAGCCCTGTTCTTGTCACCGACAGTCCGGCGCTGGCCAGGGCCGTGCAGGCAGAGCTGGAGGTGCAGATCCCCCAGCTGCCCCGTGCCGCCATTGCCCGCGCCAGCGTGGACGACAACGGGAAGATCATCGTCTGCACCGACCTGCACAAGGCCATTGAGGCCTGCAACATCATTGCGCCGGAGCATCTGGAGGTCTGCGTGGAGGACCCCTTCGGGGTGCTGAACGAGATCAAAAACGCGGGCAGCATCTTCCTGGGCCGCAATGTGCCCGAGGCCCTGGGCGATTACTTTGCAGGCCCCAACCACACCCTGCCCACCAGCGGCACGGCCCGCTTCTCCAGCCCGCTGGGTGTGGACGACTTTGTGAAGAAGTCCAGTTTCCTCTATTACACCCGCGAGGCGCTGGGCGAGGTGGCACCCCGCATTGCCGATTTTGCCGAGCGCGAGGGCCTGCACGCCCATGCGAAGAGTGTGACGATAAGATATGAAGAGGACTAAAGGCGGCTCGCCCTCTCCGTCATTGCTTTGCAATGCCA
>ENA-OZKI01000541-OZKI01000541.1-human-gut-metagenome-genome-assembly--contig:-NODE-541-length-11144-cov-7.290739_pt1 | contig 11144 bp, 7 predicted proteins | sample MGYA00244178_ERZ653754 | MGnify/ENA primary metagenome ERZ653754 (study PRJEB26926, sample SAMN06165253) | human gut metagenome | biome: ENVO:00009003; feature: ENVO:2100002; material: ENVO:00002003... | reverse complement strand
TGATACAGCTTGTGGAGAGTGTCAAGGAGCGAGGAGTCATTACTCCGGCTACCGTGCGTCAGAAAGAGGATGGCAGATACGAGCTGATTTCCGGTCACAGGCGAAAACGGGCTTGCGAGCTTGCCGGGTTTGAAGCACTCCGTTGCGAGGTCGTAGACCTTGACCGTGATGCTGCTACTGTGCTGATGGTGGAAAGCAATTACCAGCGGTCGCAGATACTTCCCTCAGAAAAGGCGTTTGCCTATAAAATGCGGCTTGAAGCTATGAATAGGCAAGCTGGTAGACCACGGAAAGAAAATCCGACACCAGTGGTGTCAGATTTCGATGGTCAAAGGACTAATGAGGTTTTAGGCAATGAAGTAGGTGAAAGTCGTGAACAGATTCGCCGATATATCCGTCTGACAAACCTTGTCCAAGAACTTCTTGACCTTGTGGACGAGGGCAAAATCAAAATGCGTCCTGCGGTGGAACTATCCTATTTGGACGATGACAGCCAGCGGGCGGTGGTTGATGAAATCGACCTGAACCAATGCACCCCGTCCCACGATCAGACCATCCGTATGCGGAAGTTCTTCACGGAAGGCAAACTCACGCCGGAAGTGGTATCTGCCATTATGAGCGAGGAGAAACCGAACCAGCGTGAGAAAATCATTCTGCGTGGGGACAAGGTGCGAAGCCTGATTCCCAAGAATATCCCCGTGAGCCAAACGGAGGAGTATGTGGTCAAAGCACTGGAGCATTACAGCCTATTCCTGCGCCAACGGGCAGAGCGTGACAGCAGATATGCACACGGAGTATATTCTCTGCTTTCCCCTTCCTCACACTCCATCCCCTGAGAACTTACAGACTATCCGAGAATAAATAATCTATCTCCTAACTTTATCTCTATCTCCCTGAGTAAAGTCTATCTCAGAGTAGCTCGGAGATCGCACAGTTTGGAATTGTGCTTCCCGGCGATATGATAAAAAGTTGCGCTTCAAAACGCATCTTTGTCTGAACGGTTCTCATCGGGTAGAATGTGGTCGAAGGGAGTGAAGCGTATGAAATCCAAAATCGCAGTTCTTTTTCTCATTGCCCTTTTGTGCCTGACTTCGGGGTGCAGCAACACCTCGCATATTGCAGAACAGCCTGCCCCGGTTTCTTCTTCGGGAAGCAACAAAGCTCCCAGCCAAGTGGAAACGGCGCAGGCAACAGAAAAAACAGAGGTTGAACAACCCCGAAGTACAGAGCCGGAATACTCTGCGTCATCTCAAAAAGAACAGCCTTCATCTTTAATAGCGGAAAAACAGAAATCGGCAGAACAACCACAACCTGCGGAGCAACAAGAGCAAGAACCCGCAGAGCCAGCCTTCGATATCGACTATTGGATCAATTTTGCTCAAAGCTGTGCCGAGAGTGTTGGTCTTATGCTAGACAGCGAAGCAGTGTACTGCTGGGACAACCCCATTGCCGCAGGCACAGATTGTAAATCATCGTGACTGATCGTGACGGTAAGACGGAAAGCTATCCCTGCCGCTATATTGACAACTATCACACAGAGGTTGGGCGCAATCTCTTTCACATTTGCGAGTTTGCCGAGCGTATGGAGCAAGGCGGCTGTACCTACGCTCCAATGGAGCCGCCCTTGCCTCCGATGTGCTATTCCATACTCCCGTCAACCGGCGAAGTCATTCAAATTGACCGCTGGCAAAAGGGCTATACCGCAACAAGTTTTAACGATGGGAACCGTGCAGAGAACGAAGCAATCAAAGACAAGTTCAACGAAAAGCTGGGTGTCGGCAAGGCGCAGGAGCAGGCTATGCTTGCAGGTTCTATGATTCGGTGGGACTCCATTGCCGCCAAACCCAAGAGCTATGATGAGAACGGCAAAGCCATCAAGCCAAAAGACTATGAACGATAAGGAGGTGTCCGCCGATGGCACGAAAATACGACTTCATCTCGGAGCTGTATAACCGAACCTGTAAAACGGTTGTTGCAAGTCCCGCAAGCTGGGAAGCGTTTCTCCGCTCTGCCTGCTACAACTACCGTCTGCGCTTTGACGAGCAGCTTTTGGTACACGCACAGCGACCGGACGCCACCGCCGTTCTTCAGATCGACGACTGGAACCAGAAGTTCGGGCGTTGGGTCAATCGTGGAGCACACGGCATTGCCGTCTTTGAGGATGCCGACCAACGCCGCCAGCGGCTTGTCCACTACTTCGATATTTCCGACACGCATCCCAGCCGCTTTTCCCGCAGAGTTCCCATTTGGCAAATGCGGGACGAATACACGGCAGAAGTGATCGACACGCTGGAAAGCACCTTCGGAGAGTTGAACGACAAGGAAACCCTTGCCGTTGCCATCGAGTCGGCGGCAAGAAATGCCGTAGAGGACAACATCCCCGACTATCTTACCGACCTTCTTTACAGCGTGAAGGACAGCTTCTTAGACGGCGTATCCGAAGAAGAAATCACCCACATTTTCAAAACGGCGGTGCGAAACAGCGTCGCCTATATGACGATGACCCGCCTGGGCATTGAAGCCGGAGAATACTTTGAACCCGATAATCTTCGGGATGTGGTGAATTTTACGACCCCTGCCACGCTGAACGCCCTCGGCTATGCCACCAGCGATATTGCGGAGATGGGACTTGCGGAGATTTCCCGCACCATTCTTGCCCTCGACCGTCAAAATCGCATAATTGCAGAGAAAACCAAAGCCGATTACAATGTAGGCAAAGAAAAAACCGAAAGGAGTCCTGACGATGAACGAAATCACTTACACGATGCAGGGGGATTATCTGCTCCCCAATCTGACAATGCCGGAGCAGCCGGAGCTGTCGATGGGCAGGTACGCCCGGATGCGGAAGAAGTTCCTGAAGGAGCATCACAAGGTACGCTACTACAACCTGCTGACGAGCTGCGCCCTGAACGAGCATCTGAACGACACGGAGCGCAGAGCGAACGAGCTGGAACAGATGCTGACGGAGCAGATGGCAGCGTCGGAGGGCGTGACGGAGAATCTGAAAGCGACGGATATGATGAGCTGGGTTCGGAAGATGAACAGTATCCGGAGCCGGGTTCAGGAGATCGTGATGGCGGAGGTAATCTTCGCTTAGACTACTACGACCGAAGCCACGAGGATAAAAGCCTGCCGTTCTTTGGCGGCGATGACACCGTTCGTGAAATCCTCGGCACTACGCCGCACCTGAAAGCAAGCAAAGACGAGATACGGGCATTCTTTGAAGCTACCGCTGATGAGAACGCCCGTATTTCTTATATCAAGCGCATTTTCAACAACGACTACACCGAGGTCATTCTGAGCGATGGACGGCGTGTGGGCTACAAGACCTATCAGAATGTGTTGCAGCTTTGGGAGGGCAGTTATCTCTCCCGCACGGCACAGAGCATTTATGATTGGGGCGTGATTGCCCAGCACTTTGAAGCGATGCGGCTGCTTGGAGAGTTGCAGGACACGAGAAGCCGCTGCCGTCCATTGACGGGCAGTTGAGCTTGATGACAGCAGGAGCAGAGGAACGAAAGCCCTCTGCTTTTGCTTTCTCTCAGGAGATCATCGACGCTGTTCTCACCCGTGGCAGCGGCATCTCTGAGGGGAAAATGCGAATCTATGAGCAGTTCCACAAGAGCCTGTCTGCAAAGGAAAATGCCGATTTCCTAAAAAATGAATACGGCTGGGGCGGAGTCTATCCGGCTATTGTCGGAGCCGATATTGATGAGCAGCACGACGGCAAAGGTATCCGTATTTCTAAAGGCATCGGAAGCGATAAACCTCATATCGACCTGAAATGGAGTCAGGTGGAGAAGCGTATTGCCGAGCTGATAAAGCTCGACCGTTACTTGAACCCCAAGGAAAAGGCACAGTACCCTGAGTGGCTGCAAAGGCAGGAAGAACGCCGTGCAGAGCTTGCTGAGGAACGAAGGAACAGAGAAATCTTGTCTACTGCACCTTCAGAAAAGGCAGAGGCAAAAAATGAGCAATATGAGTACCATCTCGGCAGCACCGTCTATCTCGGCGCAAACGAGTATGAAATCCTGTCCTTTGATGACGAGCGTGTGATGCTCTATGATACGCAGTTTCCGCTTTTCAACAAGGAAATGACGAGAACTGAGTTCGACAGCAAGGTGCAGGAGAACCCGCTGAATGACCATTTGAAGGTAGTAGAAAAACATCGCGAAGAAAAGGCGGTTGAGTTCGACATCGGGATGGGCTATCGCCTGATTTGCTATGACATCCTTGACCTCGGCAAGCAGCTTATGCCCATTGGTATGCTGGTCGTCCTCGACTCTATCCTGAACCGTATTACGCAGAACCGAGCCAAGGGCAAGAACACCTTCATCTTCATCGATGAAATCTACCTTCTGTTCCAGCACGAGTACAGTGCAAACTTCCTGTTCACCCTTTGGAAGCGTGTGCGAAAGTACGGCGCTTATGCCACGGGCATCACGCAGAATGTGGACGACCTGCTTCAGTCCCACACGGCAAGAACGATGCTGGCAAATTCCGAGTTCATTGTTATGCTCAATCAGGCATCCACGGACAGATTGGAGCTTGCGAAACTGCTGAACATCTCGGACACCCAGCTTTCCTATATCACCAATGTGGATGCCGGTCACGGACTGATCAAGGTCGGTTCCAGTCTTGTACCGTTTGCCAATAAATTCCCCAAGAACACGAAGCTCTATAAGCTGATGACCACCAAACCGGGCGAGGGTGCTTAACCCTCGCCCTTGTTGCAAAGAAAGGAAACTCAATGAAAAAGAAAATCTGTATGATTCTTGTTGCGGTGTTTGTAGCTGTCCTCGGCGCAAGCACCTATTTTATTATCGAGCACTACAAGGAAGCAAATAAGCAAGCTGAGCTTTATGATGAGCTGGCTGACCTTGTGGAAGCTACGGTGCAGACGGATAGTGCAACGGAACCGACGGAGCAGATTCCATACTCCGAGGAAAAGATGCTTCTGCCGGAGCTTGCAGAGCTTTATCAGCAGAACGGTGATTTGGTGGGTTGGATCAGCATTGCAGATACCAATATCAATTATCCTGTGATGCAGTCGGTGAATGAGCCGAACTTCTATCTGAAGCACGGCTTCGATAAGGAATATTCCGACTATGGCTGCCCCTATGTGCAGGAGGATTGTGAAGTGCAGAAGCCTTCCGACAATCTTGTGATCTACGGACACCATATGTCCAATGGCTCAATGTTTGCCCACCTTGAAAAGTTCAAGAGCAAAGACTTTTGGAACGAGCACCGGACGATTACCTTTAACACGCTGACGGATAAGCAGGAGTATGAGATCGTTGCTGCGTTCCGCACGGTGGTCTACACCGACAGTCCCGAAGCATTCAAGTTTTATCGCTTTATAGACGCAGAGAGTGCCAATGAGTTTGACGACTTTATTGCCAAGAGCAAGGAGATGTCTTTCTATGATACCGGCGTGACCGCCGAATACGGCGATAAGCTCATTACGCTGTCTACCTGTGAGTACAGCCGCAACAACAGCCGTCTTGTGGTCGTGGCGAAGCGCATAACGGAGGACGGTGGTGCGGATGCTGCCAAGACTCACGCCGAAGCAACGGCAGAGGGTGAACGCCCTAATTAAGCGCCTTTGTGCCAATTATGACAACGGCAACTGCCTTGCGCTGGATGACGGAGAACCCTGCGTCTGTGTGCAAAGCATCTCATACTCACTGCTCTGCAAGTATTTCCGCAAAGCTGTTTTGCCGGCAGAGCCTTTGCTGGAAGCGGATATTCTTGGCACACGCTTTGAAAAGTGCGTGTCCTGCGGTGCGCCGATTATCAATAAGGGCAACCGAAAGAAATACTGCGAGAAGTGCGCTCAAAGAGCTTACAAAGCTCAGCAGGCAGAGTACGCAAGAAGAAAACGGGCAGAGTCAAAAAATAGGCACTGAAAAAGCCAGCACTATCAAGGCTTTTCAGCTCCCGCACTTTGAGGGGTAAGGTGTTTATACCTTTACCCCTCATTTTTAATTTAGGGGTGTTTTGGTACGCCCCGGAGAGGAGGGTTCAATGGCTGATATTAAAACGAGAGATGTCGTGAAAGGCACGATCAAGAAAATCGACAAAGCGGCAATCGCCGCAGACCGTATGCGCTCCGCCTATGTGCAGACGAAGGAAAAGGCAGAACACACAACGCACCCGGATGAGCATAATGCCGAGGAGTACGCCTCCGACCGAGTGGAAGGCGGCGTTGACCGTATCACGCACGAGGCGTTGCACCAGTTTGATAGGCAGGGACGCAAGGGGCTGGAAGAAACCAAACGGAATGTGTCCAAAGCAAAGGACGGTATACAGAAGTTTCATGAAAAGTGTGCTACTGAGTCGATGAAATGGCAGACTGTCCGCACCTCCGGGAATAAGACCATCAAGGCGGTCGAGCAAACGGAAAAGACGATCAAACAGTCTGCCCGTTCTGCTGGCAAGAAAACCATCAAGGCTGCCGGAAAAGGCACAGCCAAAGCCGCACAGAGGTCGGTCAAGACCACGAAAACGGCAATCAAGACCACACAGCAGGCGGCAAAGACGGCACAGAAAACCGCACAGGCTACGGTGAAAGCATCGCAAAAAGCTGCACAAGCCGCCAAAGCCGCAGCCAAGGCAACAGTTGCCGGCGTAAAAGCTGCCGTAAAAGCAACGATTGCCGCAGTCAAAGCGATCATAGCGGCGACAAAAGCACTGGTCGCCGCTATCGCCGCAGGCGGCTGGGTTGCCGTTGCGGTCATTGTCGTAATTTGCCTGATTGCTCTGATTTGTGGCTCGGTTTTCGGGATATTCTTTTCCGGCGAGGATTCCGGAACGGGAATGTCGATGCAGACTGCCGTGCAGGAAATCAACGCTGATTACAATGCCAAGATGAAAGCGGAGAAAAACTCGGTAGCCTATGACGATATGGAAATTAGCGGTGGTCGAGCCGTATGGAAAGATGTGTTGGCGGTATATGCAGTCAAGACGAATACCGACAAGGACAATCCGCAGGAGGTTGCCACGATGGACGAGAGTAAGAAGCAGCTTCTATCGGACATCTTTTGGAAGATGAACTCCATATCCTCCCGCAGTGAAAGCCACTCGGAAACGGAAATTACCGAAACGGACGACGGAAACGGCAACATCGTTCAGACGGGAACTACGGTCACAAAGACAACACTCTATATCACGGTTTCCCATCTGACAGTGGAGGAAATGGCTGATCTGTATGGCTTCAATGAGGAACAGCGGGAGTACCTTGCCGAGCTACTCAAGGACGAAAACAATTCCCTTTGGGCGGCAGTCCTTTACGGCATTCGTTATAGCGAGGATCAGATTGTCACCGTCGCTCTTTCTCAGGTGGGCAATGTGGGCGGCGAACCGTACTGGTCTTGGTACGGCTTCGGAAGCCGTGTGGAATGGTGCGCTTGTTTTGTAAGCTGGTGTGCCGATCAGTGCGGCTATATCGACACTGGGGTTATACCCAAATATGCAGGCTGCGTGAACGGCATCCAGTGGTTCAAAGATCGAGGACAGTGGATCGACGGTGCAGCCGAGCCTGTCCCCGGAATGATTATTTTCTTTGATTGGGATAACAAGGGCTCATCGGGTCCGCAGGACGGACAATCTGACCACACCGGCATTGTCCAAAAGGTCGAGAACGGTATCGTCTATACTGTTGAAGGAAACTCAGGCGATAGTTGCCGGGTAAACCAGTACAGCGTAGGTCATTACGAAATCCTCGGATACGGAGTGCCGAATTATTAAATAGGAGCCTTGTTTTTTGCAAGGCCCTCTCATTGCGCAACAAATATTTGATTTCTAGTTTTGCGGTTATGGCGTTACCGCGTCTTGCACCGACAAAATAAACAATTTTGATTTTGACTGTCTGCACACTGAAAATCATGCGGATTATACAACTCATCTTAGAAGAATTGTGTTCCATAAATGTGCTGAATACAAATAAAGTGCACAGCTATGTATCTCATGATGGGCGGCATATTCTATCGATTCTTTTGCAATTGAATATACACTTTTGATAAAAAATACATAAAATTACAGTAAAAGCCGCTGGCATATAACAAGCGGCTTTTACTATTCTGTCCTTTCAAATTCATAGCGCTTAATATATTCTACATATCTACGACCATACAGGACACGGACAATTTTAGATATTGTTAAAAAATCAGGGGAATCAAAAACTTTTTTCAAGAAACATGTCCCCAAAAGGCGATCTACGGACATATATAAGTATAAAGGGCAAAAGCCCTTAAACAGAGAAAAAATAATGTAGGAGGTAATGAATGAGCAACAGAAGATTTGAATGGAAGAAGCTCCTGTGCATACTGCTGGTGTGTATATTTATGACGCAGCTAGTGCCGGCGAGTGTTCTTGCGGAAGTCGTTAATGACGTTCAGGAGCTGCGAAAGACTGCTGATACCGTCATTGCGACAGAAGCTGAAGAACCGGCGACCATTGTCGGTGAAGTCGAGACTGAACGCGACGAGAGCGTAAAGCATTATCGCTTGAGCGACGGGTCGTTTGTGGCGACGCAGTACGCAGAGCCGGTGCATTACAAAGCTGCCGATGGGCAGTGGAAGAATATAGACAACACCCTGACGCTTGACGGGGAAATGTATACGGCGCAGGCGGGAGAAGTCATAAGACAGTTTCCCAAAGATCTGAGTTCAGGTGAGCTCTTTGAAATCGCCTATGGTGACTACAGCCTGAGCATGTCGGTGGTCAGTCCCGACGACGGAGCTATTCCGTCGACCGGAGGCTCGAGCATCTCGCAGCCGTTGGAGCCGACGCTCGAAAGCGAGGCAAGCGTAGCAAATCCTGAGGACGTTAACGTTAAGGGACTTGAACCGGACTCTATGCCGCTCCCAGCACGCCTCAGCTCCGAGATAAGCTATAAAGACGCTTACAAGGATACGGACATAGTATATAAAAACCACGGCTATAACATAAAAGAGAGCATTGTTGTCAATTCTCCGCAGAGTTCATACACCTATGCATTCCAAATGACGGCTAAGGGACTGAGTGCGGAGTTGACAGACGAAGGCTCGGTAGAACTGAAAAACGAGGAAGGCACAGAGATATTCACCATACCCGCACCGTATATGACAGATGCCGGTGGAGCTTCATCTGCGGAGGCGAGATATGTTCTTGCCGAGACAGATGACGGATACATACTAGGGCTCATTGCAAGTCCGGAGTGGATAAACGCCTCAGGCAGAGCTTTTCCAGTGGTTATTGATCCGAGTGTTTATCTTCATTATAAGAGCAGTGACCTGAAGACCACATACCTGCGGCAAAACATGCCGGACAGCAAGAGCCCGTCGTATGCGGAAATACTGTGCGGCAGAAATAACACTAATTCTTACGGAGCCTGCAAGATGGTCGTGCAGGTCGAGTCACTGCCGTCAATCCCGAAAAACTGCGTTATGATAAATGCGCAGTTGGCAATGCTGCTTGCGGCAACGACGGTAGAACCCGATCCGTTTGAGATAACTATCAGCGCTTATTCGCTCAAGCGTACGGTGAGCGACCTTAAGAGTCTGACCTGGAACGGAGTTCATGGCACATCCGGTATCGGATACGATAGCACGATAATAGATCACAGAAAGATAACGGATGACGATCTTCAAAAATATGTGTCATGGGATGTAACGAGTGCCGCAAAGAACTGGTACAGCAGTACGGCTAAAAAGGGAGCGCTCATATTTGAGTCTCTTAACCAGTATACAAGTCACGGCTTTGCAAAATTCATAGGTCATGACTGGTATGAGAATAGCCCGTATTTTATAGTAAATTACCGCAACACCGTCGGCCTAGAGGACTATTACACCTATCAGACAGTGTCGGCAGCGCGCGGCGGAACCGTGCATATAGGGGACTACAGCAGCCAGCTTGCCCTTGTGAATACCATTGCAAGCTACAATACCGATGCGATCAGCACAGATGTAAGCCTTGTATATAATACCGCATATGCAAGCAGAAACTTTAGCGGCTCGGGCGACGGTATGAATGTACCTGATTTGAGCTATATGAAAATAGGCCTCGGCTGGAAGCTGTCAGTCGCACAGACGCTGAAGGAAGTGTCGCTCAGCGGAACCACTTACATCGTCTACAACGACGCCGACGGCACAGAGCATTACTTCAGCGGCAGCTCCGGTATCTATAAGGATGAGGACGGTCTTGGGCTTACGATCGTCAAAAGCAGCAGCGGATACACCATGACGGATACGGATAAGTATCACACATGGACGTTTTCAAATTATGGTTTGCTGACGAAAATCGCGGATTCCAACAATAATGCCGTAAATATAAATTATTCAAACAGCCATATCAGCTCTATCACGGCAAAATCCAACGGAGGAACGACCGTAACCGTTGCAACACTAACGTATGACTCAAATAATTATCTGAAGACAATCGTAGATAACTTAAACAGAACCACGGAATTTACTTATTCCGGTGGGGTGCTGAGTAAAATAAAATATGCTGACGGAACAACAGTAGACTATTCATACGATAGTGGATACCTAACTCGCATATATGACAATGAAAGCCTGTACGGACTGACGTTCACATACTGGAACGGTATATTCGGCGGAAAACGAGTATACCAAGTTCAGGAGTTTTCCGGCTCTGCAAACAAATTGGGAAATGCATTCCACTGCTACAAAAACTCAGAGCAGCTGACATCCTACAGATTCTATGGTCCTGATCATGAAGTGGACGCAGACAATGAAAGCGACAGCACAGCTGACGATATCGTAGTATTCTACGCTTTTGACAATGCAGGGCGCACGATTTGCTCATACGAGACCAATCATAACAAAACCAAGGTGACGGGCTCTTCAGCAGCAAGCTATACGCAAAACAGCGAAACATCCGGGAAAAACAATCGCCTTACGAGCGCTGGGGCGATGGGCATGACCTATCCCGCGGTGTCGGCCGACGGCGGCTTTGAAGTCAAGAGCATTGGAAAGACCACCGGCACAGCTTCGATCATAACTACGACCACGACGGACGATGCGAGAGTTCACATGGGCTTTAAATCGCTGTGCATTACAAACAGCGGAGCGGGCTATGTAAAAGCAAGCCTCGCGTCGGGCGAGACCTACACCGTGTCATGCTACGTTAAAAACTCTTCC
>ENA-OZKI01000532-OZKI01000532.1-human-gut-metagenome-genome-assembly--contig:-NODE-532-length-11225-cov-6.698657_pt1 | contig 11225 bp, 9 predicted proteins | sample MGYA00244178_ERZ653754 | MGnify/ENA primary metagenome ERZ653754 (study PRJEB26926, sample SAMN06165253) | human gut metagenome | biome: ENVO:00009003; feature: ENVO:2100002; material: ENVO:00002003... | reverse complement strand
GAACATAGCTGATAATATTAAAGAAACACTTGATAAGATTAACAATGGAATGAACGAGTTAAAGGATGCAGGCAGTGCTCTGTCGGATGCGTCATCAGGACTCGGAGATGTTACAAGATATCTTTCCGGTAATCTTAAATTTAAGCTTGAAGCAATAGGAAGTGAGCAGATACAGGCAAGAGAGAACCTTATGTCATCGGTAGATTCAATGATTGATGAGATGGACGGACTTAATAATACGATAAGAGCCAATAATAATACTCTTGCAGATGATTTTCAGCATATATCTGATACACTTTTTGATATTACGGACATCATAATAGATGCAAGGGAAAAGTCGAATGAAAAAGCAGACAGTGATTCAGATGACAGATTTGACTATGATATATCTGCCGATGACGAAGCAGGAGAGGCTGACGGCAAGGTTGAAGGCTGCACCAACTATGCGGATATAGAAGGAGATGTCAATGTAGGCGGAATCGCAGGTGCTATGGCTGTTGAGCACGATCTTGACCCGGAAGATGATATTGATATCGAGGGTAAACTTTCAACGGATTTTGACTACAGTACCAAAGCGGTTATAAGGTCATGTACTAACAGAGGCAGGGTTACGGGCAAGAAGGACGGCACAGGCGGAATTGCCGGTGAGGTTGATCTCGGATGTATTATTGAATGTTACGGATATGGAGAGATTAAGAGTACAGGCGGTAATTATGTCGGAGGAATAGCAGGCAGCTGTAAGACACTTATTCGTGACAGTTATGCAAAATGTGTTCTTTCGGGAACCGATTACATTGGCGGTGTTGCCGGAAGCATTAAGGATGTAAAGAACTGTAATACACTGATTAAGGTTACTGATTCTGATGAATATGCAGGTACAATCGCCGGTGAAGTTACAGGAACAGCAGAGAGTAATTACTTTGTAAGCGATGATCTTGCAGGTATAGATGGAGTAAGTTATTCCGGCAAGGCAGAGCCTGTAAGCTATGATGAACTTATCCGGTCAGAGGGTATCCCTGAAGAATTCAAAGATTTTAAGCTTACCTTTATAGCTAACGGAGATACCGTGCTTGTGTATGATTTTGAATACGGTGATTCAATGCCTGAAGATGCACTTCCTGTAATACCTGTAAGGGATGGATATCAGGCACATTGGGAAGATTATGATTATTCAGACCTGACATTTGATGGCACAATCAATGCCGTATATGACAAATATGTAACAGCACTTGAGAGCGAACAGATGAGAACAGATGACAGGGCAATGCTTCTTGTGGAAGGCAGGTTCACTACAGAAGATGCAATAACTGTAACTAAGGAGAATAATCCTGATATTAACGGCAGGAATGCATCTGAATGCTTCACGGTTAATATACCTGATGACGGACAGCAGGAACATCTTGTGCATTATATTCTGCCTGAGAAAGTTAAGAATGCAGATATAATGATTCTGCAGAACGGCACATGGAATAAGACCGGTACTGATACAGACGGCAGATATATGACATTCACTGTAAGTGGCAGCGAGGTTACATTTGCGGCAGTTAAGACAGCATCAGTACTTCCTACCTCGATAATTGCAGGAATTATTCTCATTGCTGTGATAATACTGATAATGCGCTGCAGGAAGAGAAGAAAGAAGAAAAAAGCTATAGCGGAATAAGACAAAATGTGATAAAATTAACAAATCTTAATAATTATAAGAGGAGGATTTTATCATGTTTGAAAAGTTTTTCAAACTTAAGGAGAATGGTACGGATGTAAAGACAGAAGTCATCGCAGGTCTTACAACATTCATGACAATGGCTTACATCCTTGCCGTTAATCCAAACATCCTGTCTGTGGCAGGAATGGACAAGCAGGCACTGCTTATTGCAACAGCGCTTGCAGCATTTGTAGGTACGGTACTTATGGCACTGCTTGCCAATTATCCGTTTGCACTTGCACCGGGACTTGGACTTAATGCATATTTTGCATATACAGTCTGCGGAACAATGGGATATCATTGGACTATAGCACTTGCAGCAGTATTTGTAGAAGGTATCATATTCATAATACTTTCAGTAACTAATGTAAGAGAGGCTATTTTCAATGCCATTCCTATGACACTTAAGTCAGCAGTAAGTGTAGGCATCGGTCTTTTTGTAGCTTTCATCGGACTTCAGGATGCAAAGCTTATCGTTAACAGTAATTCTACACTTGTAACATACCAGACATTCAAGGGTGAGACATTCCATTCAGTTGGTGTTGGTGCCATACTTGCACTTGTCGGCGTTTTTATAACAGCAATACTTCTTATTAAGAATGTTAAGGGCGGTATCCTTATCGGAATTATCGCTACATGGGTTCTTGGTATGATCTGTGAAGCATGTGGAATATATGTGCCTGATCCTGCAGCAGGAATGTACTCAACAATTCCGTCTTCAATCGTAAGTTTTGATTTTACTCCTTTTAAGGAGACATTTGGTGCGGTATTCAGAGCAGATTTCCATTCAATCAAGCTGGTTGACTTTATTGTTGTAATGTTTGCATTCTTATTTGTAGATATGTTTGATACAATCGGAACACTTATCGGTGTTTCATCTAAGGCAGATATGCTCGATGAGAACGGCAAGCTTCCGCGCATTAAGCCGGCTCTGCTTTCAGATGCAATTGCTACATGCGTAGGTGCTGTATTTGGTACATCAACAACAACAACTTTCGTTGAGAGTGCTTCAGGTGTTACAGCAGGAGGACGTACAGGACTTACATCGATTGTAACCGCAGTATTATTCCTGCTCTCAATCGTATTCTCACCACTGTTCCTTACAATTCCATCATTTGCGATTGCACCGGCACTTATAATTGTCGGTTTCTATATGATGGGAGCTGTTGCCAAGATTAACTTTGAAGATATGTCAGATGCTATCCCTGCATTCCTTTGCATTGTTGCAATGCCACTTGCATACAGCATTTCAGAGGGTATCTCAGTAGGCGTTATCTCATGGACACTTGTTAACCTTGTCACAGGTAAGGCTAAGGAGAAGAAGATAAGCATAGTTATGTACGTGCTTACGGTGCTTTTCATACTTAAGTATATACTTCTTTAATTTTCACAAATATAATCTTTCGTATATGCGCGTTTTAACCAAAAATCAGCCAAAAGGCAACGCACGGCTGACTTTTAGCTCAATATGTGCTATAATGTAAGAAGGCTTGAAGGCCCATCCGTATGTATTCTGCGGATGGGTTTTTGTGTCATATCAGTACTAAAGGCATAAGAGAAATGGAGAGACATATGTTTGAAAAAGGAGATATGGTTGTATGTGGCAATAATGGTGTATGCCGCATAGAGAAGATATCAAAGCTGGACAGCATTGACAGTGAGGTGCTTTATTATATAATGCAGCCTGTATATGAAAAGAGCAGCACTGTGTATATTCCGGTTGAAGGGCATAGTACACCGATAAGAAATATTATGACAAAAGATGAGGCGATGGATTTTATAAAAAAGATACCGACGATAAGCGAGATTGAGCTGGCAGGCGACAGAGAAAGGGAATCACAGTACAAGGCGTGTATGGAGCCTGCACAGACCGAGGGATGGGTGCGTATTATAAGGACTTTGTACAGACGTAATGAGGAGAGAGCAGCAGCCGGCAAGAAGACGATTAATATGGATGAACGCTATATGAAGATGGCTAAGAATTGCTTATATGGTGAATTAGCTGTATCATTAGGAATGAAGAAAGATGAGGTAGAAGCATTTATCGAGAGTATTCTTGATAAGGATGAGGAGAATGCTTAACAGATTACAAAGCATGAATCAGGAAACACAGAATAAAAGCAGATGGGAGAGATTGTCATGAAGCAGAATGGACTCATGGAGTTACTTAAGACAAGAAGAACGTACAGAAGATTTGACCAGACAAAGAAGATTCCGGATGATGCGGTGAATGATATTGTGCGTGCACAGCAGTATGCATCATGCGGTAATAACAGACAGCCGTTAAGGTATATCGTTGTAAGAGACGAGAAGCTTGTTGACGAGATATTTGGAATAACAAGATGGGCTGCCTCTCTTCCGCCTGAACAGGGACAGCCAAAGGACGGGGAGCATCCGGTTATGTTTGTTGTTGTGCTTGAGGATAATAAGCTTAAGAATGCAATAACCGGAACAGATGCAGGACTTGCAATCAGCAATATGACGCTTGCAGCATGGAATCACGGAATAGGAAGCTGCATAATTGCCAATGTTAAGAAGGATGCGCTGAAAGAACTGTTGTCAATAGGTGAAGAGTACACTGTCAACTGTGTTGTTGCTTTTGGATATCCTACACATAAGAGCGCAATTGTGGAGGTCGGTAATGATGAGAAGCTCTCATATTATCTTGATGATAACAGGGATTATGTAGTTCCGCGCAAGAAGATAGAAGACGTTGTAAAGTTCATGTAGAAAGATAGGAGAGGCGGATGGCATTTACATTTTACCAGCTTATATTTATTATTCTGGCATACTCATTCATCGGATGGGTAGCGGAGACTATAGCTGCTGATCTTGTATATCACAGATTTGTTAACAGGGGATTCCTCAATGGACCTGTATGTCTGATATATGGTATATCTGCAGCACTTATGGGAATTGTATTCTGGGAGCTTAAGGATTATACACTTTATCTTTTTATAGGATGTGCAGGCCTCGCAACCATTATACAGTGGTTCCTTGGCAAAACACTTGAAAAGCTCAGGAAGCACAGATGGTGGGACTATTCAGGATACAGATTCAATATTGACGGATATGTATGTCTGAGATTTTCGGTATTATGGGGAGTACTTGGCACAGTATCCGTCAAATGGCTTAACGGTCTTCTTCTGGATTTGCTTGGACTGTTCCCGCATTTCATTGTTAAGGTTGTTATGATTGTGCTTGTATGTATACTTGTTGTTGATATGGTTACATCCGTATCAGCGTCATTGTATGGAGAGCATAAGAATGTCGAAGACAATGATGCAGGCAATTTGATACACAGTGGAATAATCAATGTTACATACAGACTCGGGCATTTTATTGTTGACCGCGTTGAACGAAGAGTTACGGGAGCGTATCCGAAGCTTAATGAAGAAAGAATTGAGGCAGGGGCGGAAGAAGGCTTTGCAAGCGGCTGTAATTTTTATAAGCTGTTTCTTCTGTTTGTGACAGGAGCGTTCCTTGGAGATATTGTCGAGACATTATTCTGCCGTTACACGGCAGGCGTGTGGATGAGCCGCAGCAGTGTTGTCTGGGGACCGTTCAGCCTTGTCTGGGGAATAGCCATAGCTCTTGCAACTGCAATTCTTCATAAAGATAAAGACAAACCGGATTCGTACATTTTCATGATTGGAACAATACTTGGTGGTGTATATGAATATTCATGCAGCGTGTTTACGGAGATTGTATTTGGCAAAGTATTCTGGGATTACAGCCATATTCCATTTAATATAGGAGGACGTGTTAATCTGCTGTACTGCTTCTTCTGGGGAATAGCTGCTGTTGTATGGATAAAATGGCTTTATCCGCCGCTTTCGCATCTTATAGAGAGTATTCCTGATAAAATCGGGAAGATTATAACATGGGCACTTGTGGTGTTCATGGCATGTAATATAGTTGTTTCGATGATGGCACTTATAAGGTATGACCAGCGTTCTAATGGAACAGAGGCGTCATCCTCATGGCAGATTACAATGGACAGGATGTATGATGATGCTGCAATGCAGCGTATATATCCTAACGCAGTCAGCAGATGAGATATTAATTAGTATTACGCATAACAGTGGAGCTGAATATGTATTATGTTATTGATAATGGTGAAGTAAGAGAAGCAGTAATAGCACGTATGAACGAAGATATACCAAGCTTTGGGTATATTACGCTTGATGAACTTAAAGATAATTATGATGAACTTGGGCTTCCGTATGAGACAGTCATTGAGTGTGCGAGCAGTTCATTGAGACACAGAACAAGCATGGACACATATGATGAGGTGAGCTTTGGCATAGTAAGCATGCTTGATATGAAGAATATCAAGGGCAGACGTGACAGAATCGGATTTTATATAAAGCGGGGAATGTTCATACTCGTGCGTATTGAGGATGAAGATGACAGCGTCGGGCAGCTTTTTTCAAAAGCGGTTAAGAAGTATGAGAAAAATGTTACACTTGAGAAGATTATATGCTCGATTATGGAGCTCCTTCTTGATGGCAGTACAGAAGCGCTTGAGAAGATTGAGGAGCGTACAACATTGCTTGAGGCACGTCTTGTAAATGGTTCCGTAGATCCTGAGATTAACAGAGAGATATTCAGAATGCGTAACGAACTTACGATTCAGAAGCACTATTATGAACAGCTCATTGACATCGGAGAGGCTATACAGCAGGATGCTAATAATGTTTTTGAGGATTCTGAATTGAGATATATAGGAATATTCACTGCAAAAGCGGGCCGTCTGAGCGACAATACACAGGTGCTCAATGAGAACCTTGTGCATTTGAGAGAGGCGCTTAATGCGGCACTTGATTATAATCTTAACAGGATTATGAAGATATTTACGGTGGTTACTACAATATTCCTGCCGCTGACACTTATTGCGGGCTGGTATGGAATGAATTTTAAGAATATGCCGGAATTATACTGGGATTACGGATATCAGTGCGTTATTGCTTTAAGTATAATTGTAGTTGTGGCATGCATTATATTTTTCAAGAAGAAAAAGTTCATGTAGGTTAATAAATCTTTCTATAATTCCGATATCATATATGTAGATTAATGGCTGAAAAGGAGTTTGGCCGGATACTCAGATTAACGGGGCAGCAGTCCCGTATTACAAGGAGGAATATACATGGGTATGGTATCGGAATTTTCTAATGCTGCGAATGCAGCATCATATGCGTCAGCAGTGCAGTCAGAGAATACAGCACAGGAGACGTCATCATCTAAGAGAGCGGCTGCTAATGTAACCGGAAGAACAATCGGAACTCCAAGATTAAGTGATAAGGCAGCTAAGTATTATGAGCAGCTGCAGAAGAAGTATTCCAATATGGATTTTATTCTTGTAAGTGAGGACCAGAAGGAACAGGCAAAGTCACAGGCATCAGGCTATGCCAATGCCAGCAGAATGGTTGTCCTTATAGACGAGGATAAGATTGAGAGAATGGCAGAGGATGAGAATTACCGCGCGAAGTATGAGCAGATAATAGCCAGCTCAGCAAGCGGAATATCACAGCTTAAGAGCTCACTCTCAGCGTCAGGAGCTAATGTTAAGGGCTTCGGCATGCAGGTTAACGATAACGGAACTGCATCGTACTTTGCTGTTCTTGAGAAGTCATCAGCAGCACAGAAGGAGCGTATAGAGAAGAAGGCGGCTGAAAAGAAGGAAGCTAAGAAAGCAGCAGACAGGAAGGCCGAGGCTAAGAAGGCTGAGAAGAAGCGGAAGGATAAGCTGGAGGATGATGATGACGGGGACAGTGACACAATAACAATAACTGCATCATCAATAGAGAATCTCATCAAGAAGATTGGTGATTACACACAGATGTCGATGAGTGACAATGTGCTTACCGATAGTGAACAGAAGGTCGGTCAGCACATAGACTTTAAGGGGTAGGATATGGGGATAGCGATTAATTCAGGTAATACAGGCGCGGCACAGAACAGTCAGAATCAGACACAGTCTGTTCAGGAGGAGTCTAAGAGCAGGCGTCAGAAGCACAGAAGTAGTATAACACGCATGGATAAGGCTGCGGGAACGGCAGGGAAGGCTACAGGAGCGAACGGAAAGAATCTTACACTGTCTGCAGGTAATATAACATGCAGAGGCTCACAGCTTGAGAGCCGTATACAACAGAAGAGAGATCAGGCAAGAAAGCAGGCAATGAAGCTCATCAATGATGCCTGGGATGCCGATAAGAAGGCAGCAGACGGTATAGATGCTCTTAATAAGGATAAGCAGAATCAGTTAAACAGGCTCAGTGAGTACAAGCAGTCTCTTAAGGAAGCTGATGAGAGAGAGAAGCAGCTTCAGGAGGAATATAATATAGATCCGGATTCACAGGAGCAGAAGGATCTTGAACTCCTCAAAAAGTACCAGAATTACAGCAACGGTTCTGATTATGCTGATTTCTCCAAGGAAGAGGTTGAAAGACTTAAGGAGCTTCAGAATACTCCAAGAACAGAATATCAGGACAAGGCACTTATGCTGAACGGCTACAGGGGAGAGGTACGCAACCAGATATCTATGGCTGAGTACAAGCTTATGGCTATAAGTGAAAGCGTGCATGATTCCAAGATAGACCGGCTCAAATCACAGGATATGCTCAAGGCAGATGATTCTGCGGACCGGATTCTTGATGCGGCAGAGAAGGATGTGCTCGGAATGGTTATAGATGACGCCAAAGAGAACATCGACAAGAAGATGGAGGAAGAGCAGAAGAAGGCAGAAGAGGCTGCCAAAAAGCGTGATGAGCAGCAGGAACGCATAGACGATTCAAAGCAGGATGCCAGGGAGCAGCGTGAGATTATCAGGAATGATGCAAAGACGGATATGCTTGACATTAATAACGGACTGTCCGGGAAGGACGTTAATAATGTTGAAGAGGTGCAGAAGCATATTCAGAAGATGCTTAATGATGAGAAGCTTATTAATGAGGATCTTAAGGGAATCAGGATCGACTTTAACTATTAGGGAGCGATAGTGTGACGACATATAATATTTACAATAATAATTACTCGGCTTATTACAGGACACAAAGATATGGTTATGCCAATGCTGTAGCTGTTGGAGAGTCAGACATGAACTCGGGTGTGGCATCAGAGGTGTCAGCAGGTGATACTTCAGATACAGCCGGTTCGGACACAGTCAGCATAACGCATGATGCATATGCAAGACAGAAGTCGGGCAGCAAAGATGTTGCAATGTCAGGCGGGGATTATCTTGGAATAAGCAGAGGTAAGGACGGCACGTTCATAATTCATTTTACAGATTCGGCATCAGTAAGCAGAACTGTGCAGAGAGGATACATAACGATTAACGGCGTCAGGCTTGACCTGTCGGATAAGGTGAAGAAGTCACTTACGGATACGGATAAGTCAGCCGGGAAGAACCGCGTGAATGCATTTATGCAGCAGATTATGCAGCATAACATGGAAGTCGCACAACAGCAGTCGGATACGATGAGTAAGGCATTCGAGGAAGAGGCAAAGGCTTATGAGACAGCCATGCGCATAGCCAAAGGCGGCAAAGTGCCTGCCAAGGATGAGAGAAAGCTTATGGAGTTCAACCCGAAGCTGTATATGATGGCGAAGTTGCAGGCAGTTCTTGCTAAGAAACACAAGAAGTACAAATCGCAGTATGATGAGGAGGATGAGAATAATCAGATTCAGACAGATAGTGACGGCAGTGAAGCTTCGGTAGCACAGGCATCAGCGGGTGAGAGATATGAGACGCAGATGACAGTTTCAATTGAGAATGGAGCACTTAAGGCAGGAGAAGTGTCTGAGGCGTGTGTCGTGGCTTAGGGCGGAAGAGTTCCGGTTGGGCGTCAGATGCAATGAATAATACAAATAATACAAATAAGAACTCCGAGCATCCGGTACATGACCGGCTGCTCGGAGTTCTTTTATATATAAGTTATATGCATATCATCAGATAAGCATCAGATAATTAGAGCTGTGGACCTGCAGCAACAAGTGCCTTACCAGCTTCATTACCTTCATACTTAGCGAAGTTCTTAATGAATCTTGAAGCAAGATCCTTAGCCTTCTTTTCCCACTCAGAAGCGTCAGCGTATGTGTCACGAGGATCAAGGATACCTGTGTCTACACCAGGAAGCTCTGTTGGAACCTCAAAGTCAAAGAAAGGAATCTTCTTTGTTGGAGCATTAAGAATATCACCGTTGAGGATAGCATCAATGATACCACGTGTATCCTTAATAGAGATACGCTTGCCTGTTCCGTTCCATCCTGTGTTAACAAGATAAGCCTTAGCGCCGCTCTTCTGCATCTTCTTAACAAGCTCCTCAGCATACTTTGTTGGGTGAAGCTCAAGGAATGCCTGACCGAAGCAAGCTGAGAATGTTGGTGTAGGCTCTGTAATTCCACGCTCTGTACCGGCAAGCTTAGCTGTGAATCCTGACAGGAAGTAGTACTGTGTCTGCTCCGGTGTAAGAACAGATACAGGAGGAAGTACGCCGAATGCATCTGCTGACAGGAAGATTACGTTCTTTGCTGCCGGAGCAGAAGAAATTGGGCGAACAATGTTCTTAATATGATCGATTGGGTAAGATACACGAGTATTCTCTGTAACGCTCTTATCAGCAAAATCAATCTTGCCGTCAGCATCAAGTGTTACGTTCTCAAGAAGAGCGTTGCGCTTGATAGCGTTGTAGATATCAGGCTCTGAATCCTTGTCAAGGTTGATAACCTTAGCGTAGCATCCGCCCTCAAAGTTGAATACACCGTTGTCATCCCAGCCGTGCTCGTCATCACCGATAAGGAGACGCTTAGGATCTGTTGAAAGTGTTGTCTTACCTGTACCTGAAAGACCGAAGAAAATAGCTGTATTCTCGCCGTTCATATCTGTGTTGGCTGAGCAGTGCATTGAAGCCATTCCCTTAAGTGGAAGGAAGTAGTTCATCATAGAGAACATACCCTTCTTCATCTCTCCACCGTACCATGTATTAACGATAACCTGCTCCTTGCTTGTTATGTTGAACATAACTGCTGTCTCTGAGTTAAGACCTAACTCCTTGTAGTTCTCAACCTTAGCCTTAGAAGCATTGTAAACAACAAAATCAGGCTCGAAGTTCTCAAGCTCTTCTGCTGTAGGCTTAATGAACATATTTCTTACGAAATGTGCCTGCCAAGCAACTTCTACGATGAAACGGATAGCCATACGTGTATCCCTGTTAGCACCACAGAATGCATCTACAACGAAAAGTCTCTTATTAGAAAGCTCCTTAATGGCGATATCCTTAACTGCTGCCCAGGCTTCCTGTGTAGCCGGGTGATTATCATTCTTGTATTCGTCAGATGTCCACCAAACTGTGTCCTTTGAATTGTCATCAACAACGATGAACTTATCCTTAGGTGAACGACCTGTATAGATACCTGTCATTACGTTAACAGCACCAAGCTCGCTGACCTGTCCCTTCTCGAATCCTTCAAGACCTGTCTCTTATACACATCTCCGAGCCCACGAGACAGGCAGAAATCT
>ENA-OZKI01000525-OZKI01000525.1-human-gut-metagenome-genome-assembly--contig:-NODE-525-length-11268-cov-11.682868_pt1 | contig 11268 bp, 10 predicted proteins | sample MGYA00244178_ERZ653754 | MGnify/ENA primary metagenome ERZ653754 (study PRJEB26926, sample SAMN06165253) | human gut metagenome | biome: ENVO:00009003; feature: ENVO:2100002; material: ENVO:00002003... | reverse complement strand
GCTGATTCTGACGTTCTTTTTCGCCTATCTGGCGCTGATGCTGCTGATGATGTTCGGCGCGGCGAACAAGCATAACGTCAATGACAACACATCCGGCATTGCCGCCCTGCTGGAGACGATGCAGCGCCTGTCCCCTGAAGCGCGCGAAAAGACGGCGTTCATCCTCTTTGACCATCAGGAGACGGGCAGCCGCGGCGCAAAGAGCTACGGCGCACAGCACGTCGAAGTGCAGACGATGAAGCTGCTTGTTGACCTCAACTGCGTTGGGGATGGCGACACGTTTGTCATCAGCGCCCCGAAAATGGCGCAGGATAAGCCGGAATACGCCGCCGTCCGCGAATCCCTCGAAGCGAACGCAATGGCATCCGGCGTGTCGACGCAGTTCTTCGGACGCACGGGCGTGCAAGGCGCGGGCGATTATCGGCGGTTCGTGTGCGGGGTGGGTGTGTCGGCATACCACCACAGCGCGGGGGTGGGACTCATCACCGGGCGCATCCACACTTCCCGCGATACCGTCTGCCGGCAGGAAAATTTGGACTATCTCGCCAAAAGTCTCGCCGACGCGGCTCAAAAAATGAATGATTTGTAACAAATTGCCGAACAAGCGGCATTTTTCAGCGCTTTTGCTTTGCAATTTGTACCGGAATATGCTACAATAGTGAATAGAAAGGCTCCCTGTTGGCGAGACTGGAAGAGGAGGAAGCAGCATGCTGCCGAAAGTTTCCAAGGGATTCCGCGCCATTTTTGTCGCGGTGATGTGTGTGGTGTGCGTGGCGCTGTGCGTGCTGGCGGTTCGGCTGGCGCAGCAGGGCGAGCAGCTTCGCCTGACGCAATTGCAGCTGGATGCAAGTCTGGCGCGGTTGAAGCTCCAGCAGACGCAGCGCGCGCAAATCGACGTTGACCTGCCGGAAACGCTGGCGCAATTGCAGGCGGTGCAGCCCGAAGCGGATGCAGCGTCCGCGCGCGAGCAGGAACTCCGCGCCCAGCGCAAGGCGCTCCGCAGCGAGAATGCGGAATTAGCGGCGCAGGCGGAAACGCTCACGCAGCAGCTCGCTCTCCTTCGGACCCCGGACAGTGAGCTGATCGGAGAGGTGGAGACGCTGCAAAAGACGCTTTCATCCCTTCAGGCGCAGGTGGACGCCGCACGGCAGCTCCTTGGGCAGGCAGAGGAGTGAGCCTATTTCCCAATTCATTTGCGCTATCTGCTTGCGCATTCGCATTTGGAAATAGGATGACAGCCGCATTTATTCACAGCCTGAGATTCGACTGACAAAGCAAGGAGGAAGTTCCCATGTCCGAAAACAAGTCCCAGACACCGGCACAGAACACGCCGGAAAACAGCGAGAAGAAGAAAGTCTCCCTGTTTGCACTCATCGTCGTGCTGGTCGTGGCGGTCATCGTGATGGTCGCGCTGTTCGTGCGGTCGAATAACCTGTCCAGTCAGCTGGATGAGGTCAACGGTCAGCTGGCAGCCAGCAACACCGAACTCCAGCAGACCATCGCTGACAAGGAGACGGCGCAGGCGGAACTGACCACCGCGCAGAACGACCTCCGCGAAGCGCAGCTGGTGCTGGAAGAATCCACCGCAAAGGTGGCGGAACTGGAAGCCCAGCTGGTTGTGCTGAACGACGAAAACGAAGCGAACAAGGCGCAGGTGGAAACGCTGACCGCTGAACTGGACACCGCAAAGGCGAATCAGGCGGCGGCGCAGGGCTACCTCGACAACGTGTCCGCGCAGCTGGATGAGCTGATGCAGAACCTTGGCTTGGCGCAGAGCGCGCTGAACGGCGAAGCGACGGAAGAACCCACCGCCGAGCCCGCCGCGACGGAAGAACCCGCTGTCGAACCCGCTGTGACGGAAGAACCCGCTGTCGAGCCCGCTGCGACGGAAGAACCCGCTGTTGAACCCGAAGCGACGGAAGAACCCGCCGCTGAGCCGGATGTGACGGAAGAACCCGCTGTTGAACCCGCTGCGACGGAAGAACCCGCTGTCGAGCCCGCTGTGACGGAAGAACCCGCTGTTGAACCCGCTGCGACGGAAGAACCCACCGCCGAACCCGAAGCGACGGAAGAACCCACCGCCGAGCCCGAAGCGACGGAAGAACCCACCGCCGAACCCGAGGCGACGGAAGAACCCGCCGCCGAACCCGACGCGACGGAAAAACCCGCCGCCGAACCCGACGCGACGGAAGAACCCGCCGCTGAACCCGAAGCAACGGAAGAACCCGCTGCTGAAGGAAGAGTTCTTACCACCACCATCACGTCTATGCTGCCGGACGAATACACGCTTGATGTTGAACTGCATCTGGATGCGAACAATGTGGTGACGGAGTTGAAGCTGACGCTGGAAAATGAAGTCGAAGGTCTGACGCAGGAAATGCTGGACGCCTTCGCGGAGCAGTTCGTCGGCAAGCAGCTGCCGGTTGTCCTGCACGCGGATGCGGATGAGACGACTGCGGAAGAGCAGATTGTCGAAGGCATGGAGAATCAGCTGGAGAACAGCCGCAGCATCGTTGAGATGCTGAACAAGCTGGCAGAGCAGTAATCCCCTGACACATCGCGCCGCCCCGCTGATTGAATATGGTCAAGCGGAGCGGCGCTTTTTTGCACTTGTGTTCCTTTTCAATCAATGGTATAATAGAAGTGGACGTGTATGTCCGAGCAGATATATCAACGATCGACGACCAATGGAGGCTGCACATGAAAAAATGGTTTTGCGCGCTGGGCATGATGCTGGCGCTGCTGATGTCCGTCGCGCTGGCGGACGGCGTGAAAGTCACCTTTGCCGAGAAAAACGGGCAAATCAACGGCGGCTATGATTATACGCTGAAGCTGAACGTGTCGCCCGCAAGCGACAAAGACCTGACGGTTTCCCTGACCTGCGACGGCTTGGACGGCGCGTATTCTGTGGTCATCCCGGCAGGGCAGAAGAGTACCATGCTGACCGTTCCGACGCAGGTGGTGGAGGAGCGCGGCAAGGTCGTCTTTGAGCTGCAGAGCGGCGACGGCTACACCGGTGCAGGCAAGCACACGCTGACTATCCAGCGCCTGCCGAACGTGCAGTTCTATCTGGGCATTAACTTTGGCACGGTGGGCAAGAAGATGAGTGTCCGCATGACGGTGACGAATTCATCCACCATCGTCAAGGGCAACAACACCTTCCAGCTGCGCGATGACAAGGGTACAGTGCTGGCGGAAGCGAAGTGGTCGAATCCGAGCGGCGACATGAGCTTCTCCATCACCCCAACCGCTGATATGGAGGGATACACTCGCCTGAGCGTGTGGCTGGGCGATCGCTGTGTGGCGGATGGCGGTTACCTGACCGTCGTTGCGAAGGGACAGCGCGCCGTCAAGAACGTGGAGACGGAGCGGAAACTTGTCGGCATCGGCATGGACTGCGGTTTCGGCGGCAAGAACACCGATCAGGTGCTGGAAGTGCTGGCGAAGCACAACACGAATATCACCTTCTTCATGACGGGCTATTTCGTCCGCACGTTCCCGGAGGAATCCAAGCGCGTGCTGGCGGCGGGCAATGAAATCGGCGACCACACGAACACGCATCCGCAGCTGACGAAGGAACGGCCATACAGCATGATGCGCCAAATCGTTTTTCCGGCGGAGACCATGGCGGAAACGCTGGGCGTCTCGCCGCGCCTGATGCGCCCGCCGTATGGCGACGTGAACAGCAACGTCATCAGCGTTTCGCGCGCGGAAGGCATGGAGTGCGTGCTGTGGAACATGAGCACGAAGGATTCCATCGGCAAATACACGGTGGAAGAGTGCATCAAGAACGGTACGACGCGCGCCAAGCTCGCGCCCGGCAATATTTTGCTCTGCCATCTCGACGCGAATCACAGCTGGGAAATTCTTGATGCTGTCCTGACTTACTACGAGGAGCAGGGTTACACCGTTCTGCCGATTTCTGCGCTGATTTACGCTACGGGCGGCTCGCTGCCCCCGATGCCCTCCACCCGCGAGGCACTGCTCTACACCGACGACTACTGGCCGAACTGGCTGGCAGAACGCGGCATTGAGATTGAGTCGAAGGAATAAGCAAGCAGGCTGTCCGAGAAAAACGGGCAGCCTGTTTTGCAAAAGGTGGAATGCCGATGCACATCACTGACTGGAAAGAGAATTTTATCTCGAAGATGATTACGCGCGGGCGCGATTACTGGCGTGCCGGGGCAGTGAAAAATCTGCACTGCACGCAGGAGAAAATCACTGCTGATGTGGAAGGCACGTGGCTGTATCGGGTTGAGATTACGCTGGCAGGCGATGCCGTGGCAACTCTGTCCTGCACCTGCCCTTTTGCGAAAGAGGGCGCAAACTGCAAGCATATGGCGGCGGTTCTCTTTGCGGCGACCCATCTGCCGGAAGCGGAATTGCCCGCGCCGGAGTGGGAGAAGAAGCTGAACAGCCTGTCCGCTGAAACGCTTCGGGATTTTCTTCGTCCGCTGCTGAAAAAGGACGAAGCACTCCGAAATCGGCTGATGCTGTGCAAGGGAGACGAACCTGTCCGTGCGGATGAACGCCGCCTCAATTGGCAGCGCACCCTGACGCAGACGCTTCACGCCGCCGAACGCTATTCCGAAAACGAGTATGACGAATACGCGGAATATGACGAAGAAGAATATGACGAAGAAGAGGAATCACCCGTTCAGGAACTGCTGGAGCTGATGGATGCGGAATTGGCTGATTTGCTGACGCCGGGACATGCGATGCTGGCGTTTGAACTCGTTTGCGACACGGCAATGATGTTTGAATCCGCCGATGAAATTCTTGAACAGGAGGATATCGAAGCCGCTTGCCGCGATGCATGGATGCGGATTCTTGCCATCGCAGCACCCGCCCAGCAGTCGGCAATGTACGAGTGGTTCGCCGCTGCATTCCGGACGTGGCAGCCGATGCCGTATTTCACCGCGCCGCTGGCGTTCTTGTTTTCGTATCCGTGGGACGAAGCAATTCATCAGCGGAATCTTGCGCTGCTGGACGAGAAAATTGCCGAATGGAAGCCGAATGCGCAGGAACGCGGTGGAGGCGCGATGGTGAACCTGCTGAATCAGCGTGAAAAAACGATGCAGCAGCTGCACGCTTCGCAGGAGGACATCATCAGCTTCTGGCATTCGCATTGGGATGTGCCGTATGCGCATGACCGGACACTGAAAACGCTGATGGCGGCGGAAAAGTGGACGGAAGCCATCGAGCAGGTCAAGGCGGATTTGCAGACGTTCGCCGGGGAATATATGCCATGCAAGCAGCGCCGCGAACAGCTGATTTTACTCTATCAGCGCGCGAATCGGCCTGACCTTGCGCAGCGGGAGATTCGGCAGTACATTGAGCAGTACAATCAGTACAGCATGGAGCAGATTGATGCGCTTCGAGCGACGCTTCCCGCCGATGCGTGGCGCGACGAGGCGGAACGTTTGCTGAAACTGCCGACGACAAGCACCATTCGACTGCCCCTGCTGGCATCCATTGAACAGTGGGAGCAGCTGCTCCAGCGGATTCAGCAACATGGCAATTTTGAGGGACTGTGTACCTATTTTGACCCGCTGATGGCATGGGATTCCGCCCGCACGCTGGCACTCTACCGCGACATGGTGAATCGCGCTATGCAAGGTGCTTCGTCGCGCGCCACCTACTGCGAGATCATCCAGCGGCTGGAACGCATGAAAGGCACCGACGAGGGAAGACAGATAATTGCTGACCTTGCTGTACAGTGGCGCAGGGACTACAAACGCAAGTGCGCACTGCTGGACGAATTGCAGAAAGCAGGATACTGACAAAAAACAGACTGTCCGGGCAAAACGCTCGAACAGCCTGTTTTTTGTCTGCTGCTTACTCCGCCGGGAACAGGAATCCCGCCGTCATTTCCAGATGGTTTTCGCCCGCGTAGTCCGGGAAAACCTCATGCATCTTCGCGATGAAATCCGCCGTGAACGCTGCCGGTCGTAAGCGTCACGGTGGCGCAGGTCGGGGTGCTCACTTCCGCCAGCGCAGCGGACAGCAGCAGCAAAATCATCACCAGCAGGGAAATCAGTTTCCTCATGGGTTCCTCCAAGGTGGGTCGTTCGGGAAAAGGGTTATCTTGTAAAGAATACACCATTTCTGATATGGGCGCAAGTACGCACTTTTTATTAGAGAGGCACTTTGGGTGACTGGGGAAGGATTCGCTGCGAGGGCAAAAGAAAAGCACCGATTCTATCGAACCGATGCTAATCTGGCGGAGAGTTAGGGATTTGAACCCTAGGTGGGGTATAAGCCCACACACGATTTCCAGTCGTGCGCCTTAGACCACTCAGCCAACTCTCCATATGAAGCTCATATTGCGGCGGGTCATCCGCAACATTGATTATTATAGCGCGAATCGGGGCGTTTGTCAAGGGAATTTTCGTGATTTTTGCAAAAAATCCGCGCGAGTGAGGGCGAACGCAGAAAAAGGACTGTGAGCGGAGAAAAGTGCCCGCGCAGCAGTCCTTTTGCGGTTAAATCAGGAACATCCAGCCAAGCATTGACATCATCGCGGCAATATGCAGCGTGCCGACGATTTGCAGGGGGAACATGACGATGAAAATCGGGAGAATCGTGAACACGAGCGCCCAGATCGGGAAGCCAATCGCGCCGGTGATGATAGCAACCATCAGCGTGATGTAGAACGTAATCATTCCCAGAGAACACAGGCGCAGGGATGCGCCGCTGCCCATCAGGTCAAGCATCATGCCCTTGGCACGCTCGTCCAGCCCGTATTTGAGGAACATGTACTCCGCCAGCCCGCACTTCAAGTGATACGCGGAGCTGACGATGCATGCGAACGTCGTGCCGGCGAACAGAATTGTGCCGTACACCGGGGCTTTCTGGTACGCATACGCCGCCAGTGCCGCGTATCCGCAGAACTCCAGCACGATGGAAAACACACCCAGCACGCCCGAACGCATCGGCACATTCGGCGAAACGCCCTCCAGCAGCTTCGCGGCGTAGTCGCCTTCCTTCAGCTTGCTGTAGTTGACGAGTTTCAGCGTGCCGTTGGGGAAGATACTCAGGATGCGGTCGCAGTACATGTTAATTGCAACTAACCGCTTCGGTTTGGAGTATAGCACACGCACCAATCCCTGTCAAGGGCGGACAAATGGTTTCGGAAGATTTTCGTTACAGCCAGCCGAACGCGTGCGCCGCCGCGCCGCCGACGCCGCAGAGCAGCATCACCAGAATTGGGTTCCATTTCTTCCAGCGCAGGACGAGGAACGCAGCGACCATCAGCACAATGCCGACGATGGACACGCCGCCGCCCGATTTCACCGCCGCGACCTGCACGATGCTCAGCGCCGCCGACGCAATCAGCGCGACGACCACGGGACGCAGCGCGCCCAGCACGTTCTGCATCGTCTGGCCGGAACGAAATCGCCCATACAAATAGGAAAGAAGCGTGACGAGAATCAGCGACGGCGTGATGCACCCGAACGTCGCGACGAGCGCCCCCGGTAGTCCGGCGCAGCGCATCCCGACGAATGTCGCGGAGTTGACCGCAATCGGGCCGGGGGTCATCTCGGCAATCGTCATTAGGTTCGTAAATTCTGCCATTGTCAGCCAGCCGTGCGATTCCACGACCAGCGACTGAATCAGCGGCATGGCAGCATATCCACCGCCGACACTGAACAATCCGATTTGGAAAAAGACGAGGAACAGCACCATCATGCGGATACGCCCCCTTTTCGCGCCAGCAGTGCCCGGATAACGCCAATCGCCGCCGCGACGAGGATGAGTACGATGACGTTGACGTGAAAGACGGCGGATGCCACGAACGCGCCCGCCATCAGCAGCAGATTCAGCCAATCCTTCGACTGCACGACCTTGCCGCCAAGATTTGCCGTCACGTCGCAGATGACCGCCGCCACGCCCGACTGCATTCCCGTCAGCACCGCGCGTACCCATTCGTTCTCGGCGAACGCGGCGTACATCATAGAGATGACGCTGATGATGACAATCGGCGGCAGAATTGTCGCCAGTACCGCGACAATCAGCCCCGAAATCCCGGCGATGCGCCGCCCAACGAGGATGGCGCCGTTGACGGCAATCGCGCCCGGTGCGGTCTGCGCCAGGGCGGTCATGTCCAGCATTTCCTCTTCGGTCAGGTAATGCAGCTCATCAACGAATTTTTTCTTCATCAGCGATACGATGACGAATCCGCCGCCGAAAGTGAAGGTGCTGATGAGAAGCATGGAAGAAAAGAGTGTACAAAGACGGTGCGCTTTGGATTCCTGTGGCATCAGGGGGGTCAGCTCCTTTTTGAAATTGAGTTTATTCAATAAAATAGAATTTGTCTGCGGATGCGACAAGGGGGCAATAGAAACAGACGAAGTCTGCGATTGCCCCCTTGACCCCTTCGCAGCGCACGCCCATGTTACAGGTTTATTGTGTTGGTTGGGAAAACGATAGGGAAACTAACCATAAAACTTCCGATAGAATCCAAGAAGCATGGGTGTGCAGCCCGAAGGGGTGGAGGGGGCGAGCGGAAAGCCCCCTCCTCGCCTCCGCAGAGGCGAAACCCTCTGCAACATCAAAGGCACTACCGCACAATTCGTCGGCAGCGCTGGCGATGCCTTTTCTGCCATCTGCTTCTTGCAGAAATCTCGATTTACCTCCAGTAAACCTTCGATTTCTGCAATCGCATCTGACAAAAAATGCATTTGCCATCGCACCAACTCATTTGTGCGGTATTGCCCAAAACTCAAGTTTGGAGAAGAAAATCAATCAGAATATCACTCAACAAACTTCAATGTGTTGACATTGAAGACCCCCTTGGTGGTGAGCCGCAGTGCCGGAATCACCGGCAGACTCGCGAACGAAAGCGTCATGAACGGGTCAATGCCGCGATTTACGCCCTGCGCCCACGCTGCCGCCTTGCAGTGCTCTAACTTCTCGTTCACTTCCGGCAGCGGACGGTCAGTAAACAGCCCCGCCAACTCCAGCGGCAGACGAGCCTGCACCTGCCCGTTCTCCACGACGATGATGCCGCCGTGCATCTTTTTCAGCTCGTTGACCGCAAAGGCAATGTCCTCCGGCGATACGCCGCAGGCAATGATGTTGTGGCTGTCGTGGGCAATCGACGTCGCAACCGCGCCGCGTTGAATCCCGTAGCCGCGGACATAGCAGCTGGCGACATGCCCCGTGTTGTGGTGCCGCTCGCAGACGGTCATCTGGCAGATGCCGTTATCGACGCCTTCCGCGTGCCCCAAGTCTTCGGTCACAATCTGCCCGTCGATGAGGCCAATCAGCGGCGCGACCCCAATCCGCAGCTGCTCCGGCGTTACGTCCGGCAGATGGAACGTGTCCAGCACGCCCGCGAGGATGTCCGGGTCAATGTCCGGCGCGGCGATCTCCACCTCGTGCCCGTCGTAAACCAGCTTGCCGCGCTTGAACACCATCTCCACATTCACATCATGCAGGTTGTCCAGCACGACGAAATCCGCCAAGTACCCCGGCGCAATCGCGCCTTTGTTGTTCAGCAGGAAGTAGCGCGCGGCGTAGTGGCTGGCGACCTTGATGGTCAGAATCGGGTCGGCACCGAGGGCAATCGCTTTGCGGACGATGTAGTCAATGTGCCCCTTGTGCAGCAGGTCGTAGGGGTGCTTGTCGTCGGTGCAGAACATGCAGCGGTGCGCATACTGCTCTGTCAGCAGAGGCATGAGGGCTTCGAGATTCTGCGCCGCCGTGCCGTCGCGAATCATGATGAACTGCCCCTTGCGCAGTTTTTCCAATGCGTTGTCAATGGTGTCGCACTCGTGGTCGGAATAGACGCCGGCGGACATGTACGCGTTGAGCGCCTTGCCGGACAGCCCCGGCGCGTGGCCGTCAATCTTCTTGTGATGCGCCTGTGAAACGACGATTTTCTCCATCGTCGCGCGGTCGCCCATCATCACGCCCGGATAATTCATCATTTCCGCCAGCCCCAGCACGCGGGGATGGTCGAAATAGGCGTTGATGTCGCGCCATGTCAGCGTTGCGCCGTTTTCCTCAAACGCCATTGCTGGCACGCATGACGGGAGCATGAAATGCACATCCAGCGGCAGATTTTCTGTCGCCGCCATCATGTAGTCGATGCCGCCCATACCGCAGACGTTCGCGATTTCGTGTGGGTCGGTGATGACGGTGGTTGTGCCGTGGGGGAGCACCGCGCGCGCGAACGAGGTCGGGCTGACGAGGCTGCTCTCCAGATGAATATGCGCGTCAATGAAGCCGGGAGCGACGATTTTGCCGCTGACATCGACCTCCATCAAGCCGTCGTAATGGTCAGCCATGCCGACGACCAGCCCGTTGGCAACGGCAATATCGCCATGCTCAACCGTGCCGGAAAACACGTTGACATAATCGGCGTTTTTGAGGACAACATCCGCCTTCTCCTCGCCCAGCGCGACGCGGACGAGCCGCTGCTTCCGGCGAACCTTAAGCGCAATGCGTTCTGCGCGGGTTTTGACTTCGGACATCGTGGAACACGCTCCTTCCGTGATTCTGTTTGTCCTATTATAGCGGTTTGAAGGGGTGTTGTAAAGGGGAAAAGCGGCGGGGCAAAGGGAAAAATAGCATATGTTTTATCAGTGATTTCATTATGTTGCTATATCAACTTTTTTTCTTTTGTGAAGTGTTGACAGAGAACAAATTTTGCGCTATAATAAAGGCAAGTGGATGCTGGCTGACTAATACGAAGGGGGATTCAGATGCGGAAACGGATGCTTTCTATCATGGCGGTCATGCTTTGCAGCTTGCTGCTGTTCTCTGTTGCTTTTGCAGCCAGCTATGATGGGGCGATTTGGACAGGAAAGCCGACTATCTTGGGCATTGGCTATTACTGTACTGCTGCGCAGAACCGCTCGCAGGGAGATGTCTCCACTCACTGGGCGAAGGCAAAAACGTGGGCGGCAGGTCTTAAACCCGTAATTGCAAGCGCAATTGGAAACAACCGGGCAGTTGCTTCGACGGGCAGTGTGAAGCCTTACAAAGGCTGGGGTTCGTATGGTGAATCCGACTGGTCGACGGAAGGAAAATTTGCGTCGGGGGCTTGGGATTAAGTAAAATACCAGCACATAACTTGTAGTACATAATCAAAGCCAGCATCCACCTTGTCAGCATACTTGAGGGGAGAGAAAATGATGCTTCGTTCATCCGTCCGAAACTTTGGCAAACTCTGCCGCTGTCATCCATCATTTGCGGCATTATCTATCCTAAGTCTGCTGATTACGACGTTGAGCTTCCTTGTGCTGATGGAAAAAAGCT
>ENA-OZKI01000524-OZKI01000524.1-human-gut-metagenome-genome-assembly--contig:-NODE-524-length-11276-cov-4.464130_pt1 | contig 11276 bp, 12 predicted proteins | sample MGYA00244178_ERZ653754 | MGnify/ENA primary metagenome ERZ653754 (study PRJEB26926, sample SAMN06165253) | human gut metagenome | biome: ENVO:00009003; feature: ENVO:2100002; material: ENVO:00002003... | reverse complement strand
CGTTGGCACTGGCGTAGAGCGAGAATTGGGCATTTCCAAAGAAAAATTGAAAGAAGCTTTGTATATTTTGGAACTCGAAGGATACAACACTTTTGGAGGCGGTGTTCCGCAGGTAACAAATCCCGGAAGGCAGACTAATTTAAAAGTTTTATGTCCACCGGATACACCTTATAAAGTGGATGCTAATGGCAGAAAAACATCAAGTGCTATATATGATTTTGATAACGTGCACTCAATCAAAGATTATATTTCGTATGATAATGGAGCATCTTTTAGAAAGGCATTTGAATATCCTGCCAGTCTGGATTCAAAAAGACTCAAAATAAGATATTCAGAAGATGGTGGCGTCGATAAAGATGGTGTTATTGAGCTTCGTAGAGGCGTGAAAGATTTATCACTTGGAAATGCACATTACGCGCAGGTTCGAATAATGGTCGACGGAACCCATTATCTTAAGGGAATGGCTGTATATGCTGACAATATGCCAAAAGGAATTGACGTAATCTTTAATACAAATAAGAAGAAAGGAACATCTACTCAGGATGTTTTGAAAAAGATTAAAGATGATCCAGACAATCCTTTTGGTTCTTTAATAAAGGAACATGGCGGTCAAAGTTATTATGATGACCCAAAAGGGAAATATACAGACCCCATTACGGGAAAGAAACAGTCGCTTTCTCTAATAAATAAGCGGGCGGAAGAAGGTGATTGGGGTGAATGGAGTAAAACACTGCCGTCTCAGTTCTTATCAAAACAAAGTTTGCAACTTATTAAGAAACAGCTCGGGTTAGCAAAAGCAGATAAGCAGGCCGAATTTGATGAAATATGTGCGTTAACAAATCCGACAGTTAAGAAAAATTTGTTGAAGTCTTTTGCTGATGATTGCGATTCTGCAGCCGTACATCTGCAGGCAGCATCGTTACCTAGACAGAAATATCAGGTAATTTTACCATTGACCACAATTAAAGATAACGAAGTATATGCACCAAATTACAAAGATGGCGAAACAGTTGCTCTTATCAGATATCCGCATGGCGGAACTTTTGAGATTCCTATTTTAAAGGTAAACAACAAATTACTAGAAGGAAAGAGAATTCTTGGAAATACGCCAGCCGATGCAATAGGAATCAATAAGAAGAACGCGGACAGATTATCAGGAGCTGATTTTGATGGTGACACCGTAATGGTGATACCGTGTAATTCTTCGAGGAGTAAAGTTAAGATTACGTCAACTCCTCCATTAAAGGGATTGGAGGGGTTCGATACAAAAGATGCCTATGGTTCAGAGTCTGCTGTTAAAGATTCTAATGGAATAACCCACTATTATCGAAATGGTAGAGAATATAAGCTAATGAGAAATACCCAGACTGAAATGGGAAAAATTTCCAATCTCATTACTGATATGACGCTTAAGGGGGCTACTGATGATGAATTAGCCAAAGCCGTCCGTCACAGTATGGTAGTAATTGACGCCGAGAAACATCATTTGGACTACAAACAAAGTGAATTAGACAATAATATCTCTGCATTAAGAAAAAAATATCAGGGACATACTGATGAAATGGGCAAATACCATGAGGGAGCATCAACACTTATATCAAAAGCCAAGTCAGAAACTCAAGTACTTAAACGAAAAGGATCCCCCATCATTAATGACGACGGTAGTCTCAGTTATAAGACTGTCAAAGAACAGTATGTTGATAAAAATGGGAAACTACAGTTTAGAACACAGAAGAGTACAAAGATGGCTGAAACTTCTGATGCTAGAACTCTTTCGTCAGGAACTCCTCAGGAAGAGGCCTATGCTGATTATGCAAATTCTATGAAGTCTTTAGCAAATCAAGCGAGGAGAGAAATGGTTAATACTGGAAAGATTGCCTATTCAGCTTCAGCAAAAGCTGCTTATCAGAACGAAGTAAATTCTTTAGAAGCAAAATTAGGAGTTGCTCTTATGAATGCTCCGAGAGAAAGACAGGCCCAGACAATGGCAAACGCCGTGGTATCAGCTAAGAAGAAAGAAAATCCGGATATGACAAAGGCAGAAATTAAGAAGGCCAGTCAGCAGGCATTAACAGCGGCCAGACTTTCTGTAGGTGCTCAGAGAAGTAGTATTGAAATTTCTGATAAAGAATGGGAAGCGATTCAGGCTGGAGCGATTAGTGAAAATCGTCTCACACAAATTCTTAATAACACTAATACTGATGAAATTCGTAAACGTGCAACACCAAGACAAAATCTACAATTGTCTGTAGCGAAACAGAATAGAATTTCGGCGTTAAGGAATTCTGGCTACAGCACTTCTGAAATCGCAGACGCGCTTGGAGTTTCGACATCAACAGTTACTAATTATCTAAATGGAAAGGAGTGAAATATGTGAGATGTGCGTTAACAACTTTTGATAATCCATACAATCCTTTTGAAAATTTTGAAGAATGGTACAGGTTTGATGAAGATAAAGGCTATCATTCAACAGCGTATCTCGGTCGCATTGCTCGAACGTCTTCCGAATTATCAGATGAAGAGAATGATAAAGAAATCGAAAGAGCAGTCGATGAAATCGTTAAGAATGATTTCCTCAATCGATACTGCAAAGTCAAACAGATTGATTAACAGATCGAAAAAAAAAAAAGAAAAAGCGAATGCAAAAGTAATCAATAATTAAAAATTTTTAAGAAAAAGTAGACGAAAGGGCATAGGGGGGTGTTCAAAATACATACCCCCTCCCACATCGCGGCGGTCCTAAAAATTTCTCCGAAGGTGATTTTTTGAAAAGTAATCTATCAGTGTTTATATGAGTTTATAAATATCTTTGAAAAATCCATTATTGCCTATCAAAAGTATGCAATAAATCTTTCTCTCCTTTCATAAAAGTGATTCAAAGACTTTATAAACTCATACAAGCACTGATAGAACATTTAATTTTGGAGGTGAAAGTGTGAAGAAAGAAAAATCAAATTCATTACCGAAGCAATCCAGAAAAATTCGTCCAGCTTTAACTCCAGAGGCAAGAGAGAATCAATTAATATCACTTGCTATAGATCTCGCTGAGAAACAGATGAGAGAAGGCACAGCCAGTTCACAAGTTATAACTCACTATTTAAAGCTTGGTTCATCTAAGGAACGGATTGAGAAAGAAATTTTGAAAGAACAGAAAGAACTGATAAAAGCAAAGACAAAGACGCTTGCATCCGCTGAACAGGCAGAAAAGACATATAAAGAAGCACTTAAAGCTTTTACAGTATATAGTGGACATGGCGAGGATGATTACGATGAAGACATATTCTGAGTTGGTAACCTTAAAAACTTTTAAGGAAAGATATGAATATTTGAAGCTTAATGGAAGTGTTGGGGTAGAGACATTCGGATTTGATAGGTACTTAAATCAATCATTCTATAAGTCAAAAGAATGGGAATCCGTGAAACGAGAAGTTATTATACGTGATAACGGATGCGATTTAGGGGTGGATGGTTATGAAATATACGGAAAGATATTAGTGCATCATATAAACCCAATCACTCAAAATGACATAATTTTGCGTAGCGATATACTACTTAATCCGGAGTATCTTATCACAACAACACTATCGACACATAATGCGATTCATTTCAGTGATGAAAGCAAGCTACAAGACACATCAATAACAGAGCGGCAAAAAAATGACACATGTCCGTGGAAGAGGAGGTAAACGATGAAAAATAGTAAAGTAAAGACGGAAACCTATGTTGATGAAGAAAAAATAATACCGATAACCGGCATGGTTAATTGTAAGTATCTTAACGTAAGAAATTTGCCGGATCCAGATTCGGATGTTATAGATATACTTGAGCAAAATGCAACAGTAAATATCATCCTTGAGTGCTCTACGAAAAACTTTTATAAAGTGAGCTATAAAACGGATGATGAAAATATTAATGGATATTGCGCTCGTGATTTCATAACAATATAGCGAGGACTAACATGAACGATAGTATTTTAGTGTCAATTAAAAAGCTCCTGGGGCTTACTGAGGAGGATACAAGTTTCGATACCGATTTGATTATTCATATCAATTCGGTTTTTTTTATGCTAAATCAGTTAGGTGTGGGGTCAGAACGAGTGTTTTCAATAACAGATTCATCCACCGAGTGGACCGATTTTATACATGATGTATCGGAATATTCACTTATTAAGTCATATATGTTCTTAAAAGTTAAATTAATGTTCGACCCACCTAATAGTTCATCGGTTTTAGACTGCTATAAGGCGCAAATCACGGAATACGAATGGAGAATTAATGTTATGCGTGAAAATAAAAAGGAGGAAACAAATGAGTGATGATTCATTAATGCATTATGGAATGCCAAGACGCTCGGGAAGATATCCTTGGGGGTCAGGAAAAAATGGAAACAAATCGTCGGCGAGTTCCAAAAAGCAAAATAAGGAAGAAAAAAAGAAACAGACGGAAGCAGTAAAGAAAGAAGTTGACCGGCGAAAGAAAGAACTTAAGAATCTTCGTACAATGTCCAGCGATGAAATTAACAAGAAAATAGAGCGACTTCAGTTAGAAAAAAAATACAAGGATTTGGTAAACGATGATGTCGCACCGGGAAAAAAGATGGTGTCTGAAATATTATCATCTTCGGGGGAAAAGGTCGTAAAGGCGGCAGTTGTAGGAACAATGGCTTACGAATTGCACAAGGTTATTAAAAGAAAATTCGGTGAAGATGCGGCTAATTATATTGCTCCTAATCCTAATAAGAAGCAGAAATAGGAGGTTGTAAATATGGCATTATCGAACACAGCCGTCCCAAAATATTATGGTCAGTTCAGAGATGCCGTAATTAATGGCGAAATTCCAATCTGCAAAGAGATTGAAATGCAAATGAATCGAATAGATTCTTTTATAGCCAATCCGGAATATTATTACGATGACCAGACGGTCGAAGGTTTTATAGCATACTGTGAGAATGAGTTAACATTAACCGATGGTTCACCTTTAAATTTGTTGGATAGTTTCAAGGTGTGGGCTGAAGACATATTTGGATGGTATTATTTTGTTGAACGAAGTGTATACGTGCCAAATAAAGATGGACATGGTGGTCGTTATGTTAATAAAGTTATTAGAAAAAGACTTATCAATAAACAATTTTTAATAGTAGCAAGAGGCGCTGCCAAATCAATGTATGCGTCATGTATTCAAAACTACTTTCTTAATGTTGATACCTCAACGACACATCAAATCACCACAGCCCCCACGATGAAACAGGCTGAAGAAGTCTTGTCTCCAATAAAAACAGCAATAACAAAGTCGAGAGGTCCGTATTATAGATTCTTAACGGACGGCTCGGTGGGAAATACTTCAAAGTCAATAATTAATAAAGCAAAGTTGACACCAACAAAAAGAGGTATAGAAAACCTGCTTACTGGTTCGTTGCTTGAAATTCGTCCGATGAGGATAGATAAGTTACAGGGATTGCAGCTCAAGGTTGCAACTGTTGATGAATGGTTATCTGGAGATATCAGAGAAGACGTAATTGGTGCCATTGAGCAAGGTGCTTCAAAAGTAGACGACTACATCATCGTTGCGATCAGCTCCGAAGGAACAGTAAGAAATGGCGCTGGTGATACGGTCAAAATGGAATTAATGGATATACTCAAAGGAGAGTACCAAAACGACCATGTATCTATATGGTGGTATAAACTCGATTCGATAGACGAAATAAATTACCCTGACAGATGGCTAAAAGCAAATCCTAATCTTGGAAAAACCGTTACTTATGAAACATATCAACTTGAAGTTGAAAGAGCTGAAAAAGCGCCAGCTGCACGTAATGATATTTTGGCTAAACGCTTCGGTCTGCCAATGGAAGGTTATACGTATTATTTCACTTACGAAGAAACACTGTGTCATCATAAACGAAGTTATTGGAAAATGCCATGTTCCTTAGGTGCTGATTTATCGCAAGGTGATGATTTCTGTTCGTTTACATTCTTATTTCCATTATCAAATGGAGCTTTTGGTGTTAAAACAAGAAATTACATTTCGTCAAAAACATTGATGAAATTACCACAAGCAATGAGGACAAAATATGAACAGTTTATGAAAGAAGGTAGTCTGATTGTTCTTGATGGTATTGTTTTGAATATAATGGATGTCTATGATGATTTGGATGAACACATATTACGATGTGAGTATGATGTTCGAAGCTTTGGATATGATCCATATAATGCTAAAGAATTTGTTGAACGCTGGGCGCAGGAGAATGGACCTTTTGGAATTGAGAAAGTAATACAGGGAATGAAAACAGAATCAGTTCCACTTGGAGAATTAAAAAAGTTGTCTGAGGAACGATTACTGTTCTTTGACGAAGAGATTATGATGTATACAATGGGAAATTGTATCACATTAGAGGATACTAATGGTAATAGGAAATTACTTAAGAAGAGATATGAGCATAAGATTGATGCCGTCGCGGCAATGATGGATGCATACATAGCATACAAGATTAATAGAGAATCTTTTGAGTAAATGGTTCGCATTAAAAACATACCCTTTTATGAAGAGAATACATAGAATATGATTTTTACATTTACTTGAATGTTTGCATGGTCATGATTACATGGCCTTTTTCATTTGTTTTAAGGAGGCTATTTAGAAATGGAAACAACAATGGGATCTAGGCTGAAACACGCCTGGAATGCATTCCTTAACCGAGATCCAACTAAGTATTATGACATAGGTTCGGGATATGCATACCGGCAGGACCGCACGCTTTACCACCGAGGTAATGAACGTTCCATAGTAACATCAGTATACAATAGAATTGCTTTGGATGTGGCTTCTATAAATATACAGCATGTTACCTTGGATAAGGAAGGGCGTTTTACAGGAATCGTATCATCAGGGCTAAATAACTGCCTATCGCTCGAAGCCAATATTGACCAGACTGGACGGGCTTTCATACAGGATGTTGTTATGTCAATGATGGATGAGGGATGTGTAGCAATTGTTCCAATCGACACTGATTCTGACCCGGATAACGGAGCTTATGACATTCTGTCTTTAAGGACAGGTCAGATTATTGCATGGTATCCGGAACATGTGCGCGTGCGCATTTATAATGAGCGTAAAGGATGTAAACAGGAATTTGTAGTTCCTAAAAAGACAACGGCTATAATCGAAAATCCGTTATATGCAGTTATCAATGAACCTAATTCGACGATGCAAAGACTTATACGTAAGCTCGGTATGTTGGACGCTGTCGATGAACAGAGTAGTTCTGGTAAATTAGATTTGATTATACAATTACCTTACGCTATTAAGTCTGAAGGCCGAAGGAAACAGGCCGATATGCGAAAACAGGCTATAGCAGAACAGCTTGAGAATTCAAAATATGGAATTGCATACATAGACGGTACTGAAAAGGTAACACAGCTAAATCGTTCTGTTGAGAATAATCTCATGAAGCAGATAGAATATCTAACGAGTATGTTATACAGTCAGTTGGGCATAACGACCAGCGTGTTAGACGGTACGGCAGATGAGAAAACGATGCTTAATTATTATAGCAGAACAATAGAGCCAATTATTTCAGCAATAACCGATGAGATGAATAGGAAGTTCTTGACAAAAACAGCAAGAACACAAAATAAGGCTATAAAGTTTTTCAATAATCCATTTAAGCTCGTACCGGTTACCGAATTGGCAGAAATATCAGACAAACTCACGAGAAATGAAATCGCGTCGTCTAATGAAATACGTCAAATTATTGGATGGAGACCATCAAGTGACCCTAAAGCAGATGAACTTAGAAATAGTAATTTGAGTGCTCCTAATAATATAGTTCCTATTGGAACGGAGGGCGTATCTGCAGAAAATGACGATTCTAGTGATTATGATAGTATTGTAAATGAATTGCTGGATAGTATAGAAGCAGAAATTAATTCTATTATTGGTAACTATGTGGATGACAACGATAGCGAGGATACTTTAGATGAATAATGAAAAGATGGCAACGTTAATACATTATGCATCACCATATTATGATCCGGTAAAGGCTCATGAGTATTACATGCGTACGCGTGAATTAAAAGGGCGACGTTCTTCATCAGCATTAAGTGATGAAGGTAAAGAGATTTGGTCCTACACAAAAAATGAGATAAAAAACGAGAAGAGTGAAAAGGTAAAGGAAGAGCAGGCCAGACGAAAAGAACGAATAGCAGAACTTCAGCAGAAAGCTAAAATAACTCGAACTCGAATAACATCGAATCTCAAAAATCTCAATAGTCAGCTTTCAATAATGGCATCGATTAAGAAAAAAGATATCAATAATAATAAAAAAAGCGATGTCGAAACCATGCGGGAAGAGGCTGATAAAAAAAGAAGCCACATCGAAGAGCGTAAAACCTCTGAGATAAAGAAGTTGATGGATGAAAAAATTCCAACCGGATTATCAAAAGAAGAGCGTGCAAAAAAGATTGCTGAAAGAAGTCAAAAGATTGCAAAACTGCGAAGCGATGCCAAAGCTGATAAGGCTGGTATAAACGAACAGTTAAAAAGTGATAAAAAAGATAGGCAATCAGAAGCACAATCACAAAGAGCTGAAGTTAGTAATGATACGAAAGCTCAAAAAAAGGAAAACTCAAATAGTGCAAAGTCTGCAAGAGCACGAGTATCTGCTGATTTGAAATCGGCAGTACAAGCAGCAAGAGATGCGTACAAATCGGCAAAAACTGATCTTGATTCTTCATATGAAGAGATATATCAAAAAGAATATGACAGAATCATAGCCGAGCACAGGAAAATTACAAAACACAAATCGAGTAAAAAATAAGGAGGAAAGTCAAAATGAATTATGATTTTAGTGGATGGGCAACCAGAAATGATTTACGATGCTCTGATGGTCGTACCATCCGGAAAGATGCATTCAAGGGGCAGAATGGGCAGTCCGTACCGCTCGTCTGGATGCATAATCATATGTCACCAGATAACGTTCTCGGACATGCATATCTTGAGAACAGAGACGATGGCGTCTATGCATACTGTACATTCAATGATACAGAGTCTGGCAAAACAGCAAAGGAAATTGTAAAGCATGGGGACGTCCGTTCTTTATCAATATTTGCAAATCAGTTAAAAGAAGCAGGACGTGATGTTATTCACGGAGTAATAAGAGAGGTCAGTCTTGTTCTTGCCGGAGGCAATCCGGGAGCATTCATTGATGATATAGTGGCGCATGGTGATGGAGGAGATGGGATCATCATTGGGTATGATGAAAACATTATGCTCTATCATTCCGATACGAATGATGATGACGATTCAGATTCTTCGCCAGAAGATACATCTCCGGTTGAAGATTCAGAATCAAGTACGTCAGATGATGAGACCGTTGTGCAGGTGTTTAATTCACTAACTGATAAACAGAAAAATGCAGTATATTCGATCATAACTGATATAGAAAAGAAAAAGGAATCAGAAGAAGGAGGAATTGATAATATGAAACATAATTTATTTGACGGCGAAAGCACAGAAACAGCAGGTGTTCTTTCACACGATGATCAGATGGCCATTCTTAATTTGGCTAAGTCAAGCAATGTTGGGTCTTTCCAGCAGGCATGTCGTCAGTATACTGAGGATAATGCACTTCAGCACGACGCCATTAGTAGCGGATTTGTACAGAATGGTACAGGTAGCGTTGGGTATCTGTTCCCAGAATACAAGGAAGTACGGCCTGGTGCTCCAGAACTTATAACAAATGATCAGGGGTGGATTAGCAGAGTGCTTTCCAAAGTACATAAGTCACCTATTTCGAGAATACGTACAAGTCAGGTTGATATTCGTAACATTGACACACTTAGAGCAAAGGGATACACAAAGGGTAAAGAAAAGGCCCCGGCAGGTAATTTCAAGCTCATAAGAAGAACAACCGATCCACAGACAATTTATGTGAAGAGTGTCTTAAATCGTGATGATATTATTGATATTACAGATTTCGATTATGTTCAGTATCTGTACAACATTGATCGTATGCAGCTTAACGAGGAACTTGCAACAGCAATCATGTTTGGAGATGGACGAGATGACGGCGACGAAGGAAAGATTTCAGCTGATCACATACGACCGGTATGGCTTGACGATGATTTATATACGATTCATGTTGATCTTGATGTCACAGCAGCAAAGAAAGAACTTCAGGGATCTAACACCGGAGTTAATTTTGGCGAGAATTATATCTATGCAGAAGCCATGATCAACACGGTTCTTTATGCTAGAGAAAAGTATAAGGGAACCGGAAAGCCTGACTTATATTGTTCTACTCATGTCCTTAATGTTATGCTTCTGGCAAGAGACCAGAATGGAAGAAGAATATACAGTTCGGTATCAGAACTTGCAACAGCTCTTAACGTAGATGGAATCTTCACAGTTGAGCAGCTTGACGGTAAAACACGTACGACTGACAAGAATAAGACTAAGAAGCTCCTCGGATTGATTTGCAATCTCGGAGATTATTCTATTGGTGCAACTAAGGGCGGGGAGATTTCACATTTCACTGATTTTGATATTGACTTTAATCAGATGAAGTCTCTGCTTGAAACAAGATCATCAGGAGCCCTTACAAGAGTGTATTCAGCCATTGCAATAGAGGAAGATATCACTGCTAATTCTTCATCGTCTGGATCGCCTTCATCGACAAGTGGAACATCACACTGATTATAAATAGAAAGGAAGTTCAAAATGAGTAAATTTTATGGAACAATAGGGTTTGCAATTACTACAGAAAGTGCTCCGGGTGTGTGGCAGGATTCTATTGTGACTCGTAATTATTACGGAGACATATTACGTAATACAAGGCAGTATCAATCCGGAGATTCGCTCAACGACAATCTTAACATTTCCAATGAATTCAGTATAATTGCCGATCCATTTGCTTATGAGAACTTTCATTCTATGAAGTACGTGGAATATATGGGTACTAAGTGGAAGATATCCAACATAGATGCCAGTCAGCGTCCGAGATTGATATTGACAGTAGGAGGCATTTATAATGAATCGCAGACTTGAATTGCATGAAAAATTATGCAATATAATAGGATGCCCGACAACTGGGAATGATTGCCGGGTATATTTTCAATCGCCGTCCACCGTCAAAATGAAGTACCCCGCTATTGTATACACTCTCGATGATATTGAGAATGTGTTTGCTAATAACGGGGTTTATTTTTTTATAAAAAAATATTCAGTAACACTAATCGACAGTAATCCGGATACTCAATATGTTGATGCATTGACAGCTAT
>ENA-OZKI01000523-OZKI01000523.1-human-gut-metagenome-genome-assembly--contig:-NODE-523-length-11294-cov-7.702376_pt1 | contig 11294 bp, 9 predicted proteins | sample MGYA00244178_ERZ653754 | MGnify/ENA primary metagenome ERZ653754 (study PRJEB26926, sample SAMN06165253) | human gut metagenome | biome: ENVO:00009003; feature: ENVO:2100002; material: ENVO:00002003... | reverse complement strand
AAAAAAATTGAATTAGACCACTGTAAAACAGGCTCTGAGCGTTTCGTTATATGAAGGGTTTGCATAGAACACCTTCATGTACCTTGAAAAATGAATAGCCTGCCCGGAGTGATATTCGGTTTGAACATGCACAGAGCGAAAAGCTGCGTGTCTGCCAGAAGAAAACGTATCAGAGATGGAAACTGATATAGGAACGGATCCGGGAAAGAAAACAGGAAAACGCTTAAATCTTAAATCAAAATAAAATGTCTGAATCTGAAAAGAGGATGACAGTAGAAATCATGTGGCGGTATTTGTGACAAACAGGTACCGCCATATATTTGTGCTGTTATCTCAGCTTGTGCTGACTGTCCCAAATAGCGCAAATTTCAGGAAAGGAGGCGATCATCTTCGTATAAAAGATAATACGCAGACACGAACAGATAACCATACACAAAAAAATCAGAAAGGAAGGATTTAAGAGAATGAACGTGAAAAAGAAAGCACGCAGGGTGATGTCCGGTTTACTGACTGCAGTAACGGTTCTATCGACGGTACTCTCTCCCGCTGTTGCCTATGCTTCTGATGATGCCGGATCTGTAAAAAAGATTCCGTATTATGAGGAGATCAAGGATCAGTTGGATGAAGATGAAGTGGTAACTGCAAAGGATTATGAGATCAAGGTTGGAGACAATTTCGATGTAAAGAGTGATTATACCGGTCTTACGATCCAGGATGACAGCAAAGTAAAAGTTACATTTCAGGAAGCAAAAGATACGGACGGGAATGACTTTTCTACCGATTATGCCAATTCCTATAAGGCAGTCTATTATGTAGAACCACAGACAACGGATCACCCAACCTACCAGATCAATCGAAAGATCGTGGTAAAAGAAGCGGATCAGCAGAAAGATTCGCAGTCAGAAAGTTCTTCTGATCAGGATGCTGGTTCTTCCGATGAGACAGAAACAGAGGATTCTGAGGCTGGCTCGTCTACAGAGGAAACTGGTGATGCTAAAACGGAGAGCAAAACAGAACTGACAGAAAAAGAATTTGATGCAGAGATCGAAGCAACGGAGAATCAGGAGACCGTTGATCCGGAAACAGGGATCACACTCTCAGAGGTTATGCAGGAAGCTGTTGACCAGGAAGTTGCTCTTGCAGATCTTGAAGCAGGCGAAAGTATTACTTTTGATATGCCAATGATGCTTGCTTCCGGTGAAACAGGAACAAAATCAGTCACAGTCACAGCCGGTTCCTGGTACTATTACGCAGATTATGGATTGGGTTCTTATCTGACTTGTCCATATTATGTGAAATGGGGAAGCATCAATGCGACAGCATACTGTGTTGAACCATCGAAAAAAGGACCGGGAAATGGAACTTATACGATCCAGAAACTTGCCGATGGAAAGACACTTGCAAAGGTCTGCTATTACGGAACAAAAGCAAGTGATGAGAATGGTTTCTTCGATGAGAAACATCCGGATTTTCCAGCAGGAAAGAGATTCATTATTACGCATCTTGCAGCGGCTTATGCAAATGGATCCAGTGACTGGGCATCCGGAACCAATGCAACAGGAAAGAACCTGGCAATGGAACTTTACAATTATTGTGTAAATATGCCGGACATTCCGTCTGTAGATATGAGCTTTTCCGAATCTAATGTAAAGGCTTATGTGGAAGGAAACAGCCAGCGAACAAGTGTGATCACATTCAAAGCGGATAAACTGCAGACGATTACTTTCAAGCTACCGAAAGGTGTAAAACTTGTAAATGTGACAACCGGAAAAACAAGTGCTACAGGGGCTAATGTGGAGATTTCCGGTGGTACAAAGTTCTATCTGACAGCACCACTTAATCAGGCTGAAAATGTCAGTGCTACTTTCTCTTCTAAGATGAAAGGAAGTATTGATAAGGAATATTCAGCTTATAAGATCACAACAGGATCCGGAACACAGGATCTGGCTCTTGTTTTCGGTGAAGGTGTCGGAAATGAGAAATATGTGGATTTTAAAGTAACCTGGACAAAAGAATGTAAGGTATCCATTGTAAAGAAAGACCAGGATACAGGCAATACACTGGCTGGTGCGGTGTACGGGATTTATTCCGATGCTGCATGTACAAAGCTGATCGCAGAGATGCCTGCAACTGATCAGAATGGTGCTTCACAGCTCACAATGGAGAAAACACAGGAAGTTGTTTATCTGAAAGAAATCTCTGTTCCAACAGGGTATCAGATCGATACAAAGTCTTATAATGTGACTCTTGCTATCGGAAAGACAACGACCAAAAATGTAACAGACAAACGTGTAAATGCAAAGATCAACATTGCAAAACAGGATGCTGAGACAGGGAATGCAGCACAGGGTGATGCAACGCTGGAAGGTGCAGTATATGGCCTTTATGCAAGGGAAGATATTGTTCATCCGGATGGAAGAACCGGAACGATCCATAAGAAAGACAGCCTGATCACATCCCTGACAACGGATAAGAATGGCGAAGCTTCTGTATCGGATCTCTATCTTGGAAAGTATTATCTGAAAGAGCTTAGTGCTCCGGTGGGATACGTACTGGATCCGACAGAACATGAGGTGGACTGTACTTACGAAGGTGCTACTGTTCCGACAGTAGAAAGAACTTCTGTATGTAAAGAAACTGTCATCAAACAGCCATTTCAGATCATCAAGGCAGCAAACAACGGGAAGACCGATGCAGATCTTCTGCAGGGAGTTGGTTTTTCAGCATGGCTTGTCAGTGATCTGAAAGTAAAAGCAGATGGAAGTTATGATTTTGACTCAGCCAGACCAGTTGTACTGACTGCAGATGGCCAGACAGAATTGTTTACCGATGAAAAAGGATATGCAAGATCGATTCCGCTTCCATATGGAACTTATGTGGTAAGAGAAACCACAAGCAAACACAACTATGCACCGGTCGATGATTTTGTAGTGAAGATCACAGAGAATCATCCGGATACACCGCAGACATGGCGAGTGCTGCTGGATAAAGAATTCAAAGCAAAATTAAAGATCATCAAAAAGGATGCAGAAACACAGAAATCTGTACTCCTGGCTAATACTGAGTTCAAGGTATACGACCTGGATAATCAGAAATATGTGGAACAGACAACATCCTATCCGAAGCCAACGGTACACAAATCCTATTTCACAAATGAGGAAGGATACCTGGTACTGCCAAAGAATCTGAAACCTGGTAACTACAGGATTGAGGAAGTGACGGCACCCGATGGGTACACAATATCCAAAAACTATGTGACAGTTGCCGTTGATACAGATACTGCTTATCTGACCGATCCTGTCACAGGAGATGCAGTCATTGATGTGGAATATACCAATGCCCCGGTCAAAGGTCAGTTAAAGATCTATAAACAGGGTGAAGTGTTAAAGGGATTTGATAAGGAATTCCAGTATGAAATGGCTGGACTTGCAGGTGCTGAATTTGAAGTCTATGCGGCAGAGGACATCTATACTGCCGATCATCAGGTAGATGCAGATGGACAGAGAACACTGTATTTTGCAAAGGATGCACTGGTAGCAACCGTCACAACGGATGCAGATGGTTATGCAACCGTAAAGAATCTTCCACTTGGCAGATACTATGTCAAAGAGAAGAATGCACCGGACATTTATGTGTTAAATACGGTGCCGGAAAATGTCGAATTTGCTTATGCAGATCAGGATACTGCAGTAATCGAGAAAGAAATCTCTGTCACAGATGAACGACAGAAAGTGTCGATTACGGTCGAAAAACAGGATGCTGAGACAGGCAATACAGTAGCCGGAGCAGTATTCGGTATTTATAACACAAAAGACATCCAGACGAAAGATGGAAAAGTGATCGTCAAAGCAGATACTCTTTTACAGGAAATGACTTCTGATGAAAAAGGTCAGGCAGCATGTACACTGGATCTTCCACTTGGAAGCTATTATGTAAAAGAACTGAAAGCACCAGATGGATTCGTATCTTCGGATGAAGTACTGAGATTTGATGCTTCTTATCAGGGGCAGGATGTACAGACAGTAACATTAAAATCCGTAAAGAAGAACCAGCCGACAACTGTTGAGATCACAAAATCAGATGCAACAACCGGGGTAGAACTGGATGGAGCTTATCTGAAAGTAACGGATAAAGATGGAAATGTGTTAGACAGCTGGACATCTTCCAAAGATGCACCGCATGTGATCAAATATCTGAAAGTGGGTGAGACTTATACCCTCCATGAAGAATTTGCACCACATGGCTATCTGGTAGCCAATGATGTGACATTCACAGTCAAAGATACCGGAGAGGTTCAGAAAGTGGAAATGAAGGACGAGGTACCGGTTGGTGAACTGATCATCAACAAAAAAGGAGAATTCCTGGATTCTGTTACACTGGCCGATAAGGTCAAAGGTGTGGTGGAACACATTTTCAACTATGTAACCGGAAAGCTGACAGATGTTACGTTTGAAGTCTATGCTGAGGAAGACATTAAGGCTGCCGATGGCGTCAGTGACGATTACTATAAAAAGGATGAACTGATTGCAACGATCAAGACAGATGAAACCGGTATTGCAAAACTGGAAAATCTTCCGCTTGGGAAATACTACGTGAAGGAAACAGGAACTGCTTACGGTCATGTGCTGGATGGTGAGATCCGTCATGTAGATCTGACTTACGTGGATCAGAATACACCGGTTGTAGTCTATGACAAAGACTGGCAGAACAACCGTCAGAGAGTAGAAGTCAGTGTACTTAAGAAAGAAAAAGATTCTGACCGTACATTGGAAGGCGCTATCTTTGGATTATTTGCCAAAGAAGACATTAAGTCTGAGACAACAGGTAAAGTCCTGATCGAAGCCGATGAGATCATTGAGCTGAAATCTACAGATGAAGAAGGAAAGATCACATTTGTTGCAGATCTTCCAATAGGAGCAACTTATTATGTAAAAGAGCTCTATGCACCAGACGGATTCGTAACCAACGATGAAGGAAAAGAATTTACGTTTGAGTATGCAGGTGAGGATCAGCCGACTGTAACCTATGATTTTACCTTTGAGAATCAGCCAACCATTGTAGAATTTACCAAATCCAGTCTGACAACCGGAAAAGAACTTCCAGGATGTAAGCTGAAAGTGGTAGATGCTGATGGAAATATCGTGGATGAATGGACTTCCGGTAAAGAAGCACATGTGATCCGTGAGCTGACTGTCGGAAAAGAATACACACTGGTTGAAACAAAACCTGCTGATGGTTACGTGACAGCTGAAAGCGTGAAGTTCACGATCAAAGATACTGCCGATGTGCAGAAAGTTGAGATGAAGGATGATGTAACGAAGGTGAAAATCTCCAAACAGGATATCGCCGGAAAAGAACTTCCGGGAGCGAAACTCACAATCCTTGATCAGGATGGAAAAGTTGTGGAAAGCTGGACCAGTACAGAGAAAGCACATTACATCGAAATGCTTCCGATCGGAAAATACACTCTCCGTGAAGAAACAGCACCGGATGGCTATCTGGTTGCAAAAGATGTGGAATTCGAAGTAAAGGATACCAGTGTAGTACAGCATGTAACCATGGTGGATGAGGAAAAACCGGCAGAAAAGACACCGGAAGGTGGAAAACCTGTCAGTGATTCACCAAAGACTGGGGATAACACCAATCTGTGGCTGTGGTTTATGCTTCTCGGCATTGGTGCGACTGGTACAGGAGCCCTTGCATTTATGAGAAAAAAGAAACACTAATTAAATAAGAATGAGCGTTCATGGAAACCGAAAGGAATCTGTGGACGCTTTTTTAGATGGGAGAAACCATGAGAAATATCATTATTTTTGTTGCTCTTCTGGGAGCAGCGGCAATATTTACAGTTTTGTATTGTCTCATTGCTGCCGGAAGTCAGGCAGAGAAAAAACTGACAGAAATCATGAGAAAAGAGGAAGAACAGAATGAAGACTAATAAAGATCTGATCATAGAACCAAATGCAGCTATTGAGGGAAGAAAGTACAGCGAAGAAAAGCCATGGTCCTGCAAGTACTGTTACTGGTGGGGAGGCAAAAAGAAAGGCTGTAGCTTGAAACAGTGCCATTATCTGCTTCCTGAGAAGAAAAAAGCAGTAAAAACAACACCATGTGGTGGCTGTCCGTATGGAAAACATGTTCCATGCATCGGATATTGTATTGCCCGTCTTCATTCTGAAATGAAAGGAAAGAAAGGACGTGGGTAATTGCAGGAAGAAGTAAATCAGAAAGTGATCAGCCTGAGCATCCAGGGAGTCAAGATCACTGCCAGTGTGCTAAAAGCAGCCCTTCGGAAGTTCCTGGAAATGGACAACCGGAGGAAACAGGAAACAACGCAGGTGAAAATGGCTGAAAAGACCGGACGGGCTCAGGAGAAAGGAAGGGAAAAAGCCCGAAAAAAGATTGAAAAGAAAAAGCCACATGGAAAGCAGACCATCAAGCAACTGAATGCACAGGGAGTACAGCTTTCCAACATAAAGATCACAGATGAAAATATCAAATCCTTTGACCGTGTGGCAAGAAAGTACGGGATTGATTACAGCCTGAAAAAAGAAGTCGGTGCTGATCCACCAAAATATCTGGTCTTCTTTAAGGCTAAAGATGTGGATGTGATGACAGCGGCTTTCCGGGAATATGCCGGAGTAGAACTGAAAAAGAAACAGGCGAAGAAACCATCCGTCAGAAAGAAACTGCAGAAATCTGTAGAAAGAAAAGCAAAGCACCGCCAGCGTGTGAAGCAGAGACAAAAATCCAGAGGTCAGGAACGATGATGCGGGAGAAATTACAGAAGATCCAGGTCAAACGGCTGGTGATCTTAAATCTCCCATATTTCTTTATCTTCTATGTAGCAGATAAAGGATCCTGGCTGTACCGGCATTGCCTGGGAGAAAGCATGGTCCAGAGACTTGGCGTGATGTTAGTCAATTTCCGACTGGCATTTTTAAGCTGGCTGCCAAGTGTCGCTTTGCAGGACCTTGCAGTAGGTGTTCTGGTTGCAGGTGCATTAAAACTGGTGGTCTACTATCGTTCTAAAAATGCAAAGAATTTCCGACAAGGTGTGGAGTATGGATCTGCAAGATGGGGAAACAGAAAAGACATCGAACCCTTTATGGATCCGGTCTTTGAAAACAATGTCATCCTCACAGAAACGGAACGTCTGACCATGAACAGCCGGCCAAAAGCCCCAAAGTATGCCAGAAATAAGAATGTGATCGTCATCGGTGGTTCCGGATCCGGTAAGACAAGATTCTATGTGAAGCCCAACCTTATGCAGATGACGGATCACGTATCCTATGTGGTCACTGATCCGAAGGGTACGATCATCGTCGAATGCGGGAAGATGTTGGTAAATGGAGGATACCGGATCAAGGTATTAAATACGATCAACTTTAAAAAGTCCATGCATTACAATCCGTTCCATTATATCCGGAGTGAAAAAGACATCTTGAAGCTGGTCAATACCATTATCGCAAATACCAAGGGTGAAGGCGAAAAATCAACGGAAGATTTCTGGGTGAAGGCCGAACGTCTTTTGTATTCTGCACTGATCGGATACATCTGGTATGAGGCACCAGAGGAAGAACAGAACTTTTCTACTTTGCTGGAATTTATCAATGCCAGTGAGACCAGGGAGGATGATGAAGAATTTAAAAATGCGGTGGATGAATTGTTTGAAGAACTGGAAGCAGAAAATCCGGAACACTTTGCAGTAAGGCAATATCGCAAGTACAAGCTTGCTGCCGGCAAAACTGCAAAATCGATTTTGATTTCCTGTGGTGCCAGACTAGCACCGTTTGATATTCAGGAGCTAAGAGAAATCATGTCGTATGACGAAATGGAACTGGATATGATCGGCGATCAGAGAACAGCCATGTTTGTCATCATCAGTGATACCGATGACACATTCAACTTTGTAGTAGCAATCATGTACACCCAGCTCTTTAACCTGCTTTGTGATAAAGCGGATGATGAGCATGGAGGCAGGCTCCCTTATCATGTACGGCTGCTTCTTGATGAGTTCAGCAATATCGGACAGATCCCAAAATTCGACAAATTGATTGCTACGATCCGAAGCAGGGAAATCTCCGCTTCTATCATCTTGCAGTCACAATCTCAGCTGAAAACTATCTATAAGGATGCTGCTGAGACGATCACAGGTAACTGTGACACCGTTCTTTTCCTGGGCGGAAAGGAAAGCTCCACACTGAAAGAAATATCAGAAACCCTGGGAAAGGAAACCATTGATCTTTACAACACATCAGACACCAGAGGCAGCAACCGGTCCTATGGGCTGAACTATCAAAAGACTGGAAAAGAACTGATGAGTAGAGATGAGCTGGCGGTCATGGATGGAGAAAAATGTATCTTACAGCTTCGAGGAGTCCGGCCGTTTTTAAGCAACAAGTATGACATCACAAAGCACAAACGGTACAAGGAACTTGCCGATTTCAATAAGAATAATGCGTTTGATGTTGAAAAATATCTGGCACACCGACTGGTGCTGTCGGAAGATACAGAATTTGAAATGTATGAAGTAACTGTAACACAAGAAGACGTATCAGCGATTGAAGCTGAGGAAGGTGAGGACTGATATGAAAGAAAGAATTCGAGCACCCTGTTACTTGGCAGGGGTACAAAAAGGTCTGAATAAAAGGGAAAGGAGTAGAGCCAAACGCTTACAGACCATAAGAAAAGCGTTTGTTCATACATTTGATTATGGCTTTTTTTAGCAGTGCAATCAATATCCTTCAGACACTGGTTGTTGCAATCGGTGCCGGTCTTGGTGTCTGGGGCGTAATCAACCTGATGGAAGGTTATGGAAACGACAACCCGGGTGCAAAATCCCAGGGAATTAAGCAGCTGATGAGCGGTGGTGGTGTTATCCTGATCGGAACACAGCTGATCCCGCTTCTGAGTGGATTATTTGGTTAAGAGAAAGGAGTAGAGATCCATGTTCAGTCAGATTTTTGATGCGATTGAGGAATGGATGAGGGAACTCTTAACTGGGATGATCACTTCCAACCTGGATACGATGTTTACTGATGTCAATCAAAAGACCGGTGAGATCGCCACCCAGGTTGGACAGACCCCGCAAGGGTGGAACGGCAGCATATTCAGTATGATCCGGAATTTATCGGATTCTGTGATCATGCCGATCGCAGGTATTATTATCACACTCGTACTCTGTTACGAATTGATTTCTATGCTGACCGAGCGCAACAACATGCATGATATTGATACCTGGATGTTTTTCAAGTACTTCGTAAAAATGTGGATCGCTGTATATCTGGTGAGTAACACATTTACGATCACAATGGCGGTATTCGATGTGGGCCAGCACGTAGTTAATTCTGCGGCCGGTGTTATCAGCGGAAATACCGCCATTGATATTTCTTCGGCATTGACGGATCTTTCCGCAACCCTGGAAAGTATGGAAATCGGAGAACTTGTTGTATTGGCGCTGGAAACCCTTATCGCCGGCTTCTGTATGAGAATCCTGTCTGTACTGATCACAGTGATCATGTATGGACGTATGATAGAGATTTACCTATATACCTCAGTTGCGCCGATTCCATTCGCAACTATGAGTAACAGAGAATGGGGACAGATCGGCACGAATTATTTCAGAGGACTCTTTGCCCTGGCTTTCCAGGCATTTCTGATGATGGTATGCGTTGCAATCTATGCAGTGCTTGTTGCAGGTATCCAGTATTCAGATAATCTGAGTTCTTCATTATTTGGCGTTATGGCTTACACAGTGATCTTATGTTACAGCCTCTTTAAGACGGCATCCTTAAGTAAGTCGATATTTAACGCGCACTAAATTACAGGAAGGAGTGAAAATCATGGCATATGTCAGCGTACCGAAAGATTTAACAAAGGTAAAGAATAAAGTAGCATTTAACCTGACCAAAAGACAGCTGATCTGTATCGGGATAGGTGCTGCAATGGGAATTCCAAGCTATTTCCTTTTGCGTAATGTGATGGGAAACAGTAATGCAGCAACAGTCATGGTGCTTTTGATGTTACCGGCATTTTTATTTGCCATGTACGAAAAAGACGGGATGCATCTGGAAGATGTTCTGATGCATATGATCAGGGTGAAGTTTCTTCGTTCACCCGTTAGAAAATATGAAACTGAAAACTATTATGAGACAGATCCGGAACAGATCAGACAGTCTCCGGATACAGGAAAACCGAAAGGAGGAAAAAAGGTTGCGAAAAAAGAAAAATAAGAAAACTGTCGCAGATACCGGATACAAAAAAGTAGACAGAAAAGAGAAAAAGAAAAAAGAAAAGCAGGAGGAAAAACGCAGGCAGAAAAAACTGTCCGTCCAGCAGTCGATCGCTTATAAGGAAATGGGAAGAGATGGAATCTGCAGGGTACAGGGAAAAACTTATTCTAAGTGTATCCGCTTTTATGACATCAACTACCAGCTGGCTCAGAATGAAGATAAAAATGCAATCTTTGAAAACTGGTGTGACTTCCTCAATTACTTTGACAGCAGCATCCATTTTCAGCTGAGCTTTATCAACCATAAGAGCAGCATGAAGGAGTTTGAGCAGGTCATCCGGATCCGACCACAGGAGGATGCTTTTGATGATGTCCGTATGGAATACGCAAAGATGTTGAAACAGCAGCTGGCAAAAGGAAACAACGGTCTGGTGAAGTCAAAATATATCACCTTTTCCATCGAAGCGGATAATATCCGGGAAGCAAAGCCAAAGCTGGAACGTATTGAATCAGATATCCTGAACAACTTCAAGATCCTTGGAGTTCCGGCATATCCGCTGAATGGCGTGGAACGTCTGCAGATACTGTATGAGACTTTCAATCCGGATATCATGACAGACTTCCAGTTTGATTATGGTTCCATGATCCGGACAGGACTCAATACAAAGGATTATGTGGCACCGACCAGTTTTGTATTCCGAGACAGAAATACGTTCCAGATGGGAAATACTATCGGGGCTGTCTCTTATCTGCAGATCCTGGCACCGGAGCTTACGGATAAGATGCTGGCAGAATTTCTGGATATCGATAAGAACCTGATCGTCAACCTGCATGTCCAGTCTGTGGATCAGATGAAGGCAATCAAGCTGGTAAAAAGCAAAGTGACGGATATCAACCGTATGAAAATCGAAGAACAGAAAAAAGCAGTCCGGGCCGGATACGATATGGATATCATTCCATCGGATCTGAACACGTATGGCGGAGAAGCTAAGCGTCTGTTAGAAGACCTGCAGTCACGAAATGAGCGTATGTTCCTTGTAACAGCGCTCTTTTTAAATAC
>ENA-OZKI01000521-OZKI01000521.1-human-gut-metagenome-genome-assembly--contig:-NODE-521-length-11316-cov-6.606429_pt1 | contig 11316 bp, 11 predicted proteins | sample MGYA00244178_ERZ653754 | MGnify/ENA primary metagenome ERZ653754 (study PRJEB26926, sample SAMN06165253) | human gut metagenome | biome: ENVO:00009003; feature: ENVO:2100002; material: ENVO:00002003... | reverse complement strand
GTGCTGGCACAGCTGGCACAGCTCCGCCACACCTGCGAGGCCTTCCGCACCGGCCAGCTGCGGGTCCTGCGTGCCGAGGACGGTATCCTGCACTACCAACGGGTGGGCAAGGTGGAGACTGCGGAGATCATCGTCAACCGCACCGAGCATATCATCGTGGAGACCCTTGCCAGCGGCAAGAGCACTGAGGTGAATCCCATGGGCTTCACCATCGTGGTGGAAGAGGTGGGGCATAACCCGAACCACAGCTACTATGATTATGTATAAACCTCTCAGGCGCTTCGCGCCAGCTCCCCTAATAGGGGAGCCAAGTTTACGCTACTGTTTTCTTGCCTCCCCTACCAGGGGAGGTGGCATTGCGAAGCAATGACGGAGAGGTTTTGCCCCTTAAATAACAACATATTGTCATTTCCACGTCTTTGTTATATAATAAACGAAGAAGGAGGGATGTTCGATGTCCATTGACCCCATTTTCTGGCTCCTTGCCGCCGTCGGTTTCCTGGCGCTGGAGGGCATGACCTTCAGCATGGTATCCGTCTGGTTTGCGGCAGGCAGCGCGGCAGCCCTGCTCTGCTGCCTGTTCACCCACTCGTTCCGGGTGCAGGCAGTGGTGTTCATTGCGGTCAGCGCGGTCTGCCTGCTGGCATTCAAGCCGCTGGCCAAACGGCTGCACAAGCAGCCCACCCCAACCAACGGCGACCGCGCCCTTGGCCGGGAAGCCCGGGTGCTGACCCCCGTTTCTGCCCAGCAGACGGGCCGGGTGCGGCTGGATGGCGTGGACTGGAGTGCCCGCTGCGCCACCTCCGGCGATACCCTGACCCCCGGGCAGGCCTGCCGGGTCACCGAAATCCACAGCACCCTGCTCATCGTGGAACCCATCCTGACCGAATCCATCAACCACTGAAAAAAGGAGCGTCTCTATGCCTATCATGCTGTTCGTGATCCTCGCGCTCATCTTTGTTATCCTGCTCATCGTCGTCACCAACATCGTCATCGTGCCTCAGTCCATGGTGTACGTTGTGGAGCGTCTGGGCAGCTACTCCGACACCTGGTCGGCCGGCCTGCATGTCAAGATCCCGTTCATTGAGCGGATCGCCAAAAAGGTCAGCCTGAAGGAGCAGGTCGCGGACTTCCCTCCCCAGCCTGTGATCACCCGCGATAACGTCACCATGCAGATCGACACCGTGGTGTTCTTCCAGGTCATGGATGCCAAGCTCTACACCTACGGTGTCAACCAGCCCATCGCAGCCATCGAGAGCCTTTCCGCCACCACCCTGCGCAACATCATCGGTGAGATGGAGCTGGATCACACCCTGACCAGCCGCGATGTCATCAACGGCAAGATCACGGCCATCCTCGATGAAGCCACCGACAAGTGGGGCATCAAGGTCAACCGCGTGGAGGTCAAGAACATCATCCCGCCGCGCGAGATCCAGGAAGCCATGGAGAAGCAGATGAAGGCAGAGCGCGAAAAGCGCGCCGTCATCCTGAAGGCCGACGGTGAGAAGCAGGCCGCCATCACCGCCGCCGAGGGCGAAAAGGAAGCCGCCATCCTCCGTGCCGATGCCGTCAAACAGCAGCGCATTCTCGAAGCTGAGGGCGAGGCGCAGGCCATTCTCGCGGTGCAGAAGGCCAACGCCGATGCCATCCGCCTGTTGAACGAGGCCATGCCCAACGACAAGGTGCTGGCTCTGCGCAGCCTGGAGGCACTGGCCAAGGTCGCCAATGGCAAGGCCACCAAGATCATCATTCCGTCGGAGCTGCAAAATCTGGGCGGCGTTGTGCCCAGCATCAAGGAGCTTCTGACCGACCCGAAAGAGGACTGATCCATGATCTACGATACCCTGAACAATCTCCCCAACTATCTGGGCCTGTGCAGCAGTCTGGACAGCGTCATCGAGTTCATCATGGCGCGGGATATCAACAACCTGCCCGCCGGGCGCACCCGCATCGATGGTGACAAGGCTGTGGTCATGGTGAGCACCGTGACCCCGCAGGCCAGCGACAAGGCCCCCTTTGTCCGGCACGACAACCACCTGACCCTTGAGACCGACCTCGAAGGCAGCGAGCTGTTTGAAGTGTCCCTGGGCGAGTTCAGCCCCACCCGGCCCGCTGACGAAGCCGCTGATACTACCGTAGGCACCGCCGGCACCAGCATTGCCGGAATGCTCTGCGAGGGCCGCTTTGCCCTCTATCTGGCCGGGGAGCCGTACAAATCCGGCTTGAAGGCCCAGGGCTGCGGCAAGCTGAAAAAGGCTATGTTCACCATGGAGCTGGACCCGGACGAGGAAGACGAGACCGAGGCCGAATAATTCCTGAAAGCACGAACTCCACGCAGCGTAGGTTGCGTGGAGTTTTTTTGTATAGTATACTCTGGTTCAACAATTACGCTTGCCCGACTTGCCAAGGGCTCCCCTATTAGGCAACGACGACGACCGCCGCCAGTGGCGGATGAAGGGAGGAGTTGTTGGGGCCGCGGCCAGCAAGACACGAGCACAATACTTTGTGCGAAGTGGATGCTGGGAGCCGCAACCCGTACGCTGTCGAGCAACGCGAGACTGAGAGGTTTCATTCATTATGAACACATACGTCACAGGCAGCACCATCCGGCAGCTGCGGGAAGCCAAGGGCCTGACCCAGGCAGAGCTTGCCGGAACACTTTCTGTCAGCGCCAAGACCATTTCCAAGTGGGAGACCGCCAAGGGTCTGCCCGATATCTCCCTGTTGGAGCCTCTGGCTGCGTCTCTGGGAGTCAGCGTGCTGGAACTGATGCAGGGAGAACCCATCATCAACCGGAACCGGGCAGCCAACCTGCTGCGGAGCAAGCTCTACGTCTGCCCTCTCTGCGGCAATGTGCTCCACGCCACCGGGCAGGCCGTGGTAAGCTGCTGCGGCATCACCCTGCCTGCGCTGGACATCGCCGAAGCCGAGGATGCCGACGAGCATCATCAGCTGACCGTGGAGCGGGTGGAGGACGAGCTCTTCGTCACCCTGCACCACCCCATGGAGAAAAACCATTACATCTCGTTTCTGGCCTACCTCACCGGCGATAAGCTGCAGCTGGTCAAGCTCTACCCCGAGGGAGATGCCTCTGCCCGCTTCTCCCTGCGGGGCGCAGGTGTGCTTTACTTCTACTGCAACTGCCACGGCCTGATGAAGGCTCCGGATTTCCGCACCGCCACCCGGCGCACCTCACCCCAGAAGATCCACCTGCGGGAGCCGGATGAGGGCGACCGGGAACAGGTAATGGCCTACCGGGAAGAATTTCTGGCCATCGGCTCCCGGATGGACGGCACCTCGGCTCTGGACAAATATGCCGACTTCGATGCCTGGCTGACCCAACTCCGCAAGCTGAAAGACCCGGCCACAACCCCCGCCGGTCTCGTGCCCGCCACGGAGTATCTGGCTCTGGATGAGCACGAGCATCTGGTGGGCATGACCAACCTGCGCCACCGGCTCAACGATTACCTGCTGACCTACGGCGGGCACATCGGGTACAGCGTCCGCCCCTCGGAGCGGCAGAACGGCTACGCCACCCAGATGCTTCGCCTGACGCTGGAAAAGGCAAAAGAACGAGGCATCGAAAAGGTTCGCATCTGCTGCGACCATTACAACGTTGCCTCAGCAAAGACCATCCGCGCCAACGGCGGCGTGCTGGAGGACGAGCAGTTCGATTCCTCCGATGGAACGCTGACCCAGCGGTATTGGATACAGAATAAGTAAAAAGAGGCTGTTGCCAAACTCCTTCCGTCATCGCTCACGCGATGCCACCTCCCTCAATGAGGGAGGCTTTCACAGATTGCCATTACGTCAAGGCTCCCTCCAAGAGGGAGCTGGCGCGGCGAAGCCGTGACTGAGGGAGTTGTCGGCAGCAGCCTTTCTTTATTTCAGCCCAAATGGAACATATCGATCAGCACCACGGCGGCCAGGCCATAGTAGACCACCACCGCCACCAGATCATTGATGGTGGTGATGAGCGGGCCGGAAGCCACGGCGGGGTCGATGTGGATCTTATGGAACAGCATGGGGATGACCGTGCCCACCAGGCTGGAGATCACCATGGCCACGACCAGAGATACGCCCACACAGCCCGAGAGCAGGAAGGCTTCACCCCAGGCGTAGGCCTTGAAGAAGTGGATGTAGCAGCCCAGGAAGCCCAGCGCCAGTACGGCCAGCAGTGCACCGTTGGTCAGGCCCACCCGCATTTCCTTCCAGAGCAGCTGGAGTTTTTTGGCAGTGGTCAGGTTCTCGTCCACCAGCACACGGATGGTCACAGCCAGCGACTGGGTGCCCACATTGCCAGCCATATCCAGCACCATGGACTGGAAGCAGATGACGATGGGCAGCACCGCCACCACCGATTCAAACGCACCCACCACCGAGGACACCAGCATCCCGAGGAACAGCAGGGCAATCAGCCAGGGCAGGCGCTTTTTCACACTCTGGAACACACCCTCGTTCAGGTCCTCCTCACTGGTCAAGCCGCCGAGTTTTGCGTAATCATCGCCCATCTCGTCGTCCACCAGCTCGACCACATCCGCCGAGGTGATGATGCCCAGCAGCTTCCCGCTGTCGTTCAGGACAGGGAGCGAGCGCTCGGCGTAGTCCACGATGCGGTCGATGCAATCGCTGATCTTCTCGTGGTCGGTGACGTAGGGGTAGGAGCGTGCGATCAGCTTTTCCAGGCGCTCCTCTGCACGGGCCACGATGAGGTCTTTCAGGTCAATGGCACCATAAAAGTGCTCACTTTCATCCACCACATACAAGGTGGAGATGTTATCATTCTCGCCTGCCTGCTTCACCAGCTCACTCATGGCCTGCCGGATGGTCATATCCCTGCGGATGCAGATGTAGTTGGTGGTCATGCAGCTGCCGATCTCGTCCTCGTGATAGGAGAGCAGCAGCTTCACATCATCGGCGGCATCCTTGTCCAGCTGGTGGACGATCTTTACCTTATCGTCCTCTTCCAGGTCATCCAGAGCATCCACGGCATCGTCCGAATCCATGTGGGAGATGACCCGGGCAGCCCGCTCGGGGTCCAGCTCCTTCAGGTAAGGCTCTGCATCGTCCAGATAGGAGAAGATCTCTGCCACCGTATCCACGCCCAGTGCGGTGTACACCTTCTGGCGCTCCTCCGGTGTCAGGGCCGTCAGGGCATCGGCCAGGTCGTTTTCATGGTAATCGGACAGCTTTTCAGCCAGCTCCGCCTGGGGCAGACCGCTGTGGATGATCTCCAGAATCTCCTGCACATAATTTTTCTTCTGCATGGTTTGGTCCCTCCGTTTCCCGTTTCCGGGCATAAAAAATACACCGCATCGGTCTGGTTACAACTCCTGCGGTGTACAAAGGGCATGCAGTTCAGGATGCGGCTAACACGTTTGCACGGCCCGCATCGCAGGAGAAGCGTTGTTTGGGGTGATCCGTCTGGTCACTGGACATGGAAACAAACTCCTCCTTGGTGTAAGATTTTTCTTTCAGCCCCGTTATCATACTACGCCGGGCCGGATTTTTCAACCCCTTTTACAGTTTTTTTACCGGATTATTGCTATATTGCACAAAGAAGAGCCTACTTCTTATACTTTCCATACCATGCCACCGACACCCGCCAGGACACGGCATACAGGGCCAGCACCGCTGCCAGCACACCGACGATGGCAATGGCCGCGCCCGGTTCCGGAACGGCATCCATCAGGACCATTCCGCCGCCCAGGGCAGCGCCCATTCCGGCAAACATCAGCATGTAGAGCATCCGCGCCTTTTCTGCGCCAAAACGGTAGTACAGCGGCAGCATGATCCCGTTTATCAGCAGGATGGAAGCTGCGCCCGCCCCCAGCAAAAGGCCGATCGGCATCGCAGGAAGCGGTTTTCCCATCCAGAACCGGATGCCGCAGAAAATTCCGTTCAACGCCGCAGAGACCGCCGTGCAAAGCAGACCCACGAGATATTTTTCTGCCACCTGAAGTTCCTTGCTCAGCGGCAGGGCAAAGCTGTACTCCGTCCACCCGCTGGCGTGGTCGTAGGAAAGCAGGTAGGCGGGCATCATCCCCAGAAAAACAGCTGAATAATTCACCGCAAAGCTCGAATCCCCGGAAGTGCTCAGGATCCAGATCGCCAGCACGGCCAGCACCGTGAGGTACATCATCCGCATATTTGTTTTGACTTGATACCAATCTTTCAACAGCAAACCTTTCATCGCACATTCTCCCCTTTCACCATCAAAACAAACAATTCTTCGATGCTCACCGGTGTCAGGGTGCTGCCCGCCGGGACAAGTTCCCTCTTCACCAGCGCCTCGGCCCCGTAGGCTGTCACCCGACGGCTGACGATGGCGTTTTTATCCAGCTCCTCCAATTGCCCGGCAGTGCCGTGCCAGAGAGCGTACTCCTCCCGCAGCGTGTCCTTGTCCTCACAGAGCAGGAGCTTTCCCTTGTGCAGAAAAGCAATGGTATCGCAGAGCTTTTCCAAATCGCTGACGATGTGGGACGAGATCAAAATTGCATGGTTCTCATCCCGCACAAAGTCCAGCAGCAGATCGATGAGCTCGTCCCGCACCACCGGGTCCAGGCCGCTGGTGGCTTCGTCCAACAGCAGCAGCTTGGGGTGATGAGAAAGTGCCACGGCAAGGCACTGCTTCATCTTCATGCCGGTGGAGTAATCGGCGTAGCGCTTTTTCTCCGGCAGTTCAAAGCGCTTACAATAATCCGCGTAAGCTGCGGCATCCCAGTTCGTGTAGATGCCGGCCATCACCTTTCCCACCTGCGGGGTGGTCAGGCAGGTGGGGATGCCCTCGCCGCCCAGCACCACGCCGATATCGGCTTTGGCAAGCGGGGTGATCCCCTCCTGCCCGAACAGCTTCACAGTGCCAGCGTCCCCATCGATCATGTCCAGGATCAGCTTAATGGTCGTGCTCTTGCCCGCGCCGTTCTCACCGATCAGCCCGCAGACTGTGCCGCCGGGCAGTTCCAGATCAATGGGCCCCAGCGTAAAATCCGGGTAGTGCTTTTCAAGGCCGTGCAGTTCTAATGCGTTCATGGTTCATTCCTCCCACAGCAATTCCAACATTTCGGTCAGTTCCTGTTTGGTCAGCCCGCAGGGTGCCGCCAGCCGGACGGCTTCCGTCAGGTGTGCTTCGATTTTTTTCAGGTTCTCTTCCCGGAGCAGCTCGGTGTTTTTCGCCGCCACGAAAAAGCCCTTGGCGGGCACGGCGTACAAAAAGCCCTCCTGTTCCAGCTCATCGTAGGCCCGCTTGGTGGTGATCACGCTGATGCGCAGATCCCGCGCCAGCCCCCGGATGGACGGCATCGCTTCCTCCGGCTGCAGTTCCCCGCTCAAAATCTGGTTCTTGATCTGGGTGTAGAGCTGCTCGTAGATGGGTGCACCGCTCTTGTTATCGATGAAGAGATTCATGTCTGCCGCCTCCGTTGCATCTGTATATTTACAGTATATACAGTAGATACATAGTTGTCAATAGGCAGACACCAAAAAAGCAGCTCTCCCGTTGGACGGGAAAGCTGCTTTTTTCATCTGATCAGGCTCTGACTGTGGAGCGGCTTAGTAGGCCACGCCCCAGTAGACCATCTTGCTGGCGGGCTTGCCGCAGCAGGGGCAGACATCGCTGAGGTGCTCCTGCTCAAAGGGCATGCAGCGGCTGGACAGGCCAGCCTCTTCCTTCATCTTCATCTCGCAGGCCAGGTCGCCGCACCACATGGTCTTGATGTAGCCGGTGTTGGCCTTGGCCAGCTCCTTGACCTCCTCCATGGTGGTGGCTGCCCAGGTGCGCTTCTCGCGGTTGGCGAGGGCACGCTCGTACAGGTCCTTGCGCAGGGCCTCCAGCTGGGCCGGGATCGCGGTCTCCAGCTCATCCAGGCTCACGAAGATCTTTTCACGGGTGTCGCGGCGGACCAGCACGCACTGGTTCTTTTCCAGATCCTTGGGGCCGATCTCCAGGCGCAGGGGCACGCCCTTCATCTCCCACTGGGAGAACTTCCAGCCGGGGGCGTTGTCGCTGTCGTCCAGCTTGACGCGGGCATACTTGCTGATCTTCTCAGCCAGCTCAGCGGCCTTTTCGGAAACACCGGGCTTGTGGGCGGCGATGGGCACGACCACGACCTGGATGGGGGCCACTGCCGGGGGCAGGATCAGGCCGTCGTCATCGCCGTGGGTCATAATGATGGCACCCACCAGACGGGTGGAAACGCCCCAGCTGGTCTGGAACGGGTGATGCAGCTGGTTGTCGCGGCCGGTAAAGGTCACGTCGTAAGCCTTGCTGAACTTATCGCCAAAGTAATGGCTGGTTCCGCTCTGCAGGGCCTTGCCGTCCTTCATCATGGCTTCGATGGTATAGGTAGCCTCGGCACCGGCAAACTTCTCCTTATCGGTCTTGCGGCCCTTGACAACAGGGATGGCCAGATCCTGCTCGCAGACATCCGCGTAGCAGTTCAGCTGCTGCTGGGTCTCAGCCTCGGCCTCGGCGGCAGTCTCGTGGATGGTGTGGCCTTCCTGCCACCAGAACTCACGGCTGCGCAGGAAGGGACGAGTGGTCTTTTCCCAGCGCACCACGCTGCACCACTGGTTGTACTTCATGGGCAGCTCACGGTAGCTGTGCAGCACGCGGGACCAGTGGTCACAGAACATGGTCTCGCTGGTGGGACGCACCGCCAGGCGCTCTTCCAGCTTGTCGGAGCCGCCCATCGTGACCCACGCCACCTCCGGCGCGAAGCCATTGACCAGCTCGCCTTCCTTCTGCAGCAGGCTCTCGGGGATCAGCACGGGCATGGCCACGTTCTCGTGGCCGGTTGCCTTGAACCGGGCATCCATGTCCTTCTGGATCAGCTCCCAGATGGCCTGACCATAGGGGCGCAGGATGATGAAGCCCTTGACACTGGAGTACTCCACCAACTCTGCCTTAACGCAAATGTCGGTGTACCACTGTGCAAAGTTTTCTTCCTGGCTGGTGATCGCCTGCACAAGCTTCTTGTTGTCTTTTGCCATTTTGTTATATCCTCCTAAGCCGTGCGCCAAACGCCTGTGTTCCAGCCGTTCCGCACGAGCTCATATTAAAAGCCCCGCTGCAGTGCCGCCGTGTGCAGCGCTGCGGGTGCGGGGCCTTTTTGCAAAACTGCTATCAGCCCTTGTGGCTGTCCACAAATTCCACCACGTCGCCCACGGTGCGCAGATTCTCGATGGCATCGTCCGGCACCTCAATGCCAAACTCATCCTCCAGCGTCATCACCATGTCCACGATATCCAGGCTGTCGGCCTCGAAATCACTCATAATGTCGCTCTCCATCGTGATCTTAGCAGGGTCAATATCCAGCTGCTCTGCCAGCAGTGCACGGATCTTTTCAAAAGTATCCATCGTCGCGGTCTCCTTTTGTCAATGATTCTTTCTTCTCTGCCTGCACGCCCTCTCCGGCGTGCAAAAGCACTCTCTCTTTTTATATCCCATGGGCCGTATCTTGTCAAGCCCTGTTTTGCATTCCGGCCCTTTACGGGCAGAAAAAACCGATGAAAATTGCACAAAGCCCTCTTTTTTGCTTGACAGAAGCCCGTTTGATTCTTATGATTATATGTGACGAACCAAACCTCTCAGCCATGCTGCATCAGCATGGCCGCAGAGGTCCCGCCTGTAAAGGAGAATGCTCCATGAAATTGTCATTTACCAAGATGCAGGGCTGTGCCAATGATTACATCTATTTGGACTGCCGTGCATCCGGTGTGCCCGCAGACATTGCCGCGCTTGCACAGCGGCTCTCTGCCCGGCATTTTTCCGTAGGTGCGGACGGCATCATCTGCATCTGCGCCCCTGTGACCCCCGGGGCCGATGGCCGGATGCGCATTTTCAACGCAGACGGCAGCGAGGCCCAGATGTGCGGCAACGGCGTGCGCTGTGTGGCCGAGTGGCTCTACACCCACGGGGTGGAAAAGCCTGTCCTGACCATCGACACCAACAGCGGTGTCAAGCGCATCACCCGGCAGGGCGCACAGCTGTGGCAGGTGGAGATGGGCGCTTACAGCACCCTGCCGGCCGACCTGCCTGCCATCCACATGGGCGAAGGCCCGCTGGTGGATCAGCCGCTCACCGTAGAGGGAAAAGTGTGGAAGGTGACCTGCATCAGCGTGGGCAACCCCCACTGCGTGACCGTGGTGGAGGATGTGGACAGCCTGAAGCTGGAAGCCATCGGCCCGGCGTTCGAGCATCACGCCAACTTCCCGGAGCGCATCAACACCGAATTTGTGCAGGTGGTGGATGCCGCCCACCTGAAGATGCGGGTGTGGGAGCGCGGCAGCGGCGAGACCTGGGCCTGCGGCACCGGCACCTGCGCCACCGTGGCGGCCCTGACTGAGCTGGGCATCTGCCCCGCCGGGCAGGATATCCATGTGCAGCTGCGCGGCGGTGAGCTGGTCATCCGGGTACTGCCCGGCAGGCAGCTGCTGATGACCGGCAGCGCTGTCACGGTGTACGAGGGAGCTGCGGAAGTTTAACATCCTCGCCCTCTCCGTCATTGCTTTGCAATGCCACCTCTCCCAAAGGGAGAGGCAATTACGGCTCAACGGTCAGCTTCTGCTGGCGTAGACGCTGCATCGGCTCTCCCTTTGGGAGAGCTGGACGCGAAGCGGCCTGAGAGGGCGGGCAATCATATAAAGCGAGGGAACAACTTATGAAAATGAATCATCATTACGGCGAGCTGAAGGCAAGCTACCTGTTCGTGGACATTGCCCACAAGGTGGCCGCCTATCAGGAAGCACACCCCGAAAAGGAGATCATCCGCCTGGGCATCGGCGATGTGACCCAGCCTCTGGCAAAGTGCGTGGTCACCGCCATGCAGGATGCCGCTGCTGAGATGGGCACCAAGGAGGGCTTCCACGGCTACGGCCCTGAGCAGGGCTATCCGTTCCTGAAGCAGGCCATTCAGGGCTACTACGCAGGCCGCGGCACCCAGCTGGCTGAGGACGAGATCTTTATCTCCGACGGTGCCAAGAGCGACCTGGCCAACGTGCTGGGCCTGTTTGATGTGGACAACACCGTTCTGGTTCCGGACCCCGTTTACCCCACCTATGTGGACGACAACGTGACCGACGGCCGCAAGATCATTTACGGCCGCACCAGCCAGGAGAACGGCTTCCTGGGGATGCCCGATGACAGCGTGAAGGCTGACATCATCTACATCTGCAGCCCCAACAACCCCACCGGTGCCGCCTACACCCGCGAGCAGCTCAAGGCCTGGGTGGACTACGCCAAAAAGAACAACGCCGTTATCCTGTACGATGCCGCCTACGAGTGCTTCATCACCTGTCTCTTATACACATCTGACG
>ENA-OZKI01000511-OZKI01000511.1-human-gut-metagenome-genome-assembly--contig:-NODE-511-length-11493-cov-4.837996_pt1 | contig 11493 bp, 12 predicted proteins | sample MGYA00244178_ERZ653754 | MGnify/ENA primary metagenome ERZ653754 (study PRJEB26926, sample SAMN06165253) | human gut metagenome | biome: ENVO:00009003; feature: ENVO:2100002; material: ENVO:00002003... | reverse complement strand
GGGCTATAGTAGCGGCCCTCGCCGTAGATGGCGCGGGATTCGGCCACGACAACTCTCTTAACGTCGGTCTTCTGATTGGCGAGAATGTCGAGCAAAAGGGCGGTTCCTCCAATGTTGGTACCCACATATTTCTCGACCTCGTACATCGACTGCCCGGTGCCAGTCTCGGCAGCGAGATGCACTACGCATTCTACGCCTTCGAGGGCCTTCACCCAGTCTTCGCGCGATGTAACTGAGCCGTGGATGAATTTGACCTTGTCTTTTACAGAAATATATAGGGGCGATGTGGTGTCGGGGTCGTTGCCGTGAATCTGTGGCGAGAGGTTGTCGAGAACAACCACATCGTAGCCTTTCTCGAGAAGCTTGAGTGCGAGATTTGAGCCTATGAAACCGGCTCCGCCGGTAATCAGAATCTTTTTATACATGATGAGGCTTTTTATGATGTTTCTATATGAAGTTTCCGTCAGAATCAGTTCGTTCCCATTGGCCGGTGAGGGGGTTCAGGCGTTTTACGATTCGGGCCGGATTGCCGACGATGACGCAATAGTCCGGGAATTCCCCCTTTACCACGGAATTCGCGCCGACAACACAATGGCGCCCGATGCGGGTGCCGAGTGTGATTACCGCGCCGTTGTAAATCTTGCAATCGGGACCGATTGATACCTCCTTAACTTTAATGGACTGTCGCTCAATTGGAGTGTCAGGGTCGGTGTAAGGATGATCGATGTCGGTTATCGTCACGAAAGCAGCTATTGCGGTGTTATCGCCGATTGTTATACGGGAAGCGCAGGTAAGGTAGAGATCCTGAACTATGAATACCCCGTCGCCGAGCGCTATTTCCGGATTGAAAGTCGAGTCCAAGTACCTGTAAATTCCCATGATACGGCATCTTGGACCGATATAGACGCGTTCGCCGAGGGAGACGCACGAGCAGGTTATGGCACTCGTGTCAACGACCCAGTCAGACCAGACGTAGCGCTTGAATCTGGGCTTGCAGTTGCAGTAATACCAGGCCCTACGCAATGTCCAGCGTGGATTACTGAGGAAGGAGTGAATTTTTTGTCCGATTGCCATGGTTCGAAATTCGTGGGTTTAGCTCTTGAGCATCTCGATGAAGCGTCCGGATGCGCGGTCATAATAGCCAGGGACATCAGCGGGATCCTTACGTCGGAGCACTTTCACGTCGCGGTAATGCTCCGCGAACAAAGCGTCGATTTGCCCGGGTGTGAGTCTTTCCGACGGTTCGTAGAGTGCCTCTTCATGACGGAGAATGTCTTCCTTGGAGAACTTCACGGCAATGACCTTAGCCGGGCTTCCTGCGACTACGGCATATGGGGGCACTGACTTTGTCACCACGCTGCCGGCGGCCACGATGGCCCCCCGGCCTATATGGGTCTTCATCAGGAGGGTACATCCCGACGCTATCCAGCAGTCTTCCTCGATGGTGATGGTAGACTGCTCGTCGCCGGCGTGGGTTGTGGTCTGGAAATAGAACGGTATGCCGGGGACGGGCATATGGGTGCCGGGCACGATGACGCACTGGGCCGAGATGACGGAGAATTTTTTGACCACCAGTTTGCCTCCTGCAGAGATGAAATGAACGTGGTTCTGGATTGCCACATAATCGTCAAGGAACATATACCTGGGGACGATGACACACTGGTCGCCGATTACAGTGCCCTTCCCGATAGCACCGAACGAACTTCGGGGATACCGGGAAACGGAGAACAATTTGCGCCAGATACGCCTGAATGCCGTCTTGAAGTCCTTCATCATCTGATCCAAATACCTCGGGCAGTGCCGTCGAGAAGTTTAGTGGTTTGTTTGCTGAAAATCATGCCGTAGACTATGTTGACGGCTACGAGAGCCACGAGAATGCCATATTGCTGGAGCCATTGGGCGGCCATAAGCGCTACAGGAATATATACGATGGCACCTACTGCAACAACAATTGTCTCGAGTAGTACTTTGCCGGTCCCGATAATGAAAGTGCCGTTGAGGGTCATGAAACAGAAAGTGGAGACATATGCAGCTACCCACCAGGTCATGGCCGCGGGTACTTCCGCCTTTCCTTGAATCCATATGGAATAGACCGGAGGGGCTACGGCCGCGAAGACAATACACAGGCCGATGCACAGCATAAGGAGACGGTTCATCTTTCGGCGCATGTCGATCATCCAGGGGCGGTCGCCGCGTGCATAAGCGTCCGTATAGGCTGTCCAGAGCGACATTGTGATGTTGGTGTAGACCACCAGGGCCAGGGAGAGATATTTGTAGGCGATGTTGTATGCCGTTACCATTTCGGGTGATGAGACGTGGGAGATGAGGAAATTGGAGCTCTGGTAGACCACAACTGCCTGGATGTTGATGATGAAGAATTTGGCTCCAAGCGACAGCAATTCCTTGGTGCGCCACATTTCCACACTGCCGAATGTAGGACTGACCTCGCGGCATAAGCCGTGAAACAACACCACCGAGCCAATGATTGTGACAAGAATCGGTGCCCCGCCAAGAACGAGGGCAAGCAGGGGAAGTGAGGCCGGAACAGTCCGGGCCAGAATGAGAATCAGGATGTAGGCCAGGATGTTGCCGATGACCAGAAAGGAGAGCGATAGGGCAACACGCTGATAGGCGGCGAGTACCGAGACTATGATGTTGGCAATCATCTGCACGAACAGGAGAATGGCGAGAATCCTCATGGTCTGCACGATAGTACCCTCATAAGCAATATCTACATTGAGAAGCGGACACCATGAGATATATGGCACAAGCGCATATATGATTATGACAATGGGAATGAAAATCGCCGCCATCGAGACGTACGATGTGGAGACCAGCGAGCGGGCGGATTTCATGTCGCCGGCGGCAAGAGCTTCGGTGAGCTTGTTTTTAAGCCCTGAGGCGATGCCGATGTCGAGAATCTGAAACATCATCAGTATGGCCGACAGAGTGAGCCAGATGCCGTAGACCTCGGAGTCGACGTAGTCGATTGTCGCAGGCACAAGCAGAAAGGTCACAAGCACACTGACCCCCTTGAGCAGAATGGAGAGTACGATGTTGCTTTTGAGCTTCTGGGTGCGGGATTCGCCTCCGGCAAACAGAATTCGTATTTTGGTCAATATATCAGACGGCATGAAGTGGCTTGGACCAGGTAGCTGATTCCTTTCTGATTCAAAGTGTAAAGTTACGAAAAAAAATCAATTCGCAAGCCGGCACCTGGTATCTGCCGTATAGACCCTCCGCCACAACCTCCATAGGCGCCCTTGAATGGGCGGCTGATTGCATTGTGATACCGGGAGAAGCAGGGACTAACATCGACCTCTTTAACATTTGGGCAGCAGTAAGGCGTACCGAAGGCACGCCTTAATTGTTATTTTTCATCGAATGCTATTTTTCGGAGTCGGTGACTTTTGCGTCGGGGCGGTCGTCGATGTAATCGTGGGTCCTGAGGTATTCGTCGTAAAGGTCAAGGATGCGCGACGGGTTGTCTTTAAGTTCGTTGCAGTGGGCTTTCGCATCGGGGCTGTCTCCGTAGTATTCTTTCAGCATTTTGTGAAATTCGGGGGCGGCATCTTTCATATAATGGTAAAGCAGGGCAAAACTTACGGAGTTGTTGGAGTAGAGCATAAACGCGCCTTTGGCGCCTTCGAAATATACGCTCACCACCGGGACGAGGCGGCTTATGGGGTTTCGGCCGCCGGAGGTTTCCCATACTTCATATTTGACGATGCTGCCTGACGGACGTCTGTCCCACAGCCATGTAAATCCACGTGTATAGTTCTTGGCTTTGAACATGCGCGGTGCGTTGACCGACATGGATACTCTCGTATTGGGAGCGATGTTGTTGTCGAACCATCGTATCTCGCTGACTTCGTCGGCTGAGTAGCGTGTCCGCTTGCTGTCGGGCTCTTCGCTGATGTTGATGTATTGCAGCAGTGTGCCTGATTTCGAGAAGAGGTTTTTGGCTACTGTCTTGGCGTCGTTGTGGAGATAGCCGTAGATTGTATCGCCGTTCATTTTTACTACGCGCACGTAGTTGTCGGGACGTTCCCGCCCCAGAAGATGCGTCAACTGAGTTTCGAGTCGGGTGTCGCCTCCTGATATTTCGGCTAATTCTGAGGCGAATTTTTCCGGCTTCATTTTGTAGGGGTTCTTCAGGTCGGAGGTCTTGCCGTCGCGGTCGACTATCAGTTTCTGGGTATTGAAGAACCACAGGCCGCCGTCGGGACGGATGCGGTATCCGCCTTCGGAATAGAGGCAGGCGGTGGCTTGCGCCGTTTTGTCGAGGAGTGCGCACCAGCCGTATTTGGGCACGAAAACGAATGTATAGCGACGGTCGGGCTGCGTCGGAAGCCACATAACCACAGAGTCGACGGTTGCCGAGGGTATCTCGCCGGCTTTTTTCTGCTTTTTGGTGTAGGCGTTTTCTACTTTCTGAAGGGCGTCGCTTTTATGGGGCATCGACAGTTTTGTGGCTCCGCTGTATTGGTCGGTTGTGCCGTCCTTAAGGTAGACTGTTGCATCTGCCAGTTGATAGAGTTTGGCAGCTTCCGCATTCGGGGCGCACAGGGCCGACACAAGAAGCAGCCCTCCGGTCGCTAATTTTCTGAACATATCCGTGATTTTAGGTTTGCCCTCAAAATTACGGCGTAAGTTTCATTTGTCGTGGGACAAATGTCCCGCCTGCGCGCGGATGCGCTGAAATTGCCGTCGTGAAACCGACAGGTAGGACGCCAGCTCCTGCAACGGCACAAGCGACAGGAGGCCGGGCACGCGGCGGATGAGTTTCATATACCGTTCGTAGGGTGAGAATCTGTGCATGTCGATATAACGGCGGTATGCCTCCTTCAGGAGCAGTTTTGCTGTCAGGGCAATGTATTCAGGATCGGCTTTATCGATGTAGGCCTTCATTTGGCCGAACGGAACTCTTATTACTTCCGAATCAACTCCCGCGATTATAGATGTAGGCGATGGTTGTGAATTGAGAAAGGAGTATACATAGTCGGCCACGATATCGCCTGCGAATGAGAATCCGGTGGTGCATTCAGTGCCTTTACTGTCGATGACCGAAAATTTGAAATATCCCGACTTCACGACGGCGATATACCGGCATAACGAGCCTTCGTCAACAAAGGATTGCCCTTTGGAGTATTTCGCCAACGTCCCGTTAGCAAGGCAGAAATCGGAAATCGGCGCCAGTTCGGGGCACGCCATGAAGTCGTTGAGTAGTGTCATCGTTTTTTGCGGTAAAGATAGTGAAAAAATCGGGTTGATGCGGCTGGCCTATAAACAAACAAAATTTGCGATATGTGGGGATGATACGCCTTCATCGAGTATAAAACCATCAGCCACAAACAAAACATTTGCTACCAGTTGTACGGCTAATCAGCGCAATATGAATGTCTCCATGCCCAAATACCTATTCTCTTTCGCTTATTGGGGCGATTTTTGCTCGGTGAACTTGCTATTTTTGCAATGCCGATGGGTCGAACTATCAAAAACTATGAAAATGGTTGCAATATTTTTATAGTTTTGCTAATTTTGTGGATACATAATATGATGTGAGTATGATAGAGCAACCCCCCAAATATATCGCTGCCACAAAGTCAGTTTCAGAAGTTTTCACTCCGGAATCGATGGAGGAAATTCGTAAATTTCAGGAAGAGTACCCTTACTGGAATACGGTAAAATACAAGAAACTCAATGGCTTTGATACTTCGGAAGATATCTGGAACGCGCTCAAACAATTGCGTTTGAGTAATCAAATCACAGTGAATCCCAATTACCGGATTCATTTCAGCATGACAAATTCTATGGCTAGACTCTGTCATAATTTCGACATGCAATTTGGCGGATCTTGGGGTAGTGAGTCTCTCATACCTCGCGATAGCCGTAAAATATATTTGATGAACTCTGTGATTGATGAAGCCATTTCTTCAAGCCAAATGGAAGGAGCTTCAACTACTCGAAAGGTGGCTAAGGAAATGCTTCGAAATAAGATTACACCCAAGGATAAGTCACAATGGATGATTTACAACAATTACCAGACCATCCAATTCCTCTCTGAAAATCTGGACCAACCAATGACCCCCGAATTTCTTCTTCAAATACATTCATTGATGACTTACAACACAATGGATAATCCGGAAGATGCAGGACAATTCAGGCAGAACGACAATGTGGTTGTGGCAAATTCTGTTACCAATGAGATTGTTCATAGGCCGCCATCATTCACAGAAATACCGGGAGCTATTGCTTGGTTCTGTCAATTTGCCAATTCCAATGAAGTAACAGTATTCATTCATCCTATAATCAAAGGAGCCATCCTGCATTTCTTTATCTCTTTCCTCCACCCATTTGTTGACGGTAATGGCCGTACGGCCAGGGCTATTTTCTATTGGTATCTTCTGAAAGAAGGGTATTGGCTTACTGAATACCTTTCGATTTCAAGAATCATATATAAGTCAAAGGCTTCATATGAGAAATCATTTCTTCAGTCTGAAGCCGATGGTAATGATATCGGTTACTTTATTACATATCATTTAAATGCACTTGAAAAGGCCTTTGACGAGCTTAAAGCATATATCGAACGCAAGACTGCTCAGAAAAAAGATGAAGTACAATTGCTAAAAATTGGAGGAATTACAAGGCGTCAGGCCTCAATACTGCACTTGTTTATAAAAGATGCCGACTTGATAGTAACTGCCAAAGATATTGCCGGCAGAATGTTAGTGACGCAACCGACGGCAAAGAAAGACCTTTCGGAGTTAGTTCAATCGGGCCTTTTAACTGAAATTAAACTGAACAAGCAGAAAAGCGGATATATCAAAGGGGCAGATTTTGACAGCACAATAGACAAGGTTATATAAAACTATAAAAATCCACAAAGTTTTTTATAGTTTGATGCCGGACTGGCTCAGTTGCATTACACATGAGAGGCCATTATTCCAATATTCACAAACATCGGAATATTCAGTATAAAAGCCTGAATTTTAGATGAATTTATTAATAAGAAGGTTTGTGACTATCTGGTTTTTATAGATATTTTAGACAAGCTATAATATAAAACACCAATGGCCATGCAAATCATGATTTGCATGGCCATTGGTTGTCAGATATTTATGCTAAATTTTTCTGCTTAATACTCCTCCTCGTTGAAGAATAGTTTTAATACTGTTTTTCCGTTATTTAACCTTTGTTGACCAACCTAAATACAAACATATTTCGCCATTTGAGGCCTTAAAACGCCATTCAGGAATATTCCAATACAAACATATTTAGCGCGAAATGTCAATAGTATGAACTTACAAAGATGTATATCTGGCAGCTATATGGTTTATCCCAATCATCGGTATGCTTCTCTAATTTGTATACCAACGTATAACCATGAAGTTTGTCGCCAAATTCTTTAATCCTCTTACCTCGCGTTGCCTCCTGATAATAGGGACCCACACATACAATTATGTTATTATGGGATTTATCCTCATTTAACAAGGATAGAATGCCATCGCCATCAAAATCATCCAAGTCTATTACATTTGAAAAAATATGTATAACTGTTGAAGATTTTGGATTTATATCATCTCCATTTATTTGGTAATCTTTCTTACAAACGGCTGAGATTATTGCTTCATTAAAGAAAGAATTAACATGTTTGACACATTGTTGAAGGTTCAATCTCGAAGGTTCAATGAGGATAAAATCTTTGATATAGTTATTGTCAATATACCTTGATGCCATATAATCTGAAAGAACCATTTCGGCAATACCTTGACCGCATCCATAATCAACCATAGTGATGCCATCTTCGTGCCAAACTTTAGATGGAATTTTTTCATACGCTTGAAGTAATTTAGCCTGATGAATCTCACCATACTTGGCGATGTAAGTGTTAAGTTGACGAGTATTGGTGAGATGAGCTGCTCCATGCTCTAAATCGTCAATAAGATTCTGCTGCTCTGTTTTTGAAAGCGAGGCAAACCAATCCTTTGCTTTTTGCATTACGCTGACAAAGTTTTGTGATGATATTCGTATGTTGGGTGTGTAATTCATGAATTAAATTATTGAGTCATTATACGGATTAGCAATAGCTCTCTTATAATTTGCAAATGCCGAGGTAGAAGACGTGTTGGCATAGCAGTAAAGACATCCGTGCGGGCAGGTGTTGTAAGCGCCGATGTCTTTTGAGAGGATACAGCCGCAAGTCTTTCGTTGTCCATTGTCGGTCTTGGCGTTATAAAGAAAGTTTTGCAGAATGGCATCATCGGGAGCAAGACGGCTGATTAGGTCTGGGTCGATGCAGCGGTTATGCACAATGCCATATTCCGAAAGGTCTATGCGTTCGGCGCACGTCGCCAGCCTGAAATTCCAGTTATCACGGTTCAACATCGATAGGCGCACTGCAAATTCGCGCATAGACTCTTCATCCCATTCATGGTAATTGATGCTGTTAAGCCTAAGATTGCGTGAAACTTTTTTATATGACTCAATGTCGGCGAAACTGAAAACGAGTTTTTCCGTATGGCCGACCAAGGTATCGGCGATACTTGCAATCTTTTGAAGTAAAGTATCTATGTTTATTCTGTCTGTAAGAATAAGCGGGTCAAAACGCCATACTACTGTTCCCAAGCCGAGAGCATCAACGAGTCGACGGAAGGTATCAATCCGTTGGGTTAAAGTGGGAACATTTGGTTCAAGTCCTTCGTACTCATAATCATTAAGAGTATATTGTATATAGCACCCAATCCCCCGCTTTTTAAGCGTGTACAAATAGGGTAACAGAGGCGCAGGATTCTTTGACCAGAAAACGATGAAGCGGGAATTCTTGAACGATACATAGCTCTCCTGCCCCGAGAAAGGATTCCGCCACCTGAGGTAGCCTTTGTCAAGCCGGCGGAAAAACCAGTCGGCATAAAACGCCGGAATGTCGGTAGCCCTGCTTGCCGAGATTATAAGAGGAGCCTGTGCAATGACTTCCGTTCCATTGTTGTTGCGTATAGGTATGGTCTGATGTTTCATCATGGAGGAGTTATTGATACGCAAAGATACGGCTCAACGTGTGCAAAAACATGACATATCAAAATTAATAAATCTTAAATCAGAGGATATTCGTCTTCCAAAAAAAGTAATATTGCTAAAGAACTATATATACATAAAGACCCGAAATCCCCAAATTATACAAACAAATTATGCCATCTGAGATAATAAAACACCAGCCATACAAACAAATCCCTATTGCTTGTATGGCTGGTAGTCAGTATGTTGTATATGATTTAAGACTTAATATTCCTCCTCGTTGAAAAGCGAGTAGGTCGCTGAGTATGAAGGCATTAAGTGTGTTGTGTTTGCATTTGGCAAAACAAACCGCACCATTTGAGACGGTATGAGGCGATTGCCGAGCCTTTGGCCAAACATTGGCGAAACATTGGTCAAACATACTGCCAAATCTCTTATTATCCTTCTTCCTTTGGAGAATTTTATTTTGTTTGAGAAGTTTATTTTATGTAAATAACGGATAATTAGGGACTTTTATTACTCCCCAAAAATCCTTCTTTGGCAAGTTTATAACATTTGTTAACATTAGAGTGAACGCCTTTATTCTCGTTCATCATAGCTGTGAGATAAGCTCTGTTCCGGTCATGACATCCATCTTCGAGAACGCAAACAATTTCTTGCCGAGGTCTTTGAGCGAATGGCCGATGTGATAGACTTCCTCATCAATTATAAGAAAACGGTCGTGAGCCTTGTTGTAAGCGTGTAAGGTAACGCCCGGATATTGGGCATTGTGTCGCGCAACATCCTGACGAAGCTGCTGTGAAATTTTACCGTCGTAAATATCAACAGTCACACCGGGATTCCGTTTTGACAGTTGCACAAGCACCGAATCGTCAACATAGCTGTCAATGACGACTATCCGTTTTTTAGCCTTTCTGATTAGTTTGGCAATGAAGGCATACGCATCGAAAATCTGACCATTGAAGAATACACCCTGTTTGGGTTCTTTGGGTTCATTAAGTCGATCAAGAATTGCATCGACCTTTTCATCAGTCTTCAACTGTTTCATCTCAATACGTTCCATCCTTTGGAAAATTGAGGCATTATTCATCAGGAAATTTCGCATAGCCACAAAAGCATCAATTATACGGATGCTTGTATGTACGGCAGTTTCGCTTTTCAATACAGCAGAAAGCATAGCGACTCCCTGCTCGGTAAATGCGAAAGGATTAACTGATGAGTGTTTGAGTCCATTGAACCGGTCGCAATTTGCGACCAGTTCATCTTTCTCTTGATTTGAGAGCTGAAATCTAAAATGTTCCGGAAAACGCTCAACATTTCTTCTTACCTGCTCATTAAGACGTTTGGTTTCAACTCCATACAATTCTGCCAAATCCCGGTCAATCATTACCTGTTTGCCTCTCAGGGTAAGGATACGGTTTTCTATTGGCATTGCCAACTGGTCACAATATGTGATCGGTTCCTTGTTCGGTGTATTTTGTATTGATAAATTGTTTTCTTGTGTAGATTCCATATGCAAAGGTACCTAATATTTCTGAAATATAAGGCTATATATGAGCAATAACTTTCAATCCATATTGTGCCGATAAGTCGAAAACAGTCGCCTATTTGTTTGTATTTCCCAATATTCCCACATATCTGATTACCGACTGATTTATATACAAACAAATCCGGTTATTCCTCCGAAAAATACGGATTTTAGCCAAATAAACCACACCATTTATGGCTATAAAACACCAATGGCCAAACAAATTATTTTTTGCTTGGCCATTGATTATTAGGTGGGTTATGCTAAAATCGAGGCTTAGTATTCCTCTTCGTTGAAGGTCTTCAGTAGTTTGTTCAACGAAATGATATATAGATATTTAAGTGGATTAATCATTGTCGTAGTCCGTGAATGGATGGCACTGTTTATAACTGATTTAGGCCATCTAAAACCGTATGACTAAAGTGGATAGCCGTTCTTATAATTTGGATAGGGATAAAGCAAAAAAGTTTATAATGTCAGAATCGACAACCCATTTAGGCTGCCGATTCTTATCCTTTAACTGTTTGTAGAGTTGAAACGCGTAATGTATTATTTGACTTTCACTTTTATGTTCTTGCCATCACATACAATAACATAATAATCGGGCGAAAGTTTTGCATCTGAATATATTCCTTCGTAAACGAGTACGCCGTTGAGGTTGTATATCTTGACATAAACAGATTTGTTAGCTATTATTTCGTCAATTCCGCCTAACTCAGATACAACAACCGCACATTCGGCATATACTTCTGAATCATCTGTCGCAGATACGATAATTTTTGTGTTTCCGACAGATATGCCCGTAACATATCCATTTTGATCAACTGTTGCAATTTCAGGATTTAAGCTCTCCCACATTAATGCCTTATTTGAAGCATTGTCAGGCAAAACTGTCGCTGTAAGTTGAATAGCTGTCTCTTATACACATCTCCGAGCCCACGAGACAGGCA
>ENA-OZKI01000499-OZKI01000499.1-human-gut-metagenome-genome-assembly--contig:-NODE-499-length-11660-cov-5.266351_pt1 | contig 11660 bp, 11 predicted proteins | sample MGYA00244178_ERZ653754 | MGnify/ENA primary metagenome ERZ653754 (study PRJEB26926, sample SAMN06165253) | human gut metagenome | biome: ENVO:00009003; feature: ENVO:2100002; material: ENVO:00002003... | reverse complement strand
AGTTGTACGAGGTGCTCAAACAATCGCAATCAGCCCGAACGCAACCGTTGCTAATCATGACCACGACGGCGGGCACCAACCGCGAATCGGTTTATGACTCGATATACGACTATGCGTGCAAAGTGGCGGACGGCAGCGTGCAAGATAAAACGTTTCTGCCGGTTCTCTATGAGCTTGACGCGCGTAGTGAGTGGGAACGTCCCGACTGTTGGGCGAAGGCTAACCCTAACCTTGGCGTGTCCAAGAGCTTGGACGATCTGCGCGTGAAGGTGGAGCGGGCGAAGGTAGACCCGGCTAGCCTATCCGGCCTACTGTGCAAGGACTTTGACGTGCGCGAGAACCGAACCACGGCATGGCTCACGTTCGACGCAATCCACAACCCCGACGGCTTCAACATCGAGTCGTTCCGTGGCGGCTACGCCATAGGAGGTGCAGACCTCAGCCGCACAACCGATTTAACGAGCGCGGCACTCTTGATGATTGACGCCCAGGGCAACAAATACGTGGAATCCATGTCATGGCTACCGGCTGACCAATTCCACGAGAGGTGCAAGAGTGAGGGCGTGCCCTATGAGCTGTGGCACGAGCAGGGCTATTTGCGTCTTTGCCCGGGCAATGTCATTGACTATCACGCGGTCACGGCCTGGTTCTTGGAGGCTGTGGAAAAGCACGGAATAACGCCCCTGGTCGTGTCGTTCGATTCCTGGTCTGCTCAGTACTGGCGGCAGGAAATGGAGGCCAACGGCTTCGACATGGTGCGTTGCATTCAGGGCGCGCGCACGCTGTCGTTGCCGCTTCAGCAGTTGGGCGCGGATTTTCAGGCTGGGAAAATCAACTACAACGCTAACCCGCTGTTCGAGTGGTGCGCCACGAACGTGGGCGTGCAGAGCGACCGCAACGGGAACATTGTGCCGGTTAAGGCTAGCAGCCCTAAGCGCCGCATAGACGCGTTTATGGCGTGCCTGGACGCTTATGTGGGCCTCTGTGACCATATGGGCGAAATGCAAGCACTCAACGCTAATACACACGTGGAGGTTATCAAACATGGCTAGACGAATTTTGAAGGACAAGCGCGTGCGGCTTGCGGGCATGGTAAAGAGCTTCGATAGCGAGGGTTACCCCAGTGACGGATATATGCCGCTGCACGAAGGCGACGGCATGGTGTGGGCCTATTACCGCACGGCGGGCGGCTCAGTGTATTGGAGCAGTGACGCGCTTCAATCCAAGTGCGACGCGATTTTTATAATCGGCTATGACCCCATCGTGGCGCACACGCCGTCGTTCGGTAGTCTTTTCCTCGAGTATGGGGGCGCGCTGTGGGCTGTTACGCGCGTCGATGGCTTCGAGGGCTACCGCCGCGACCTCACGTTGTACGCCACGAGAAAGAGCAGCAGCGGCGGCATGTCGCCACTAGTCGCGTATAACGCGGCGACTATAGAAAAGCAGTTCGGCAAGTGGTGACCGTTCGGCGTGTCGCTAGCGTCTTCGAGGGCTTCGGGTTTCCCCAAGGCCCTTTTATTTTGCCTTTTTGTGTCCGTTGGCTTGACAACTTTGGCGTTGGTGCCGTATATTGTTAGTTGTCAATCGTAACGACAAACAAAAAGCAATCGACGAAGGCAAAGCAGCAGAACCAAGAGAGGAGTAACCAAAATGAAGAGCTATCAGGCAATCAGCGAAAAGGCGGGCACGACTGTTGAAGTCGTGCGTGTAATCGCCAAGACCATCAAGCGCGACGAAGCCGGCGCATGGCTTACCAAGGACGGCAAGGCGTGCAAGACCAAGGCACAGGCCATCGTGGAGGCCGCCAGGGCGTGGGAAGCCGCCAGGGCGAAGCGCGACGCACAAGAGGCCGCGCGCCTCGACATGTGCCGCCAGGCACGGGACGTGATGGCCGCCAACGGCGTGGAAACACCCGCCGATCCCGACGAAACAATGCGAATCGCCGAACGCCTCCAAAACTTGGCGGCTGCCAAGCACGTCGGCATGGAACGGCTCGACGCTGACGACGTGGCGACGGCCGTTAGGTTCGACGGCTATATGGTGCTCACAGTCAAGGCAGCGCCGCGCACGACTGTGATAGTCCGTGACATGGTGCGACACGACGGCAAGACATGGGAAACGGCGCACTTTGGCGCAATCCCCGCCGGCGCGCCAGTCCAAGCCACGGCCCTGAAATGCGTCGAGAATTGGCAAATGCCAACGATGATGTTCGGCGCTTTGGACGACCGGGGCGACGTTAATAGCGTGCTCATATGGCAGCGGCGCAACGGCACGCGCGACGTGTTCACGGCTGACAGGCACAAGGACGGCGCACGCCTCGACGTGGAGGTGTCCAAAATCATAGGCGGCGAACCCAATTCGCCGCTCACGATCTGGCATGAACGCGGCTACGTGCCGGCAATGCGCGAAGCGTGGGACATGGACACGTGCGTGTTCGAGGCGGACGGCACAGCGCACGGCGGGCGGACTAACCCGACAATCGCGCCGGGCGGCTCCACTGATTTCGAGTGGATTCTCGAGGCGACGGCGGCCAACCGTTGGCGGCTGTTGGTCGAGGTGCTCAGGCGTTGGGCTGAATAACCGCGTAGACGGCGCTGTGAGCGGCGAAAAGGCATGAACCCTAGTAACCGCCCACACCGACACTAGAAACCGTTCCTAGGCCGTCTCTGAGCGTCCTAGGGGCATGCAAACGAATGGAGTGTGAACTTAATGGCTACTACAGACATGGGCGACACGAAGTTGGCCGTGCGAATCGGCGGCGGCGTTTATCGCCACATCAGCGAAGCGGCGAAGATGGCGGGCGTTAGCGAACGCACGTTATACAGGCGCATTAAGGCGGGGCGCGTCAATGGCGTGAAACTGGGCCTATCCTGGTACGTCCCCGAATCCGAATTGAAGAGGGTGGTGAAGTATGAGCAGCAAGGAAAATGAACGCAAGCTAGCACAGCTCATGAAGCTGATTGAGTTGGGCGCTATCGATTTGCCGGACGTGGAGACGGACGACAAGGGCGCGGGATTCTACGCGGACGACCTGGAGCCGGCCGGGTTTTCGCCTGAGCTGCTGGAGCGCCTGAAGGCGGCGGGGCTGCTCAACGTGCGGGAACATGACGCGCCATCGGTCACGCTTGGCAAATTGCCCGAATCCGCGATAGTCCCCGTTGACAAAGTGACCAAAAAGGTTTGGGAAAAGCAACAAGAGCTGTTCAACGGGCAAAGCTTGGCCGTTGACGTGGCGCGGAAATCGAAGAAGCGCGTTTCAGCGTCGCATAACGACGTTGTGGTGTCGCTTGACATTGACAATCTTCAGGGCGTGGAGATCTTGCGCAAGCTGACGGAATTTGACCGCGCGGTGATGAACGCCGTCATAACGCTGAATGTGGCGGGCGGGCGTGACGTGGTGACGGCCTCCACGGTGTACAAGATTCTCAACCCGGCGACGAAACGTTACCCAAGCGGGAAAATGTTGGAGCAGATAAACAAGAGCCTAGACGCTTTGATGTTCACACCCGTGATAATCCACATTCCAGGCGACTACACGGGCGACGGCAAGGTGATTAACCTCAAGGGCTATCTAGTCCCGGCGAAGCGTGCGACGGTTGAAATCAACGGAAAGACCGTTGACGACGCTATGCAACTGTACGAAACGCCGCCGCTGTACCGTTTCGCGGATTGCATGGGGCAGATCGCGCGGCCGTCGTTGAAGGCGTTGGCCGTGCCCATCAACATGAACGCCGATAACGTCGCCCTGAAGAGCTATCTCACGCGCCGCGTGTGGGAAATGAAGCGGGCGAAGTCGAACGGAAAGGTGCCGAAGACGATTCTGTGGGAGACCGTCTACAAGAACATGGGCGTGCCGTCAGGCAGCACCGAAGCGCTGAAGAAAAAGCGCGGGCGCATTCGCGCGACCGCGTTGCAAATCCTCGACTATTGGCGGGATTGCGGCGAGATTCACGGATACGAGGAAACGACCAAGGGGCGGGCGGCCTACAGTGTGCAAATCCAACCCGTTTACATATGAGGGGCTACTACAAAAACCGTCCCTTACCTACTGCAAAAACCGTCCCTTACCTACTACAAAACACGTCCCTTACCTACTACAAAACACGTCCCTTACGAATTCGGCGTTTTGCCTTGTTTACCAGGGGTTTTGGGGTGTTTTGGAAAAACTACCATGCTTTACAAGCTTTCCAGGCTTGTAAAGCTGCTCACGCCGCACGCTTGACGCGGCGGCGTTGCGCTGATTAACCACCTATAGAAGAGAAATCTCTTTCTACAGGCCGTGAAAAGAAACGGCCGTTAGGTGTGGAACGTCGAAATTTTCCACCTAACGGCCTTGAACTACCGCACAGGAGGCGATAGCAAAATGAACTATACCAATGAAACCAACTCGAGGGCTACCGAAGAGGAGAAGGCCGAACTACGCGCGCACCTGAAGGACTACGTGGAGACCATCACGGAACGCAGCCCCAAGGCCGGGCCTCACGCCTACGTGTGCCCGCTGTGCGGATCGGGCACGGGGCCGAAGGGCACGGGCGCGTTCATGCTCGACCCGTCCAAGGATTGCACGACGTGGCATTGCTTCAGCTGTGACCGTGGCGGCGACCTTTTCGACCTTATGGGCCTCATGGACGGAATCGACGCTAGGGCCGATTTCCCGCGCGTTCTTGGCGAGGCTAGGGAAATGTTCGGGCGTGGCGCGTTCGTCGATTCTAGGGCCGTTTCTGAGCGTCCTGGGGGCATTCCAGCCAAGCCCGCGGAACCGGTACAGGATTATGGCGACTACCTGAAGCAGTGCCGGGCGGCTATCGACGGCGGCATGGCGTATCTTCAGGGGCGTGGATTCACGGCGGAAACCGTCGCGCGGTTTAACCTGGGCTATGACGTGGCGCAAAACGCCATCACCATACCCGTGAACAATTCCCGGAACGCCTACGCGGCCCGCTACATCGCGCCCGACGCGCCGCACAGGTATCTGAGCCACGGCCGCCTACCCGTGTTCAACGTGGGCGACCTCTACCGCGCCGAACCATGTTTCGTGACCGAAGGGCAGTTCGATTGTATGAGCATCGCCCAAGCGGGCGGGCGTGCCGTCGCCATCATGGGCAGCAACACGAACGCACTCTATAAGCAGCTCGAGGAACGCAAGCCGTCGGCAACGCTGATAATCGCCATGGACGCTGACGAACCCGGCCGCAAGAAAGCCGACGACATGGCCAAGCGCTTGGACGCGCTGAAAATCCCCTACGTTATGGCCGTGTGGACGGTTGAGGGCAAGGACGCTAACGAACGCCTTGTGAGCGACCGCGAGGGCTTCGGGCGTGACGTTGCGGCCAACGTGGCGCGTGCTGCTGAATCCACGCACAGCGTGGGAACCGTGGCGGACTACCTGAGTACGATGTTCCGCGCGGACATTGCGCGCGGCATGGGCGACACCACGCCCACAGGCTTCAGGGGCTTGGACGCGAAACTATCCGGCGGCCTCCATGCGGGCGTGTACGTGCTTGGCGCGGTGCCGTCCCTTGGAAAAACCTCACTAGCTTGGCAGATCGCGGACAACATCGCGGCGGGCGGCCGTCCCGTTGTTTTCTATTCGCTTGAAATGTCCCGTTTCGAGATGGTCAGCAAGGCCGTTAGCCGCCACGCGGCGGCCGTGTGCGGCGTGGATTGTGCGCCGTCGGCGCTTGACGTGCGCATGGGACGGCAACCCGCGACCGTGGAGAAAGCGGCCCAGGCTTTCGCCGCCTCGAGCGCCCACAACCTCACAGTGGTGGAGGGCGGTTTGGATTTGACCGTTAGCGGGATTTGCTACGACGTTGCGCAACGCCTGGGCGACGACCGCCCCGTGGTGTTCGTGGACTATTTGCAAATCCTCAGGAGCGGCGACCCGCGCACGGACGCCGACGACAAACGCCGCACCGACGAGGCCATGAGGCAGCTCAAGCAGCTGAGCGCCGGGCATGGGCTTGTCGTGGTGGTCGTCTCGAGCCTCAACCGGTCGAACTACGGGGATTCCATGAGCTTCGAGGCCTTCAAGGAATCGGGCGGGATCGAGTACACGGCGGACGTGATTTTGGGCCTACAGCTTCGGTGCCTGACAGAACCAGGCTACCGGGCGGCGGACACGAGCGGGAAACGCGAACTAGTCGAGGCTGAGAAACAGGCGACCCCGCGCCGCTTGCGCCTATTGTGCCTGAAGAACCGAAGCGGCTTGACCGGTTGGAACATCGACCTCGACTATTACCCGCGATGTGACATTTTCCGCGAATCCGACGGCATGGCGACGGTTGCGCCCCAAGTCGTCCGCTGCTAATTAGCATTCGATAGCCCCCATGGCTCCAAGCTGTGGGGGCTTTTCTTTTTCCTGCGGGCTGAGACGCGAATAGCGCCCCTCTGAGCGGTTTTAACGTCTTGCCCTGACAAGTTATCGCGTTTGTGGCTTGCGTCGTTCCTAGGGCCGTTTCCGTGCGTCTCAGGCGCAAAGACAACAAAGGCGGCACAAGACGAAACCGTGTAAAAGTGTTGCGCTCACCGTTCGGCACCATTCGGCAAACAGTCAAAAAGCCTATCAGTATACACCGATACCACGAAATAATTGGGTATATCAATCAGAAATCACAAAATTTTCAAGATACGTGGTATAATCGCGTTATCAAATAACACCGGCGACACGCCGGCACGAGGTGAAAAAACTTGGGACTGATTGACTCACTACGCGCACGCTTCAACAAAAAGCCGCCGCGCTCGAATCTCACGACCGCCCAAACCTTCAGCGGCGACGCGCGCACCTATTCGACGTGGCGCGGCGCTGCTGCTTGGGATAACGACACGTACCGCGCGGCGGTCGACGCGATTTGTAGGAACGCGGGCAAGCTCAAAGGTCGCCACGTCATAACGGACGCACAGGGACGGCACACGGCGGGGAATCCGACAATTACCCGTCTACTCGAGACCGCGCCCAACCCCATCATGTCGGCTTACGATTTTCTTTACAGGCTCACGGCTGACTTGTATTTGAACGGCAACGCATGGGCCTTGATACAGCGTGACCAACGCGGCAACGTCAGCGGATTCTATCCGATTACCTCCACGGGCGTGGAGTGGCTGACCGACGAAGCCGGGCGAATCTATTTGCGTTTCCGTTTCCGTAGCGGCAAAACGGCCGTTTTCCCCTACGCGGACGTTGTGCATATCCGCCGCCACTACGCGACCGACGAACTCATGGGCGATTCTGACGCGGCTATTCGCGGCGCGGTTGAATTGGCCGAAGCACAGAACAACGGGGCAATAACCGCCATTCAGAGCGGCGCACAGCTTCGCGGCATTCTCAAATTCACGTCGATCCAAAGCCCTGAAATGCTCCAAAAGTCGCGCGACCAATTCGTGGCGGACTTTCTCACGATGGGCAACAACGGCGGCGTTGTCGTGACCGACGCAAAACAGGAATTTTCCCCGATAGATTCACGCCCGGCGAACATCGACCCCGCACAGGCCGAAGCCGTCGCGCAACGAATCTATTCCTATTTAGGCGTGTCCAAGAACATTGTCCAGGCGGCATATTCAGAGGACGAATTTGGCGCGTTCTACGAGTCGGTGCTAGAGCCGCTGGCCGTCGCCTACTCCCAGGCCTTCAGCACGAAGGTGTTCACGCCCAGGGAAAGGGCCTACGGCAACAGCATCGAGTTTGATGGCGGCCGCACCTTGTACGCAAGCAACGCCACCAAACTGAACATGATTAAGGAGCTCACGCCGCTTGGCTTGCTCACAGTCAACGAGGCGCGTGCGCTCCTCAATCTTTCCCCCGTGCCAGATGGTGATAACCGCCTTCAGTCTTTGAACTATGTCCAGGCGGACAAGGCCAACGAATACCAAGGCGTAGGAACCGGCACCCAGGCAGATAGCGAGGTGAAGGCATGAAAGAGACACGCAACGCGGCACTGAACGCCGCGACCGACACGAACGAAGCGGGCGGCATGATTCTTACCGGCACGCCTATCGTCTTTGACCAACCGACGACGATTAACACGCCCGACGGCTCATATACGGAAATCATCGCGGCGGGGGCTTTGGATGGGTGCGACCTGAGCGACAGCCGGTTGCTGTGGGCGCACGACGACAAGCGCGTGCCCCTCGCCCGCACACCCAAGACCATGAGCCTCACGGTGGACGCCCAGGGCCTCCACATGGTGGCCACGTTACCCGACACCGAAGAGGCGCGGGCAGTCTATGAGGCGGTCAGACGCAAGGACGTCACAGGCATGTCATTCGCGTTCGTAGTCGCGCCAGGCGGTGACGAATGGAGCGCCGACGGCACGACACGCACCATCAACAAGATTTCGAAGGTGCTAGAGGTGAGCGCGGTTAATTTCCCCGCATATCCGACGGCAAGCATCGAAGCCCGGGCGGCACGGCAGGCCACCCAGCGCCAAGCGGCAGCAAGGCGCAACGCCATTCTTATGGCAAACATCATCATCAGTAAGACGATTTAAAGGAGCTGAAAACAATGGCATTTGCAAATATCGCTGACGCTTTCAACTATTGGAACGGCAAGGGCATGGACGCTATCGAGCGCCGCGCCCAGGAGCTGAAGGCGACTATTCAGACCGACCCCGACGTGGACATTAAGTCCGCAAATATCGAGCTGACGGCGCTTAATCAGGCCGCCGACAACGCCAAGGACAAGGCAGCCGCCGCACAGCAGCAGACCGACCCCGACACGCGCGCACTCAAGCCGTTCGGCATCGAGACCCGCGCCACGGACTGGACGGACGCGGACGACGTGCGCAAGACCCCGGAATACCGCACGGCGTTCTTCAAGCAGCTTCAGGGCAAGCAGCTGAACGCCATGGAGTCCCGTGCGCTCAACGCTGTGGCACGCCTCGAGCAGCGCGCCGACGCTTACGGCACTAGCGCCAACAATGGCGGCGTTATCCCCACTCAGACCCTGAACGAGATCGTGAAGAAGGCGGGCAAGGCTAACGGACTGTTCGACGAGGTGCGCAAGCTTCAGGTGCCGGCGGGCGTGGCCGTTCCCGTCGCCAATCCCGCGACCCCGGCCAAGTGGGCCACCGAGGGCGTGGGCGTGGATTCTGAGGCCCCTGACGTCACGGCCGTGAAGTTCGAAGGCCTGGAGCTGCTCAAGGTGTTTTCTGTGAGTGCGAAGGTGCGCACGATGTCAGTCGATAGCTTCGAGGCATACCTCACCGACGAACTCAACAACAGCATTATTGAGGCCATCGCCGACGCAATCGTGAACGGCACGGGTTCCGGTCAGCCTACGGGCGTCCTTGGCGCAATCACCAACAAGGTGACCACCAAGGCCCTGACCTACGCGGACATTGTCAAGGCCATGGGACTGATTAAGGGCGGCTATCAGGCTAACAGCGTGTTCGCCATGTCTACCGCGACCCTCTATAACAGCGTCTACAACCTCGTTGACGGCAACAAGCGCCCTATTTTCATTCAGGACGCCCAGGCGGACACCATTGGCCGCGTGCTTGGCAAGCCGGTTGTTGTCGATGACCACATCGCGGACGGCACTATTATCTACGGCGATTTCAAAGACGGCTACGCGGTGAACCTGGCAAATGGTATCGAGGTTCAGTCTTCGACCGAATCGAGCTTCAAGAGTGGCCGCGTGGATTATCGCGCGCTGTGCGTGGCCGACGCCAAGCCGCTCAACGCCGAGGCCTTCGCATCCATCACCATCACGCCGGGCGCATAACCCAACACGCCTAGAACGGCCATATCAGGCCCACAGACGCGACAACAGCACAGGGCCTAGCAACCACCCAACCCGTGGCGGCTAGGCCCTACTAGCACCCATAGAACACGTTAGAGAGGTGATTACATGTCATTTACAACGCCCGTGGTGTCCGTGGACGACATGCGCGAATATCTGCGCCTGGACGACGACGCGAACGATTTAATCCTAGTCGACCTAATCGAGGCGGCTGCGGTTTACATCACGCAAACCACCGGCATGGACACCACAGACCAAGCAGACAACCCGTTGGCACGCTCAGCAATCAAGATGCTAGTGGCCACATGGTATGACCCACAGGGCATAGACGCGACCGCCTCAGAGAGAGCGGTAACGGAAATGCTCAAGCACCTACCCGCAAGCACAGGCGGCGGCGTCAATGGCTAGGGAATTCGCCGCGCGGTTCTACGCGTCGGCACGTTGGAAACGCACGGAACAAGCCGTTATGAAGGCCTACAACTACACGTGTCAGCGCTGTGGCAGACCGGCCAAGATCGTCCATCATCGCGTGTGGCTCACGCCTGACAACATCAACGACCCGGACGTGACGTTGAATTGGGACAACCTCGAGCCGCTGTGTATCGATTGCCATACCCGCGAACACCTGGGCGGACGTGAGACACGGCAGGGCCTCGCATTCGACAGCACAGGCCGCCTAGTCAAGGTGGGAACGTCCCACAACACAGCAAAGTAAGACCCACGACACGACAAAACACCCCCCGACACCGCCACCAAGCACGCCCCGGCTCGCATCGACGCGCATACAGAGGGAGACCCCTCCGGGTTTTTCTCATGCGAGGGCGTGGAAACGCCGGGTTTTGGCGGATTTGCGGGGTAATTGGAGGTATTAGAAATGACGAAGGACAAAGTTAGCCACAGCACCAAGCCGCCGCGCGATTCTAAGGCGGCGAAGCTGACGCGGGAGCGCCTGGCGCCGATTGTCGAGGGCGTGCCCGAGGACGAACGCGGCGCGGCTGAGGCTTTGAGCGACGAATTGGTGTTCATGGCGGGCACTATGGCCACGCTCAAGCAGTTCGTTGCCGACCACGGCGTGGTGGCTGTTGACGACCGCACGGGCGCTGTGAAGGAATCCCCGGCGGTTCGTTCCTATAACGCCATGGTTCCCCGTTACGCCTCGATCTGCAAACAGCTGTGCAAGATGAGCGAGGACGCGCCGACGGTTGACCCGCTTATGGAGCTTCTCAATGGCGAAGACGACGACGAAGCATAGGCCGAACCCGGTTATCGAGTACGCCACGGCTATCGAGGCGGGCGGCGTTGTCGTGTCGCGTCGTGTCGCCGCCGTGTATAAGCGTCTCGCCGCCGAGATCGAGAGCGACCCTAAGTGCTTCAGCCTGGCGAAGGCTTGGCGGCCTATTTCGTTCATCGAAAAGTTTTGCCGCCATTCGAAGGGCGCGAAGGGCGGGCAGCCGTTCCGCCTCGAGCTGTGGCAACGTGCCTACGTGGCCGCGCTGTTCGGCTTTATCGACCCTGAGACGGGCTATCGTCGGTTCCGCGAATCCCTAGCACTGATGGCCCGCAAGAACGGAAAGAGCACACTAGCTAGCGCAATAATGCTGTATTGCCTCATTGCCGACGGGGAGAAGGGCGCACAGGTGGCGTGCGCGGCCACCAAGCGCGACCAAGCGCGCATTATTTTCGATGAATGCCACAACATGGTCAGGCAATCCCCGGCATTGAGTCAGCACGTGCGCAAGCGCAAGACCGATTTATGGTTTGCGCCGACGCTTTCGACGCTCCAATGCCTGGGCGCTAACTATGACACGTTGGACGGCCTCAATCTGTCGTGCTGCGTCATTGATGAGTTGCACGAGGTGCGCCGCGAGTTGTACGAGGTGCTCAAACAATCGCAATCAGCCCGAACGCAACCGTTGCTAAT